>FLNZ01000138.1_pt1 | contig 10282 bp, 9 predicted proteins | sample 1140391 | NCBI WGS metagenome assembly FLNZ01 (sample SAMEA3878171, study PRJEB12797) | bioreactor metagenome | biome: Moose rumen | place: Sweden | collected 2011-10
GATTTCAATTTATCCATCCAGATTTGAAACAACTTCGGACGTTTACTGTTCGTGAAGCGGCGAGAATTCAGTCTTTCCCCGATGATTTCGAATTTAAAGGTTCTCGTGGGGAAAAATTCAAGCAAATCGGAAATGCCGTGCCCGTTCTTTTTGCAGAAGCTTTGGCAAAGTCCGTCAAAAAAAATTTGGATCGACTAAAAAAATGATTTTTCTTCCCTTAAATAAGATCGAAGACAAGACAGACTTCGTTGAGAAGATTCTTGTTTATATCCGTTTGGTAGAAGTTTTTGCGGAACGGAATAAATTAGATATAAATGGTTGCTCTGCATCAAACGCGCAAATCTGCAAAGAGCTTGTTGATATGGGCGTTATCGAAAGCGAAAAGGATTTTTCCTTATTGAAAAAAGTTCTTCTGGAAGAATACGACCGCTTTATTAAAGCGTTGTCCTTTGCGATTGTCCATAAAAACGAAATTGGCTCTTTGTTAGACAAGCTAAGCAATAAAAAGCGACTTGCTTTACAGAATAAAGAAAAAAAGAAATCAAAACCAAACTTTGTTGATTTCTTTGCGGGTGCAGGCGGATTAAGTTATGGATTCCTGCAAGCTGGATTTAAAGTTTGCTTTGCAAATGATTTCGAAGAAGTTTGTGTAAAAACTTACCAGTATAATCATCCTGAACTTCCATGCAATAAGGTCGTTCGAAATGACATCCGAAAAATTGTTGAAGATATCGACAAATACATTGATGAGCCGATAGATGTTGTAGTGGGTGGACCTCCTTGTCAAGGTTTCAGTTCGGCAAATAAGCAGAGAATTATTGACGACCCTCGAAATGAATTGTACAAGTACTACATAAAGGCTATCCGGAAAATTCTTCCCAAGTTTGTCGTGATGGAAAATGTTCATGGAATGCTTTCGGTAGCGAATCAAGTGGTCGAAGATTACGAAGCAATACGAGAAAAGAAAAACGGCAAAACATACTCGTACCAAATTGCATATCGTTTGCTGAATTCAGTTGATTTTTCTGTAGCTCAATCGCGCGAGAGGTTGATATACATCGCTATTAGAAATGATATAGCAAATGAAAAGAAAATTACTCCTGAAATAATTTTTGCTGATATCGAACAGAATAATAAAGGACAGCCTCATTTCATTCTTCAAGATGCTCTTGATTATATAAAGCCGCTGGATGCCCCTCGAATCAAGAATCAAAATGAAGTAGATAGCGAAAATACCGGAAAGAAAATCGATGTCAACCAGTTCGATGGTGATGAAAACGCCTATTTAAAGTTGATAAATGGTAATAGAAAAATTCCATACATCTTTAATCATAAGGCTCGATACCTTAGTGATGTCAACTATGAAATTTATCGATTGTTAAATCCCGGTGATGATGCGACAGATCCGAAAATCGCTCACATAATGCCGTATGCACATCGAAATCACTGCTTTAAGGACAAGTATTTCAAACTGGTTACAGAAAAACCGGCACGAACAATTACCGCCCATTTAAGGATGGATTGCCATTCTCACATACATCCAAGTCAGATAAGGGCTCTTACGCCTCGTGAAGCGGCTCGTTGTCAATCATTCCCAGATGATTATCTGTTTTTAGGGGCGTATCTAAAGACTTACATGCAAATCGGTAACGCAGTCCCATGCTTGATGGCTAAGGGAATTGCTCTTGCCTTGAAACAATATTTATAAGGAGTTCAGCATGGTCAAAATACAACAACTGATAAAAACTCTGAATAATACAGAAGCTGGCAAGACCAAAACTAAAGACAGCTATTTACGAATGACTAAAAGCGTGGATATTGATGGCTTTTTCCCGCATATGGAAAGAAATTTTTTCTATGTGTTCAAAAGAAGGCATAATTTAAGCGATGTAAAAATACGAGTGGAAAAATGTCATGATGGCATTAGAATATACAACATTGGACAAATATCTAATGCAAATGCGGAGAATTTATGGGGAGGCGACAAAATCATTCTCGAAAAAAGAATTTATGACAACGACGAACCCAAATATTTCATTGACTGCAAGCGTGAAAACGATTCCATATACTTTCAAAAATTCAAAGATATTGGCTTCGAATTATTGACACCACAGAAGCTAAAACTTTCTCAAAACTGTCAAAATTTACAGTTAATTACATTGGGAAAAATGAGAAAGAGAAGCGATTCTGATGAGACTGAAGTGTATAAAATTCTAATCAACGGAACTACAGTTTCCCACAATTTAGATAACAGCGAGTTGTTAAAGATTCATGTAAAAAACAATGAATGCTTATGCTCAAAAACAAAATCTTGGGAATATTACCAATTCATAATGGAGGCATAAAAATGAGTAAAGTTGTCATTTTAAAAATTGACACATTAAGTCATGTGTTTACAACACTTGAAAGTGGCTCAAAGTGTCAATTTCAGTATGAATTGATAAACAATGACAAAATTTCAAATGTAATTCAACCTCTTGTTGTCAATGATGCGGTCTTATGCGTATTTGATGATGTTGTAAAAATTGCATTAAGAGTCGTAAGCAAAACTTTTGACAAAGTTACATTAACGAAAGAGATTGAATTAAATGAAGGTTTTCAAATTAAAGATGAAACCATACTTCGAGTTTTGAATGATACGCAAATTTATGAATGTAATGTTGATTTTAAACAGAATCTATATGAGTCATTAACTGGTAATTTTAATTCTACATTAAGGCAACTATTTGAAATTGATGTTACGGAAGAAAAAGAAATAAATAGCGGCAACACGCATACAAAGCAGCAGTCCGCTATAACATTCACCCCCACCCAAATCATCTACTACGGCGTTCCGGGGGCGGGCAAGAGCCACACAATCAAGAATAAGTTAGAGCATGTTCCCGATTTCAATAAAATCCGGACCGTATTCCATCCTGAATACTCGAATGCGGATTTTGTCGGGCAAATTTTACCCTGCGTCGGTGTTGATACCAGCGGCAAATCCGTTGTTGAATATGTTTTCAAGCCGGGTCCATTCACAGAAATTATTCGACGGGCATACCTGAATCCGGGAGAAGAGTTCTTCCTTGTCGTAGAAGAAATCAACCGGGGAAACGCGGCTGCAATTTTCGGGGACGCGTTTCAGTTACTGGACAGGCTCGATTCAGGGGAGACAGATTCATCTAACGAAAATGAATACGGCGAGGGATGGAGTTCCTACGGCATTGACAACGTTGATATCAACGCCTATATCCGAAATCGGCAAGCTCTGATTAGTGATAAAAACTCGGAAAACAATAAGCATGGCATAAATGCAGAAGGTTCTGGAGAAGACACGAACCCCAAATATTACAGGACCGTCAATGTAAAAACGGGCAATGCCGAACTTCATATTTCCGCCAATACGGCAATCCGCCTGCCGCCGAACCTCTCGATTTTGGCGACCATGAACACCAGCGACCAGAACGTGTTCACGCTCGACAACGCGTTCCAGCGTAGGTTCAAGATGGAGCTTGTGCCGAATGAATTTGGGGTTTCGGAAGAAGAAAGAATCCAACGGGATGCGTCTATTGGCAGGTGCAGTCAGAAATGGGATGATTTCCGCAAAGACGTCAACACGCAAATCTCCACGGCAGCTTCTTCAATGGAAGACAAACGGCTTGGGCCCTGGTTCATCAAGGCGAACATTACTGATGGCAAAGGAGAAATTAACGCAAGCGATTTTGCTGACAAGGTAATCAAGTACCTGTGGGACGACGCGTTCAAGCACGATTCCGACAAAAAGGGCAAATTCGGTTTCAACAGCTTTGAAGAAGTCCGCAAGGCGTTTATCGATTCCGTTGAAAAAGGCGAAAAAGAAAATGGCCTCGGGACGCTTTTTGATAATTTCAATTTTTCGAAACAACCCTGTGAGGATTCTCCTGAAACTCCTGTCGAAAAGCAATCTGAAACTCCAGCCACAGAACAGCCTTCAACTCCCGGAACTTGATGACAGCGGCCACAAAATCCCTGAAGGACTTCTGCAAGGTCGCCAGTGCACAAGACGATGGTGACTTTGTGGGCGTCAACTTCGACGGCAAGGAGTTCAAGGTCGTATTCCCAATCGGCTACCGTATCGAAAGCGATTCTACCGATGCTGAATTGCGGAAGGGAATCAGGGCACTTTTGCATTCGTTTGCGCACACCCAGAGTGTAGAATCGGATTTCGCCTCTCCCCGGGCATTCCATAGCAATGGAGAATCCATGCCTTTCCCGATTCATACCTACCTGCATGTTGTCCGGTATTTTTTGAGTTACGGTTATTACCGCGAGCAGGAGACAATCTATCGCGACCACGGGGGCGGAAAAATCCACTGGGGCCGAACCATCAAGCAGGTCAAGCCGCAGGTAGTCGATGCGAACGTCGTTTACCTGACGCAGATGCGCCGCAAGAGTTTTGCCGACGACCGCTCGCTTATCGCGCGCGTGTTCCATTACTGCGCCTGGCGCAGCTTTAACGAACTGGGCTGCATCCTCTACGATGTCTCTGTGCCGAAACCGGACATAGAATTCAACGAGTCACTTTTTGAATCCGTTATCCACGATGCACTTGACAGGACGTTCAACGAGCGGAGCATCCTGCTCTTCCGCAACATGCTCGACCTCGTCAAATGCTGGGGCCACAACGAGCATTCCAAGGGATTCCGCTACGGCACCAAGGAATTCCATGTGGTGTGGGAAAAGATGGTGGATTCCGTTTTTGGAAATGTCGGCAATAAAGAGGATTACAATCCGAAGCTTGTTTACAATACCCGCGCAAAAGATTCTCCGCATCCAATTATCCCCGACACCATCATGATTCTGGGGAAAGACGAGATGTTCATCCTGGATTCCAAGTACTACAAGTTTGCCATGGGCGAGCATCCCGACAATAGTGGACTTCCCGGTTCCGATTCGATTCTCAAGCAAATCGCATACGCCCGGTACGCACAAAACATGCATAAAGGCAGCCGCATTTACAACGCATTCGTGATGCCGTATAATGAGCGGTTCTCCGAAGCATTTCGATACCCGTGCGAAGGCAAAGCGGTGGATTCCGATGCGATGCAATCGACTGAACATTCGGCTTCGTCAGGCGAAAGCGTGCTGCCCATGTGCATTGCCGGATATTGCGATGCGACCGCACTCGCTCCAACACATAGCACCCCGGACAATTCTTGCACAGATGACGCCGAAACGCGGCAAGTGCCGTTCTATAAAATCCTCTTGGTCCTTATCGACACGACCGCCCTGCTAAACCATTTCGCCGATATAAAAAAGGACGATGCGCGCAACGCCCTCGCAAATATGATTCACTATGCTCAACGTCGTTCGTAAAAATCTATTTTTTTACTTATGAGCAAGAAAGCGTCAAGTACTATAAAACCATCGGACATCGAAACTTTTCACATGGTTCCGTACAAAACGGATGTGCATTATGCAGGCATTGCCAACAAGATTTTCAAGGCCGTGAAAAATGGAATCAAGTATGGACTGCCATCTTATTACCGTAGCTTTATGCGCGACATGAGCATTGCCGCAGCCCTCTATTTCGAGGACATCTGTAGCGATCTTGGCGTATGGAGGCTGTTCAAGAAACTGCACTATGAGCGATATGGTAAAATTCTTCCTTTTGAACTTGATCAAGGAGAAACGCTCGACAATGGTCTGACTAAAAACGGGGTGCAGTTTGTAATGTGGATTGCCCTTTCCGATGTCCATGAGGGGGTCGTGAACCCCAACAGCACGTTTTTACAATTAAGCGCCTCGATTGCATTTGACATTCTTACGGAAGAAAGCAAGTGGATTGTCCCTAACGGGGAACTGAGGCGATTCATTTACGATTGCGATTTCGATGATTTATACAAAGTTCGCGATGTCTTGATTTGGCTTACTAGATTCAACTACCTTTCGTGCTGGGAACTGGGCGCAAAAAAACTTCAAATGTTGAAAGTTTCCCAGATTGACCTTATGTGCGAGAAATCGGCAAGCTACTTCGTAGATTGTACAGCACCCTTTATTCTAGGCTGTACACCTCTTTCTATCCCGAGCAAGGCGTTTTACGCAGACCTGCTTGAAGAACGTGGAATCCCGGATGCTTCGGGATTTGTCCGAGATTTGGAATACATCCCCATTGATTTTTGGAAAAGTTCACCAAAGGGAGGAACGGTATATAAACTGGTCAATGCAGAAGGAAGGTCATTTGCGGTCGATTACGGTCCCCGACTAACCAGCGAATCAATTAAAATTGTCGCCGCGTCAAAATACGTCTACTGCGCCCTTATCAAATACAGGGGAAAAGTTGAATTCAACGGAACCGTTGCGCCCATCGCAAAGGATGTCTATGACGATGCAGCCTTGGTTAAAAAGAAATTGAAAGATCTTGAGCGGGCAAAAGATTCTATCAAAAGCACAGATAAATTGCAGACTCGTTTCTTCTTTGAAAGCTTTGAGGCCGCCAACGAGTACGTAAATGAAAAACTCGGTCTTGAAAAGGGCTCAACTTCGCGTGAACCTACAGACATCGATCTTGTATCCGAAAAGCTGATGGTGTCATTCACATGGCAGGACATTTTTATTGTCAGTTACGAAAGATACGTGGAGGCAGTCGCCGACAAGAACAACCCGTTCTATATAAAGGGCTTGGACACGGAAGCATTCACCATGTTCAAGAATGTCGAACAAGTTCCAGACGAATGCCTTCATGACCTTGTCAAGAACAAACTGATTCCCGGCGCCGCCTACAAGGATTCTCAAGACGCTGAGCGGGGACACCGCATTGTACAAGAAAATCTCGATTTTCTTTTCCGGTGCTACAGGCGGGTGATATTGCCGTAGCCCTTTATGTCCTCACCGCAAAGATTCACTATGCGTAAAACGCATAGTGAATATCGTTTCAAGAATGGTCTACTCAAGTTCCCGACGATAGCATCTATACATGAAGTCCAGATTTTCCTGCACCGTCCTATGACCGCGTTCGGGGTCACGTGTATCGGTGTATCTGGCATCGGTCATGAAGCCGTTGTCTATCCAGTACCTAAGCAGCTTGGATGAAACTACATTTTGATCCTTGAAGGCACAAACCAGGGATTCATCTTCAGGATTGTAAAACGGATTATCCTTGGACTTCAGCTGGTCAATGAACGCCGAGGTTATTTCCAATTCATGCCCGCTATTCATGAAGAGCAGAAACTCGCCACCCCTTTCTCTAACGCGCTGATAGCTATTCTTCAACCCTTCTATTTGCAGATTCTTTTCGTTCCATTCAATTAATTCGTCAACATTGTCGAAAAAGAATATCTTGGTTCCTTGCTTTTCGCTGAACGCCTGGTATTTGAGATCGATGTCTCTATCGATTTTGTAGTAGCCACTTTCCTTGTCCCATGTTTCCTGCGTGTATAATCCTGAAAGTCCATTGCAGAATTGTTCTTCTCCGTAATCGACGAATTGTCCGCACAGGATATCGTAATTTGGCAAGTCGACAACAGTTGCTTCCTCGAAAGCGGAATTTTTGATTTCCATTCTTTGGCCGTCCAATCCCTCAAACACGCAAGAATCATCTTTGCGTTCGACAATTTTCCAGAACTGGAAATCTGTTGCCTTTATGGACCTTACTTTTTTCGACTGTTCCATTTTCCCCTTATATTCCAGAACATCGGCAAAGAAATCCTGACATTGTAAAGACAGGGGAGTACAACCGGCCTTGAACGGATAAACAACGATTGCAGAAGACGCGAATGCCTTACCAAAAACATAACTTAGGTGGTCCGCAATACGCGTTATTTTATCTGAATTCATATTCCAACAGCTTAGGTAAAGTCTTGTAGTCAACCAGATAAAAACGAATATGATATTTTCGCATGTATCGTAGTTTATGCTTTCCTGCGTGAGCTTGAGCAGATACTCGTTTGCAGGGGCGTTTTTCCTTTCTATCTCAAGGATGTCGTATGCGGTTTGCGAAATTTCTTCTACAAACTTGCTGTGTGGATTGCGCACGGTTTCAGTTTCTACTTGGTCAGTAGCCTCAAGCCATACAATGAATTGAACGGAATCAAGCGAGAAGTCCTCGTCTAGCGAGTCGCCCTCACCCCATCCAAAAGGGAGCAGCTTTCCATACATTTCCAAGTGTTTCTTGCGAAAACAGTGCCAATAACCAAGGTCACTACACACGTCTTCAAAATAAAGAGCGATTCTTAGACAAATTTTCTTGATGTCGATATCCGGCTGCAAAGCCCCGCCATATTTCTTTTTTATCGTGTTATAAATCTTGTTTGCGACATCGGCATAATACGAATCCGTCTTGTGACCTTTGGAAGGATGGAAATCTTCGATATCTATAGGGAATATGACTTTCTTCTCTTTTTTTCTCATAATTTTCTCTTTGAATAAACATTCACTTCGGGTAAATCATAGGGTATTCGAAACCGTTTGCCGTGGCGTAGCGTTCCGTGATGTTGAATTCGTCGGAAAACTGCGAGGCGATTTGGCAGAACAGCACCAGTTTCCCTTCCAGGTCGATTTCGTAAGGATAACCGTAGTTCATCACAAAGTAAAACAGGTCGTTGCTGCCGGCGGCAAAGGCGTTCTTCATTTCGGTCTGGTCCACCATGGGAATCACGATGTTCTGCGTGGCCATTTCGCTTGCCGTGAGCGGTTCGGCAAGTTTCTTGCGAAGGTTGCCTTGAATCTTGCGGCGATTTTGAACCTCGCGAAGAACGGAAAGACCATCATCGGTTGAACGGAGCCAGTCGAGCGACACCTTGATGCGGTACCCCGTACTAGGTTCCATCCACACGGGGTTTGCGCTTGCCACCACGTTCTGCACGTCGGTATTTGTCTCAAGCGTCTGCTGGTCGCGAAAATACTTGACCAGGCGAATCTTTTTCAGCAGTTCGCTCTGGTAGTCAATCAGGTTCAGGTAATCGATAATCTGCTTTTCGATTTCGATAAGATTGTGTGAAGATTCGTTGAGGTCGTATCGCAGGTCGTCAATGACAATTCGCAAGTCTGCATCCATAGCCACCTTGAAAAACGCAGTCTGGTTTTCAAGGACCCTTTCGGCCTCGCGAATCTGCAACTTGATGCCGTCCCGTTTCTCGTCAAGGTGCTTGAGTTTCGACTTCTTGATTTTGTAGTTCGGCTCGTTCTTGTAAGTGTTATCGACGTTACGTTTGAGGTCGATAACGTTCCGTTTGGTATTTAGTGCAATATTTTTTAGGCTACGGCGAACTTCGCGAAGATAATTGTATTTTGACGATTCGTTTGTCTCTTGCAAATAGTATTCAATGGTTTCGTTCAAGTGGTCGATGTTCGCCTTGACGCTTTCGACATTGATTTCTTCGTTGACTTCGAGAATATCCTCGAAAAATTTTAGATAGACATCTTCGAGTTCCAGAAAATTTCCGTTGTCGCGGATAACCCCGTATTCTACGAGATACTGGATGCGCGACATCTTGTAATCCACCAGCGTCTCTGCTAAATCTAGCCGAAACGAAAGCGTCTTGCGTTTTGCGAACATCTCTTTCAAGAGCGTCTTCTCCCGTGAAAGAGCTTGTATGAGTTCGTCTATAGAGCGGAAATTATTCATTGTGGGAAAAATATAGAAAATGCTCTTTACAGAGGTGCGTAAGGAATTTTACTTCCTGACATAAATCTCCAGCAATCACGTTCTGCACAACTATCTTCAAAAGCAATCAGGAAATCATTTTTTTTGGGCATGTTCCACAACAACTTCGAACCAATGCAGCTGGTCAGTTGAACCATGAAAGCATTCAAAGGGTACGAAATCGTCCCGTTCAAATCGCCAATTTCCATTCAACTTTGCTTTGGGATAGATAAACCAACGCCAACAGGTACCGCTAGGAGACAATCCGCTATAAAGGCGTAGCTGTCCAAAACCTTTTTGATGAAGTTCGTGAACTATTGCAACTATTTCACGGGCACTCAGATTTTGCAATAATGATTCATCCATAGTATTCCTGCCTAAACAAGATGCGTCTCTATTTAAACGCTCAATATACTTCAAGAGTCAAAAACTCAAAAATTCTGTCGCTCCGCACCATTTGGCGCCTTCAATAAGGACTGCCCCCATGGTTTCGAGCTGCATGGCCAATTCATTATCCGCAAAGCGCTTTAGGTATTCCATAAAATTGCCCTTTTTAACTAAATATAAGCAATTTTTTTTTGTAAAAATCAAGTGCCTGTCGGGTGTTTTTGCGGTGAGATGGATATTTGTTGCCTTTTTGACTAAAAAGGCTCTGTTCGCCCATTGTATTGCTTAACA
>FLNZ01005351.1_pt1 | contig 10278 bp, 9 predicted proteins | sample 1140391 | NCBI WGS metagenome assembly FLNZ01 (sample SAMEA3878171, study PRJEB12797) | bioreactor metagenome | biome: Moose rumen | place: Sweden | collected 2011-10
GATGAGGAAACAGTGCTGTAGGGCATCGTAGCAGCTCTTGAGGTATTTGTTCATGAAGAACGACTTCCCCGCTCCCGAGGGTCCCAGCAGGAAAACGTTGTAATTCTCGATATACCCCAACTCCATGGCCTTTTCCTGTATGTCGAAGCGCTGGGGCGTGAGCCGCTGGCGGTCGCTCATCTTGAGGACACCGCCGGGGATTCCCTCATCGAAACCCTCATAGACGCCAAGGCACAGGGCCGACGAGAGTTCCATGGTCATATACTCGCCGAAGGCAAGCCCGGCCTCGTTGCCGGGGATGGACGACCAGAACTGCACTGGCATGTCGTAGCGGTCCACTACGGGGACGACGCCCATCCTGGTGATGGCGCCGAGCACGCTCTCCTGCGCTCCCGAATAGATGACGTTCACGTGGCAGCGCACCGTGTACATCTGCTCGGTGGCGGCCTTTTCCAGATAGTCGTTGATTTCCTCGGCGTATTTGCGGTTGCCGGCATTGCGGGCGCTCATGCTCTGCATCTGGCGGCGCTTGGTGTCCAGGCTCCCGTGGATGTCCTTCAGCGGCTCCTTCACGCAGAACCAGTTCACCACATGCTCGCAGTCCAGGCCCTGGCCGATTTCCGAGAAAAAGGAAAGGACCACGTCGGAATTCTCCGTGGAGAGTTCCGGGACCCTCCGGCAGGAGCCCACTTCGCCCGGCAGCTGGTCGAGGTCCGCCAGAAGGCAGCATCCCAGCCGCTTTCCGCCAACGGTCATCGCCTCCGGCGACAGGGCGATGTCCCCAAGGACGTCTTCCCCGCCGTCGGTGAAGTTCAGGTAGTCCTGAAGGATGCCCACCCGGCCGTCACCCCCGACCTGATCGGGGGTCTCCCCGAATACGTCCTCCTCCGTCAGCCGTCGCAGCGCCCACAACCCATTCCCGCCGACCATGGCCGCAAACTGCTCCGCCGCGGCAAGGTCCCTCAGAATCTCCTCCCTCCTGGGCATTCCCGCCCCTGTGCCGGCGCCCATAAGGCCGCTGGGAGCGCCCCTGACATTCTTTTTGCTGCTGAAACAGAGCCACAGGCGGCAGCGGTGGTCCAGGTACTCCCTCCCGTCGAAATGCCGCTCGTACGCCTCCTGCAGGAAGCCTCCTCCTGTCACCCTGCGCCCGCCCCCTGTCACCCTGAGCGTAGCCGAAGGGTCTGCCCTGTACGCCTTCCGCATAAACACATCCTGCTTATGCACCACCGTATAGTCCGGCAGCAGGGTGATGGCCCCGCGAAGGGTCGCCACCAGCGAGTCGTACTTTTCTTCATTGCAGCGGAAGGCCGCGGGAAGGGTAAGCTCCCATCCCACGGCGATGTCCCCGCGCTTGCTAAGGATGATGCCGTCCCCGCCGTTCATGACGGGGAAATTGGCCCGCAAATCTATCTTTTCCATACTTTGCTTCGAATAAGGATAAAACGTGGAAGGTTCATGGAGCCGAGTTTTCTCGTGAGCGCCTTTTCGGGGAAGCGCTGCTGCACTTCCAGAAGGCCCAGATACACCGAAACGGTGCAGACCAGCGCCGTCGCAAGCCCCACGAAGGCATTGGAAAGGCTCCCCGCAACCAGCGAAACGGCCAGCACCGCCAAAAGGCACGCTCCGGCTATCGCGATGTAGCGGCCCTTAATCCCCAACATGGTGAAAGGCCGGTCCAGATTCCTGTAAACTCTGTATCTCATACACTTTATTGTCATTCTGAGCGTAGCGAAGAATCTACAACCCAATAAAATTTTTCAGCACCAGCGCCGCAATGATGCAGAAGACCATGCCTCCGCACCAGCCGAGCGCCTTGTTGGCGCTCTCCTGGTCGCCTGAATACATCTTGATGCCCACGGTAATCAGCGAGACGATGGCAACTATTGCCAGCACGGCAATCACCAGCTGGTAGATGATGCTGCCGGCGCTCCGCACCTGGGTGTTGGCCTCGTTCAGGAAGCTGATGGCGTCCTGGGCCAGCGCATTCATCGGGAAGGCCGCCGCAAGAACGGTGGCAACTCCCATGATTTGGTTTCTTCTCTTGTACTTGTTCATATCGGGTAACGCTTAGTTTTGATGTTTGCTCAGTATCTCGTTCGCCTTTGCGGCATCGTCCAGATCCACCTTGAAGTTCTTTTCGATGTTCTTGCGCCTGCGGGCCCTGGCCCTTTCCTCTTCCGGCCCCGGGCGTTCGCATGGCGGCACTTCGATGGGCTCCAGATGCACCTTGGGGATAATCTCTGATAGGTCAGGTTCCATGGCCGCTCACCTCCTCGAAAAGCCGCACAAGGGCAGGATTCACTTCCAGTATTTCTTTTTCAGGGAAGCCGACGGTGGAGCGCAGGAAATTGCTCCCGTTGTCGGAGTCGCGCCTCAGCTTCACCGTATTCTTGATCCTGCTCCGGGAGACGGAAAGGCCGGCTTCGCCCAGCCACAGCTCCAGCTCCGCATACAGCTCCGGCTTCTCGCGGCCGTGCACCTTGTTGAAAAAGAGCAGGGACTTCTGCCCCAGCTGCCCCAGCACCATCGCGAGGGCCTTGCCCGAGGAGAGTATCATTCCGTCCAGCTCCACGGGAATGGCCACAAGGTCGATGAGCCCCCGCCGGACGAACTCCAGCACAGGGTCTCCCTGGCCGAAGGAGCCGCCGAAATCCAGAATCACGTAGTCGGATTCCCGGGCGAAGGAAGCATGCCTTTTCAGGGCTTCCTGCTTTTCGGCCATGCTGCCGAAAGGCAGTTCACAGATGGGATAAAGCCACCCCTCCGGAAGAGTGACTCCATGCTCCAGCAGGTACTTTTCCTCCCGTTTCCGGGTATAGGAAAGGCTGAATTCCGGCCCGTCCATGTCCAGCACCGCCACGCGCTTTCCCTGCTTGTACCTCAGCCAGGAGGCAAGCAGCAGGTTGAAGGTGGTCTTTCCGGTCCCGCCCTTGGCGGAGAAAAATGAAATGGTCTTCATAAGCTTCTGGCAATGCCGGAAAACGGTCAGCATCGCAAGGCAAAGGTAGGCCGGGCTTCCCGTAGGGTAAGGACAACCGCAAAAGGCGACCGGATGCGACAATATTGCGTACCTTTATAGGACAGTTTTTTGCGAAATACGATGGATCAGCCTAAGATGGAGCGACTTCTGCGGGTGATGAACCAGCTCGCAGGAACGACACTCAAGAGCACTAAAGAAATAGCCAATACCCTCTGCTGCAGCGAGCGCACGGTCTACAGATATATCGACAGCCTGCAAAGTGCGGGATTCACGGTGATAAAGCGTTTCGGGACCACCTTCCAGCTCATCGCCACCAACGGCCGCGTGCCGGACCCGCATCAGCTGGTGCGTTTCACCGAGGAGGAAGCCGCCGTCATCGGACGGCTCCTCCACTGCCTTGACAGCGGGAACGCACTGCGGGAAGACTTGCTGCTGAAGCTGTCGGCCATCTACGACGTGGGCGGGATAGACAAGATTCTCATCCACAAGGGGATGGAGACGGTGGTGGAGGATCTGAAGCAGGCCGTTGACAAGCGCCGGCAGGTGATTCTGCACGACTACGCCTCGTCGAACTCCGGCCAGCTGAAGGACTATCTGGTGGAGCCGTTCGCGCTGGGGGTGAATTTCAGTACGGTGGCGGCATACGACCTGAGGTGCGACTGCAACAAGATTTTCAAGATTGCGAGGATTGGCCGGGTGGAGACGCTGATGCGCCTTTGGTGCAAGGAGAAGTTTCACGAGTATCCCGTTCTGGATGCGTTCCGGATGAGCGGCTGCACGCCGATGAAGGTGAAGCTGGCGCTGACGCTGCGGGCGCGGAACCTTCTCCTGGAGGAGTATCCGCTTTCAGAGGGGGATATTTCCCAGGAGGACGGCCGGTGGATATACGAAGGAACCGTCCGGACGCCGGAGGGCGTGGGACGGTTCGTGCTGGGCCTGCTGCACGAGGTGGAGATTCTGGAGGGTGACGCCCTCCGGCAGTATGTTTACCAAAGGTGCCTTGCGGGCCTTGAGCGGATGGCGCCTAAAGCTGATGCTGCCAGCCGATAATGAGGAGCAGCGGAAGGAAGAGGATGGTGAGGAAGATGCGGCCGGGGGTGGGTTTTCTGGAGTTCATGGCGGTGGTTGTTTTTCTGCAAGGTAAGGGTTTTTGGCGGGGAATGCAAGGATAATTTGCGGAAAATCAAAGAGTTGGGGGTATTCGTGAGGGAGGAGGAATAGTTGGTGAGGGGATTTGGAGGGAGGAGGAGAAGGTCCTTTGATGCTCCTTTGATGTTCCTTTGATGCTCCTTTGATACTCCTTTGATGTTGGGCGGGGAATCTGTAATTTGCAGAGATGGGAAGTTGATTAGGTTGATGGTGTAGAGGGCCCGATGGTTGTGCAAAATGTTTGCACAATGAAAAAATAATACCTAAATTTGTGCATACAGTATTTCCATGGCCAGTAATAAACACGCACAAATCCGCTACAAGGTTCTTGATGACTGCTTCAGCAATTTTCATCGGAAGTTCTATTTCGAAGACCTGATGGATCGTTGCAATGATGCCCTTCGTGAACTTTATGGCGAGGAACACACAGGAATCAAGACCAGAACACTCCGTATGGATATCAGCTATATGCGAGACCGTGCAGGTGAATCAGGAGTTGAGATTGTTGCTACAGATGACGGAAAAGGTTACTACTACCGGTATTCAGAACCAGAATTCTCCATCTTTAAGCGCGGTCTCGGTAAGGACGATTTGGCGCAACTCAAGGAAACCATCTTGATGCTTCAGCGCTTCAAAGGGATGCCCAATTTTGATTGGATGTCAGAGCTCGTGGTAAAGATGGAAGACAAACTTGATTTGAGAGGGGCGTCTAAAAGTGTTGTCGGATACGAAGAGAATCGTTTCTACATCGGTCTGGACTGGTTCCAAGACCTGTTCGATGCTATCATAAATAAGTCGGTCCTCCATATTCAATATAAGACGTTTGCAGACGAGATTTATAACTGGACAATACACCCCTATTACATAAAAGAGTACAACAATCGTTGGTTCTTGTTTGGTTTAAATGAAGAGGGCAACACAATATACAACATTCCTCTTGACCGCATTTGGGAGGTGGAACAAGTTCATAAGGACTACATCCCAACCGAGATTGACTTTGAATCGTATCTCGATGATGTTATAGGAGTTACCGTTCTTGAAGCCCCCAAAGAGACCATCCGTCTTCAGTTCTCCGAGAACAGATTTCCTTATGTCACGACAAAAGCTATCCATCCGTCTCAACGCATCGTTGACAATAACAACAGGATAGTGGAGATTTCCGTGATTCCCAACAACGAGCTGGAGGCTCTCATTCTTTCTTATGGTAAAGATGTCGAAGTCCTGTCGCCCGAGTCTTTCCGCACACGGATACAGAATGTTATCTGCGATTCTTACAGAAAGTATTTTCCTGTGCATATAGATTGCACAGGCCGTCCATAATTTTGTGCCGTTATTCAAAAAGGCTAACACTTATTTGTATTTACTATGGCTGCTATTATGACCTACGAAGACGGACTGTCGATTCTGAAATCTGCCCTTTCTAAAACAAGAGGGATTCTAAAAGAACCCACATTGTTTCTTTACATCGTGCACGCATATTATGAGGGCTGGTTGGAGCAAGATAATAAGTGGCCATTTATTGAAGAACGAGAGAATGATAGCCCCCTCAAACATCTCGCCGAATTCATCAACTCTGCAAAGAGTAACGATGTGACTTTCCTGCGCCCGGGATTCTTTGCTATTTATAACGCGTATAAGAATTCACCGGATGCGTTCGCAGATTTGTATGATTATCTTAGAAACGTTCCAGTAATATGGTTTGAGCAACCGGTACCCGGCGAGTCAGCTGAACAGTATTGGACAATTGCTTTTGACGAGCTCCTATCGTTGATTGACCAGTCCGCCGGCAAATCATCAGCTGAGTACTCTCAACCGAAAGAGTTGGTGTCTGTTGTCCGTGTGGTGATGTCACTTTGCAAAGTGCAAAATAAAAGCCTTTCCGAGTCAACAAAGTATGACCCGTTTGGAGGTATCGGAAGATTCTTAAGCCCGGGTGAGCCTTCGTATTATCAAGAAATTAGAGCAGACGTTTGCGCGCTTGCAAGACTTCGTTCTCTAGCACAGACATATATGCCTGCGGCAACAAGGGATTATGTTTGTGCTGATTCCACTAAGGAGTGGGCCAAAAACAGCGAAGGTGTAAAATCCTTCGACTTTGTTGTTTCATTTCCCCCTATGGGGCTCAGAGTGCCCGTAACGCCGGAAATGAAGATAAAATGGCCTGCCCAGAAGATTAGTCTTGAGGACTATTTTATATGCAAAGGAAGTAACAGCTTAAATGAAGGTGGCCTCCTCATCGGTGTCTTTTCTAACTCGGTCCTGTTTGCCGAAGGTGCGACTGGCGCACAAAGGGCGAAAATGATCCGGGATAAGCGCGTAATGATGGTTATCCAGCTACCGGCAAATATTCTATATGGCACTGGTGTTTCCACTTGCATTGTCGTTTTCTCCGACAAGACCACCAAGTGTGATAATATCGTCTTCATTGATGCCTCCAGTTTCTTCACAAAAGAGAAGCGACGCAATGTCCTTTCAGTAGATACGACGACTAGAAGCCTATTGGACTCTGGCGCAATAGATACTGATTCATCAGAAATGGCAAAGTATTTTGCGATTGTATCAGCTCAAGAGGTGTTAGCAAATGATTGTATTCTTACCCCTTCCAGGTACATCAAATCAGCACAATACAACGCTCTTGTTATTCCCGAAGGATTTGAAGCCATTCCTCTTGGAGAATTAGTGACGGTATCACGAGGCAGTGTAGCTATGTCTCCCGAAATAAGACAAGTTCGCGGAAGAGACTTGCTGTCTGAGGGGAACATTGAGTATCAATCGTTTGAGAGTCTCCCTTTAGAACCGACTCCTGTCAGAGCCTCTGCTTTGAATGAAGAATCGATTCTTGTTCTCCGCGTAGGAAATCTAAAGCCTACACTTTTCCGCCCGAAAAGTGGAGTTGATGTGGCCCTGAATTCCAACGTCACGGCACTGGTCGCAAAGGACGGAGTAGATCCTTACTATCTGGCATCGGAACTTCGGAAGCCCTATGTTTCAGAGCAGGTGGTTGCTCTTAGTCAAGGGGCGATTATTCCTCATATAAGGATGAAGGACCTGTTAGGGATTCTGGTCCTGCTTCCTATCGAGCGTTCCTCACAGCACCAGATGTTCCTCAATTCTCAACGGGTATCTCAGGAGCAATGGCTGAAAGAACAGGAGATAGAAGACTATATCCAGAAAGAAAGGGACAGGCTCAGTGAGATGATGAGTATCCGCAGGCACCGGATTAATCCCTATATTTCTGGACTTCGCAGCAATGTGTCCATGATGCTGGATGAGTTGTTTGCAACAGGGAGCCTCACTCCGGAATCAGAATTGAGCTCAGACTATACTGTCCAGGACGCTCTTGAGAATATGGAAAAGAGTCTGGTTGAGCTTAAAGGCCTGTTTGATGCTCTTTCGGTTGACAATAGCATTGGGATGGTTGAATCCATTGATCTGATACCATTCCTGGAGAAGTATGTCTATACCCCAAAAGTTCCGGATTGCCATTTTGAATTGGATAAAACCCTCCTAAAGACGACAGAAAAATTCCCGCTTATTGCCTTTAATAAAGGGAATCTCTCCGAGATGCTTGATGAGATTATCTTCAATGCTGAAAAACACTTCACACCTAATGTCCCCGGATGCTGCGTTATGTTCGTTCCTCGATTTGATGGGCAGAACGTGAGCCTGCTTATCTGCAATAACGGAGAACCAGTCCCTGATGATTTTGACGAAGAACGCTCTTTTGTCGCTGGGTATCATAAAGACGAACAGGGTACTGGGCAAGGACTTTTCAGAATACGTCAGTTATGTGATGAGTTTGGAGCAAAGGTCGTCTGGGAGAATGATTCCAACAATCTGATGCCCATCGGATTATGTATTACTTTTAAACGCAGTACCGACTGATATGAAACCTAGAGTTATATGGCTGGATGACGACATCCACGATGCAAAGCTTCGTGGAACTGTCGCCATGTTTCGTCGCGCTTTTGACATCATAGAATGTGAGAATCTTGATGAGTTCCGCAAGAAAAGCAAGTTGTATGAATGGGATGCGGCTATTCTTGATGTCCTCAATTCAGACGAGAAACCCACCGATGTCATTAATTCCATCAAGATTATTGGCGAGGGAAAGCTATGGTTCGTCTTTTCAGGTAAACCTCAAATAACCCAGAGCGATAATTTTGTCAAGGACATCCTCGAGAGCCACGAATACGCCAGAAGTTATGCCTCGCATGTAATTTATGAGAAGTCAACGCATGATCAGCTTCTTATAGAAGACATTACAAATGCTGTCAAAAACAAGCGGACCTGGCAAGTGGAAAACCAATACGAAAAGGTTCTCCATATTGTAGATAAATATTTGGAAGACAAGGAATGCCATAAATATCTTCTGGATATTCTTTGTGCCGCTTCTGGTGCTACTGAGATTGACTCACATCTTTATTACAACAAGATTCGTGTCATTCTGGAATGGATGTTCCGGGCGGCAAACAAGGCCGGGCTTCTCCACGACAATTGCTTTGACAGTCAAAATCGCATTAATCTCACAGATGCAAGTCTCTTCATGGCCGGAAAACCAGCCATTCATTCTGGAGTTATATGTGAAAAGGCTCATTTCCCTGTTTTAATTGCTAACAACGTTCGTTTTATTTTGGATGTTACTGGTGGGGCGTCGCATACTACAATAGTTGATGAGAACGAGCGCCCCAATCTTACGGCATATTGGGCCAAGATTGAATCGCCTTACTTGCTATATAGTCTGGCATTTATGTTGTGTGATATTCTTATATGGTTTGACCAGTATATTGGCGAAAATCCAAATGCTCAAAGCAATACTATGACGTGGAGAGATTTTGTCTTAGAAGGGAAGATTCAGCAAGATCCCGGACGAAATTATTTCGTAGGAGATTGTCTCATTCCGTATAAAAGGATGAGCAGTTATTCCGTTGGAGATTATGTTGAAATCGTCGAATATGAAGAAACTGATAGTAGGGCTCAGGTACCATATCCTCTGACAGCTAAAAAACTGAGAAAAGTCGATTAGAGAATTATTACCGGACTGTGCATATTCCTTGCACAGCGACTGCGTACCTTTGTACCGTCATCGGCAAACATCCCCGTTGACGGTTTTTTATGCAGCAGCGATTCTCCGATTCTTTCTCGAAAGTTGAGGCACGTGCCATTAGCCAGCATGATGATTTCATGCTTGATACAATTCGATTTTTTCGCAATGCGAACAAGCTATATCGGCGATTCGATGACTGGAAGGGAGTCGATCGTTTCTATTTCATTCCGCTTAACCTGAATATGACCTACTGCATTGGAGGCTATTCGATAAACATGGCCGATGGCCCTGTTTATCTCGGAACCTTTATCCGCAATATAGTGGAGCATCCTGATCTGTTTGAGTTTCGCTGCCCCAAGTGCGGCAAAACGTTGTACCCATATGGATTCAACGGTTCTCCTCTGTCTGGACGAGTGGATTTGCAGTCAATGTGTGATTGTGGTTGGGAAGGATATGAGATGGTATCCGGGTGGCGAAAACGTAGTGATGCGCTAAAGGCCGCTCAGCGTGAAGATAAATTCCGGCTGTCAAAATATCAGTTTCGTGTCAAGTGCTTAAAAGAGCAGCATTCGACAGTAGAAGAATTACTTGGCTGGTTGAAGAAATAGCCCTGTCGATACTGATAGATTGTCCCACATTATGAGACAGTTACGAATTATTTTTGTGTTTTTCACCAAATAGTCAGGAACTTGGAAGTTGCTGATTGTGGCGATTTTATTAGGTTAGAACGGGGAATTTTTATAAATTTGTGGGTTACAGCAAATAAACAAAACACATACATACCTTATGGCCAAAACCAACACGGCCGACGTAGGATTTGAGAGACAAATCTGGAGCGCGGCAGACAAATTAAGGGGCAGTATGGATGCCTCAGAGTATAAGCATGTTGTTCTCGGACTTATTTTCTTGAAATATATCTCCGACCGTTTCGAGCAGCGGTATCAAGAACTCGTTGCCGAAGGATATGGGATGGAGGAGGACAAGGACGAATACACCAGCCAAGGCATTTTCTGGGTACCGCAGGAAGCCCGCTGGGAAGTTATTGCTTCCAACGCCCACACACCGGAAGTCGGCATAAAAATTGACGAGGCCATGCGCC
>FLNZ01004543.1_pt1 | contig 10240 bp, 7 predicted proteins | sample 1140391 | NCBI WGS metagenome assembly FLNZ01 (sample SAMEA3878171, study PRJEB12797) | bioreactor metagenome | biome: Moose rumen | place: Sweden | collected 2011-10
CCCGAAGATGCTTCGACCTTACTTCAGTGGATGACTTGAATTCAATGGCGATTTGAGCATCGCCAAGCACTGCGTCAACCTCATAACCGGTGTAGGTATGCCAATAGAAAAGCCCATTCTCTATATCGTTGTAACCTAAATATGCGATAATTTCCTGCATCATAAGGTGCTTGAAGGCATGGCCGAAATCGTCGCTGCCAGGTCGCAAGTTGCACTTGTGTAACAGGTAATTAGGGATAGCCACGTCGAAATAGTAAAATCGTGGAGATTGATTGATTCTGCGCTTCACCGTTCTGCTAAATGCTGGCACCATATATCCGATGAGAGTCTGCTCCAGAATATTGAAATATTCCTTTGCCGTCTTGGCATCAACGCCACAATCTTGGGCGACGTTCTTGTAATTTACAATTTCACCGTTGGTTAGTGCCGCCACTTCCATGAACCTTGTGAACGACGGTAAGCGCCGCACCAGCGCCTCAGCCGCAATTCCCTCCTTGAGATAGACCGATATGTAGGCTTGTAGTCGCTTTTGGAGTATTCTGACACTGGGCGCAAGATAATGAGTGGGCAACATACCATGGTTAACTGCCTTGACGATGTCAAAATCTTGAATTTCAGCACTGACCAGGGGATAGAGTACGTTCCTTATGGCTCTGCCGCCAAGAGTGTTAACGCCTTTACGCCTTAACTTTCTTGCACTGGAACCGCTCAGGATGAAGTGAATGTCGTTGCGCGTGATGAGCCAATGAACCTCGTTGAGTAACTCTGGAATCAGCTGAATCTCATCGATAATTACAATCTCGCCTGGACTACATTCGCTTAATTCTTGACGGAGTAATGAAGGATTGCGCCTGAAACGCTCATAGGTGTCATTCTCCAGCAGATCGTAGAATCTGCTGTTGGGGAAAAGCGAAAGCAATAATGTCGTTTTACCTGTTTGGCGAGCACCAAATAGAAATACACTACTATGTTTTGCATCTTCTATGGCTAATTGTCGCTGTATCATATAATTAGATTATTTAAAATCGTAAAAATCGGGAGTTATACTCCGAGTTTTCTTATAAAATCGGGAGTTATACTCCGTATTTTCAATGCAAAAATAACTATATCAGCGCAAACATCAAAGAAAAATAAAGATTTTTTTATGGGAATTCAAAGCGTTATGTTTTTCGACATATAAATTTGTTTGATTTGGTTAGATTTGAATGATTTCTCGCCGCAGGCGACTCAAAAAGATGAATCGCTGAATAGTTACGATAAAAAAGTAGAGCAAATTGTCCCCTATAAATAAAATTCGCAAATTTGTAAATTTTATAAATTATTTTTTTTATCTTTGTAACGTCAATTAGCTTATATAATATGAACATAGCATTTGAGAAATCCTCTCTTGAAGAATTATATAGGACAGGAAAAACAAGCGACCGACTTTACAAACGCTTGCCTCGAGACATAATAATACGATTTATTAAAGTTGTGAACTACATCAAGGCGGTGCGTAGGTTGGAAGACCTGTTTTTGATCAAGTCGCTTCATTATGAGAAAAAGAAGGGAGATTTGAACGGAGTAGGTGCCGTTTGGATTAACAATCAATATAGGTTGCTTTTTCATACATCTCCCGACGAACAAGGCATCATTGTAAACGCATTAATAATTGAAATTTCCAAGCACTATGAATAAGGAACAAATAACCCCATTATTAGCCACTCATCCGGGAGAAATGTTAAGGGATGAGTTGAAAGAGCGTGGATTTACCCAGAAGCGTTTCGCTCAAGAAACCGGCATTAGGCCTTCTGTCCTAAGCGAGACCATAAAAGGGAAGCGTAGCATATCGCTCAGCGTAGCGGTGAAATTAGAGAAAGCATTAGGCATACCTGCTGAGATTTGGATGAACATACAAACTCAGTACGACCTCGACACTGCTATGATAGCAGAGCGCGATAATCTACGAGAAACTGTTTCGTTGACAATCCCCGTTCGCGACCATAATCTATTACAGGATTTAGTGCGCAGATTCGGGTGGGCTTGCGCCTTTTAGCACAATCCATTACCACACATTGGTAATCAGGAGTTGTGCCATAACCGATTTTGTTTACCTGAATCAGTGTAATTATCCCGATTCAAGATTATAGTTCTGCTGGAGGCAGCGGCGGGTGAAAAAAAGTGGCCTTTTCTCACGAAGAAGCCACTCCAATAATCTTATTTGCTATTTATTGTCTGCTATTTCACTTTAATCACTTTGCCGGCCTGGATGCTGTTGCCCTTAATGCCGTTGATGCGTTTCAGGCGTGCAACAGTGGTGCCGTTTCGCTGTGCTATTGAACTTAGGCTCTCGCCGCTGCGCACCTTGTGCGTGCTGCGTGCGGAACGGCTATAACCGCTCTTGCGCCCACTGCGGCCGTGCTTCTTGCTGTAGTTACGGGCCGAAGTGTACTTGGTGCCGGGTGAGTAACTGCGCGACTCCGAATAGTTGGCCTTGTTAAAGGTGTAGGAGTCGGTGTGAGCCGTGCGGTTCTCAAAGTCGAATATGGCCTCGGGGTTGATGGCATAGCCCATATAACGGGTCTCCAAATGCAGGTGCGGTCCGGTGCTGCGTCCGGTGGAACCGCTCAGCGCTATTGGAGTTCCGGCCTTCACATACTGGTTGGGCTGCACAAGGAACTTGGAGAGGTGACCGTAAACGGTCTCCAGACCGTTCTCGTGGCGAACTATCACGTAGAAGCCGAATCCGCCGCGCTCATACTTGGTCAGGCGCACCTTGCCGCTGTACACGGCGCGAACGGTGTCGCCCATTGGGCATGCCAAGTCTATTCCTTTGTGAACTCGGCGGAAACGCGGACGATAGCCGTAGTGAGAACTTACGCGGAAGTTGCTCAGCGGCATCACATAACCGGTTACGTCTATTACCTTGCGGTTCGGAACGTCATCCTTGCTGAACGGGTTCACCAGGCCGCTTTCCCAGCCTTCTTCATATATGTCGGGCTCAGGCTCTTCCTCCTCGTAGAGCGAGGTGGCGAGTTCCTGGGTCTTTTCTGCCTTGATTTGGTCTTGAATGTTTGTCTGCTTTGCCAGCAGATTCTGATGTGCTTTGTTTTTCACCGACTGTAGGTTCTGTGCCTGTGCAAAAGTAAGTGTCATGGCACAAATGGCGAGCAGTAAATATCTTAAGTTTTTCCTCATAATCAATATTTGTTTTTCTCGGGCGGGTAGCGGCGAATATCGTCCTTGTGCTCTGTTCGCGTGTTAGCGCTCTTAATACGTTACGGCACCCCGCTTTTTTTGTATTTTAACGTCCAAAGTTACTATTTTATTTTGTCACAGCCTAATTTACGCGTGTTAAAATTTGTAAACTTTGGTGTAATATTGTAAACACCGGCCGCGCAAGGCTCTGATTCTTAGCACTTCATTTCTTTTTCTTTGCCTGGCTCTTGTCGTCTTTTTTGTCCGATTCAAAAAGGTGCAGTTTGGCCTTGGGCTTGATTTTCATTTTATTCAAGTTGTCGGTGTCGGTGAAGGTGAATGTGCACCCCACGTCCATCACCTTGGCAGGGGCGTCTATGCTGCCGGTTGCCACGGCTCCGTCGCTCTCTATTTCGGCTATCACGTTGGTGGTGGTGATGAATTTGTATGAGGCCTTCGTCACGTGGGCCTTAACGCTGCCTATCGGCAAATCGCCACCCTTTTTGCGACGCATCGCGGCTGTGCGGCTCGTTGAAATGTCCACCCTGAACTGAGCCGTGGCCGAGGTGCTGCCTATGTCGGGCATATCCAGAACCTTGCCCAACTGGACCTCACTGGCACTTACGTTCCCTGATATGTAGTCGTTCAGCGCGTCCACGTTGAGGCTGAAGTTGACTTTGCCTACTCCTGTGCCCAGCGTGCCGTAGAAATTATAGTCTTTCCAGAAGATGTCAAAGTAGCCCTTGTAGTGGATGTTTCCCAAGGCGTTGAGTTGCTTCATCATGAACTTTCTGAAAGGGAACTCGTTCAGTATCTTCTGTGGCATCCCGCGTGATGCCGTCATCTTGGGCACGTCGAAGTGTACCACCATTTTCTTGTCGTCGTCGTACTGTAGCCCATCAACGTAGCCGGCAGCGCTCACCGTGAACTTGTTGTCGGGAGTCGAAACCGCGGCGTCGGTGAACGTTATCTTGCCGGCATCGCCGCTCATCACAGCGCTGAAGCGAAGCGGTATGCTGAATTTGCCCAGTACGGGCGCGAACAGGCGTGAGATGTCGCGAAGCATGGTCTCGCCGGTGATGATTCCGGTGGAGTAGGTGAGGGGAGTGCCGGACTCCTCGTCGGGCAGGGTGACGGTGGCGGTGGGTACGCGCACCTTGGTGTCTATTTGTCTCACCACCATGTCGGTCACGTTGATGCATCGCTTGTTGGCTGCCACGGTGAAGCGCAGGTCGCGGATGTCGAAACCCGCGGTGGTGTCGCTTCCCGTACACTTTGTGAGTGTGGCATTTATTGAGTCGGGTGAGAAATGATTCACGGTGAAGTGCATTTTCACCACCGCGTCAAAGTGCCCAGGGTCGAAGAAGCCGCGCTTTGGCTTGCCCGTGTTCTTGCGCGGCAGGTGGTTGTCGCTCAGGTAGTGAACCTCCAGGTCTATGTTTGGCACCTCTTTCACCTCGCTCAGGTCCAGGCTTCGAAGGGTGATGTGGTGATGCGTGGTCTCGCCTTTGTCGTTAGTGCTCACCAGACTCACTTTCAGGCCGTTTACGCTCCCCCATGGCATCCCTTCTCCTATCTCGTTCAGCGCCAGACGGGCCAGCGTCACGCTGTCGGTGTTGTAGATGAGCGAAATGCGCTCCGCGGTTAGCGAATTCATGATAAACTCTGTCTTGGCCTTGGCTTTGGTGCTGTCGGGTCTGAACGCGTCAAGAACGAACCGGAAATTTGGCACCGAGTCCTCTTCCGATTGGTAGAGTCGTGCCGTGACTCCGCATAGTTTGGCTCTGAGGATGTGAACTTTACCGCTTGTCAGCCCCCACCAGTTAATCCTTGCCTCCATCCGGTCGGCCTCAAGCATCTTGCGGTGCTGCAAGTCCTCCACACACAGGCCCTGAAAACGGGCTTCGTGGGTGAGGATGTTCACGTTCACGCCTTCCATCTCTACCCTCGTCCCGAGTTTCTCGGAGAGGGCCGCGGTGGCCATATCCATGATGCGTTTCTGCGCCCACGACGAGTTGAGCAGCATTCCTATCAACACTATCAGTGCCATGACTGCGCCCACGGTCCAACACGTGACTTTCAGCGCTTTTCTGACCTTTGGTGACAAATTCGCTGGCATACTTTATGCTTATTTGAGCTGCTTATACTTGGTGGTGTCGCCCACAATCCATAGCACATCGCCAGGGAAAAAGCGCAGTTCGGGTGATGGTGAAATGAAATTCTCGGGACCTCGCTGAAGCGATATCAGCAGCGTGGAGAAGTCTTCGTGCAGACGCGCCTGAGCCAGCGACTTGCCAATCAGCGGTGACTCCTCGCTGAGGGTGAAGTGCGTGAATTCCACTTCTCCGGCAGCGCTGCGCGCTCCGGCTATTTCCTGGGCCTCCACAAGAGGAAGCAGGTGCTGGATCTGGTCGTCATTCCCTATTATGCCTATGATGTCACCGGGGAGTATGCGCATTTCCTTGGTGGGAATGAGATAACGCTGCTCGCCGCGCTGGATGCTCACCACGTTCACACCATAATTGTGGCGCAGATTGGCGTTCACCAGTTTCTCGCCGGCAAACGGACATGCCTGACCCACACGGATATATGCCAAGTGGAGATCCGATACCAGACTGGTGTTGCGGCCGGTGCGACGAAGGTCGCGCTCGTTGAAGTTGCCTATGAAATGGGTCTCTATTTCGTTGATACGCTTGCGTAGCACTGGCGCAAACACCACTGCCATCAGCACCATTATAACTATCACGCTCACCACGCTCACCGTGGACGAATAGTTGCCCCAGAACAGACCCAGCAGCAGTTCCATCGCCACAAGTAGGCCAACCAGGAACATCACCACGATAGGAACGTACGACACGTTGCCCGACGATGCAATCAGTTGCTCGCGCTCGCTCTTCTTCACAGGAGGGGCAATGATGGCATAGATGAACGGCGACAGACCCGCCAGGGTAACCAGTGTCGCCACAAACTTACCCCATTTCTCGCCCAGCACGGTGCCCTGCATGAATGGAATGAAATATTCTCGTACTAATAATATCAGGGTTATGGTGATAACGGTGTAAAGAACCATCCTGATGAGATAGCGCTTGAGTATCGCGCTCCAAAGTTTGTTTGAGCGTGGTTTCTCTCCCTCTGATGCCGTACGGCTATATCCGTTCAGCAGCAGCGACAGGCGCTTGGGCAGCATCCGCTCCACCCAGTTGTAGCATGGCACCGCGCTCTTGATGAAGAACGGCGTGAAAAATGTGGTTATAACACTCACTGCCACCACTATGGGGTAGAGGGCCGGGTGAAGCACGCCAAGCGACATTCCCAGTGATGCTATAATGAACGCGAATTCTCCTATCTGAGTAAGGCAGAAACCGGATTCCATCGCATTCTTCAGGGGCTGGCCCGTCGCCAGCATTCCGAACGTGCCGAACAGTATCATGCCCACCACCACCACGATAGATAGCAGTGCTATGGTCTCCCAGTACTGTGCTATTACCGACGGATTCACCATCATTCCCACCGAAATGAAGAACACCGCCCCAAAAAGGTCTTTCACGGGTTGCACCACGCGTTCTATGTGCTCGGCCTTACTTGTGCCGGCCAGGATTGAACCCATCACAAACGCACCGAGTGCCATCGAGAAGCCGCTCTTTACGGCGAATATCGCCATCAGGAAGCACAGACCCATGGAGATGATGAGCATCAACTCATCGCTTATCAGTTTGCGGAAACGATTGAATAGCGATGGAATTACGAACATACCCACGGTGAAGCACACTATCAGGAAGAACAGCAACCACAGAATGCTCTGTATCATCTCTCCGCTGTCCACGGTGTTGTTGATGGCGACTGACGACAGCACCACCATCATCACCACTGCAAAGAGGTCTTCCACTATCAGCACCGCTATTACGCCGGGTACAAACTTTCGGGTCTTCATGTTCAGGTCGCCCAGTGCCTTGATGATAATCGTGGTTGACGACATCGACAGCATTCCGCCCAGGAACAGGCAGTTTATCGTGCTCAGTTCCAGCAAGCGGCCTGTGACAAAGCCCACTCCGGTCATGCCCAGCACTATTATCAGTGCCGTGATTATGGCACTGCCACCCACGTTGAGAAGTTTCTTGAAACTGAATTCCAGGCCCAGCGAGAACAGTAGCACTATTATACCTATCTGTGCCCAGAATTTAATGTTACCATCATCGGCAACCGTGGGCATGAATGTGAAGTGCGGACTGGCCAGAAATCCGGCCACTATGTAGCCCAGAACCACAGGCTGCTTGAGCAGTTTGAAGATAATGGCTGATATGGCACCCAGACTGAGTATCAGCGCCAAGTCGGCAATAAGACTTTCAATGTTCAGCGTCTCCATTGTGTTTATTTTGTCGTTTAGTTATTTTTACTTGTCTCTGTCCGGCTGGTTTCATACGTTCACCTCATTGGTGAGGGTGATGGAAATCACAGGGAACACTTTGTGTATCTCATTGAACACCTCCGGAAATTTCAGACTGTCGCGTGTGAGAACCACGTAGTTTATTACGGTGAACTGCTCCTCATAGTTGTAGCGCAGAAATTGGTCGGATGTGCGGATGTTGTACTTGGCGAATATCGTGCGGCAGGTTTCCAAGTCGGTCACAATGCCGCTCACCTTTATCCGCACTATCTTCGACTCCCATGTGAAGTGAATCTTGCGCTCCAGCCCGTCCATGTTAAGCAGGATGAACAGAATAAGTATCGTGGCAATGACCGATACAAAGTACATTCCCGAGCCCACGGCAAGGCCCACGCACGCCGTCATCCAGATTCCGGCCGCAGTGGTCAGGCCGCGAACCGAACCTTTCATCTGAATTATGGCTCCGGCACCCAGAAAACCCACGCCGCTCACCACCTGCGCCGCAATGCGGCCGGGGTCACCGTTTTTCAGGCCCAGGTACTCCTGAGGAATGAAGATGGAAATGAGCATGGCAAGCGTGGCTCCCATGCAAATCAGCGCAAAGGTCCGCATTCCGGCTATCTGCCCGCGGCGGTTGCGCTCCACCCCGATGAGGCTGCCCAGCAGTGCCGAGAGAAACAGCCTGAAGAGAGCGTTAGCACTGTTAACGTCGGGCGATGCTATGAGTTGTATCAGTTCGTTCATGTCGTTCCGTTCTGGTCTTTGAATTGGTGAAGGGTCACTTCCCGGCCGTTGAATGTGGCGTAGGTGTAGCGGCATATCCAGTCGCCGGTCACTGTAAGGGTCTTGCCTGTCTCCAGCCGTATCGTGCGGGCCACGTGCAGATGACCGGCCACAAAGTAGTCGATTTCGGGATGCTGTCTGCTGTATTCGTTCGCCCACTCGGTGAGGCTTTTCTGCGCCGGACCGGGAGTGCGCTCGGCATCTTTCTGCAGCACATCGGTCATGGGCTCAGTGGGTTTGCGGCCCGTTTTTGCCACGCGCGATACGCGGTTGTGGTTCGACCATCCTGTTGCCACCATCGACGTCCAGCGGGGGTGAACACCTGCATATAGCCACTGGCACACAGGATTGTAGAAGCACCACCGCATCAAGCGGTAGTCGAGTGGGCGGTGGCCCACGTCGTCGCCATGACTGATGAAAAATGTCTTTCCGCCTATCTCCACTGTCTGCGACTTGTGCAGAACAGTCATGCCTATCTCGTCGCGCAGGTAGGTGCGTAGCCACACGTCGTGGTTGCCGGTAATCCAGGTGATTCTCACACCGCTGTCGGCCAGCTCGGCCAGCGCCCCGAAGAAGCGGATGTGTCCCTGTGGCACCACATTGCGATACTCAAACCAGTAGTCAAGCACGTCGCCCAGCAGATACAGTTCGCAGGCGCTCTCCTTGATTGATTTCAGAAATCTCACCGCGCGCTGCTCTGCCTCGGGGTGGGGCAGGTATTTTGCCCCCAGATGCAGGTCCGAAATGAAGTATGTGAGTTTTTGCTCCATCTGTCGTCTCTCTTGATTTGTGGGTGCTCTCTGTGTCTCTCGCTTTTACATGAAACCCAGTTCCAGGCGGGCCTCGTCGCTCATCATGCTCTGGTCCCATTCCGGCTCGAACACCAGGTTCACGTTCACGCTTGTTACTCCTTCCACGCTCTGCACCTTCTGCCTGATATCCTCAAACAGGTAGTCGCCCATCGGGCAGTTTGGCGCGGTGAGCGTCATGTCTATCTCCACGTTGCCGTCGTCGGCCACTTCCACGCGGTAAATAAGCCCCAGACTATACACGTCCACCGGAATTTCGGGGTCAAATACGGTCTTGAGCATCTTCACTATGTCTTCCTCAATCCTGAGTCGTTCCTCTTGTGTCATAAGTTTTTCCGTTAGTATTCAGCCGCTTGTGAGCGTCTGTCGCTCATCAGGTTTGCGGCTCTCCTGTGTCTCTCACTTGCGAACCACCGTGAACCGGCTTCCGTTCCACTTCAGCAGGAAATTGCCCTCGTTGGGGTCGTCATCGCTTGGCGATAGGGTGATGTCTTTGCCCATTCGTGGCAGTTCCACGTTGTAATCGTGGAAATTGAAGTCGCGTCCTGTCATCACCTTGGGCGTGCGGGGCCACCACACGGCTTCTCCCTTTTTTACTTCAAAGAACATCAGGTCGTTCACGTTGTTTACAAGGCGGTCATCATCTTCGTCGGTAGCCGTGGGGTCGTATTCATCGCCGCTCAGCGACACTCCCACCAGGACGTTACCGTTTGTGCAGCGCCAGTAGCACATTTGCACGCGCAGCTCCAGTTCGGCCATCAGGCGAGCGTTTATGTAACCGTTGCGAACGTCCAGCACGTAGTCACCCAGACCGATTGCCTCCTTGCCGAGCATCCGGGTTACCACCATGTTGAAGAACTCGTTGGGATAGGCCTGTGCCAGCCCCCAGAAGTAGTCGTCGATTGCGGGCTTCTCGCTTTCCCCGCCGGTGTAAAGGTTCTGATTGTGCCATTGCTGCTCTATCTTATAGAACGACAGGGTGTTGTCGGCAAAGTTATACACTTCGTCCTGTGCTTGGGTCAGTGATGCGGCCATCACCGTCAGCGCTAATGCAAATACTAATCTTTTCATCTTTGTGGTAATTAAT
>FLNZ01002622.1_pt1 | contig 10212 bp, 8 predicted proteins | sample 1140391 | NCBI WGS metagenome assembly FLNZ01 (sample SAMEA3878171, study PRJEB12797) | bioreactor metagenome | biome: Moose rumen | place: Sweden | collected 2011-10
AGATATAACTCAATATTTTATACTTTAGAAAAGCACAAACCATCTGCAAAAATAACAAATTTTTCAAAAATAAAACAAAAAAACGCCGAAAAAGAGCAATATTGGCGTCACAAGTAACAAATTCACAAGATCGCGGCTCGTGAATAGTTGTGGGTCAGATACAATCAATCACATTATGTGGTGTGCCGTTGATAAAATTCGCCAGATTGTCGATGGCTGTTTTCACCAGTCTTTGTCGTGCCTCCACCGTAGCCCATGCGATGTGTGGAGTGATGAATGCATTAGGTGCTGTGAGTAAAGGACAGTCTTCTGACGGTGGTTCTTTCGTCAACACATCCGTACCATATCCCGCCAGTTGTCCACTATGCAAGGCGTCTGCCACATCTTTTTCATTGATCAAAGGTCCTCTTCCTGTATTAATAAGGATTGCGCCTTTTTTCATTTTTGCGAGAGTCTGACTATTGATCATCTCATAAGTGTCGTCAGTCAGAGGACAGTGTAACGATAAGATATCGGAAACCGCCAGTAGCCCCTCGAATGTCGTCTTTCTTATACCCTCGGGCAGATTAGATGGATTTTTGCTGGTCAGGGCAAAGACATCCATGCCAAAGTCCTGTGCGATTTTCGCCACGTGCATTCCGATGTTACCCAGTCCGACGATACCTATCGTCTTCCCCGCCAGTTCGTGCAAAGGAGTGTCCCAGTAGCAGAAGTCAGCGCTACCACACCATCTGCCATTTTTGTTAAGACGTGCATAACGGCCGATACGGTTGGTGATATTAAGAATATGCGCGAAAGTCATCTGCGCCACGCTGAATGTGCTATATGCAGGAATATTTGTCACGGTGATACCCCGACGTTTTGCCTCTGGTATGTCCACCACATTGTAGCCCGTAGCCAAGACACCGATATACCTGAGATATGGCAATTGTGCCATTACCTGATTATCGATGACAACCTTATTGGTGAATATCGCATCGGCATCTTTGGCGCGCTCCAAGATATCGTCAGGCGACGTGCGGTCGTATATTGTCACCTCGCCCATCTCATACAGTTTATCCCAAGACAAATCCCCAGGGTTTGCCCCATATCCATCTAAAATAACAATTTTCATATTCGTCAAAAAAATAACACATCACATATCTCCATAAAGAGTTATAAGGATTAATCCTCATGTTCTTTATATCTGTCGCCCCAGCATCGCAGCATATTCTGATATAGTTTTTCCTCAGATGGAGAATGTTGGGCATACCATATTCTCTTTTCTTTCAATTCGTCAGGCAAGAATTGTTGTACGACAAAATGGCCAGGAAAATCGTGCGCATATTTGTAGCCATCACTATATCCCAGCTGTCTCATCAGTTTTGTGGGAGCATTACGCAGATGGAGGGGCACGGGAAGATTGCCAGTCTCTCTCACCATCTCGAGTGCCGTACCAACTCCCATGTATGCAGAGTTGCTTTTCGGACTTGTGGCCAGGTAGACCGCACATTCAGCCAACGGTATTCTCCCCTCGGGCCATCCTATTTTCATGACCGCATCAAAAGCGGCATTCGCCAGCAATAATGCGTTGGGGTTTGCAAGCCCTATATCCTCCGAAGCACTGATCACCATTCTACGTGCGATGAATTGCGGGTCTTCCCCTCCCTCTATCATCCTCGCCATCCAATAAAGAGCCGCATCAGGATCACTGCCTCTGATACTTTTGATGAATGCCGAAATGATATCGTAATGCATCTCGCCATCTTTATCGTACGCCAATGGATTCTGCTGAAGACATTTTTCAACGAGTGCGTCAGTTACCTCCACCTCCATTGTGGCAGAAGAGTCCACGACAAGTTCCAGTATGTTGAGTAGTTTCCTTGCGTCGCCTCCACTATATCTCAAAAGGGCTCCAGTCTCAGCCAATGTGATTTGTCGTTTTTTCAACTCCACATCCTCAGTGACAGCCCTATGAAGTAATTTCAGCAAGTCGTCTTTCTCCAATGATTTCAAGACATATAATTGACATCTTGATAATAGTGGTCTGATCACTTCAAACGAAGGATTCTCTGTGGTTGCGCCAATAAGCGTCACTACACCTTTTTCCACGGCACCCAGAAGAGAATCTTGCTGGCTTTTGCTAAACCTGTGGATTTCATCGATGAAAAGGATAGGCGATGCCGTATTGAAGAATCTGTTCTTTTTAGCTTTCTCTATCACATCTCTTACATCCTTAACGCCACTTGTCACAGCACTCAAGGTGTAGAAAGGCGTCTCAAGTTTTGCAGCGACGATCTGCGCGAGTGTTGTTTTTCCTACGCCAGGAGGTCCCCATAAGATAAACGAAGAAATTCTTCCCGCATCGATCATCTTACGCAGTACAGCCCCCTCTCCCACCAGATGTTCTTGTCCTATGTAGTCATCCAGTCGGTGTGGTCGCATTCTCTCGGCTAAAGGTTCATTCATCAGAAAGAGTCTTTGAAAGTGTTATTACAGGTGAAATCCGTGAATGCAAAATTATAGTTTTTTTTTGAGAAACCACTATTCACAAATAATATTTCACTTCTTTTCTTGCAAATAAGAGATAAAGTATTTATTTTTGCAACCAAATCAACCAAAGGGATAATTAGGTATGCTCGTCACTGTGATACAAATGGACATCGAATGGGCTCGACCTGAGCAGAATTTCGAGTATGCCCAACGACTGATAAATCAGTCACCGGATAGTGACCTGTACCTACTTCCCGAGATGTGGAGCACAGGTTTTGCCACCTCTCCCGAGGGCATTGCCGATCGCACTGGGAGTGCGCTAAGCAGGATGCGACAAATAGCGATGAACAAGCACTGCGCCATCTGCGGCAGTGTAGCAGTCGAGGAAAACGGTTTTCACAACCGCACCTATTTCGTCAAGCCCGACGGCACATGGTCGTACTACGACAAACATCATCTCTTTGGTTATGGTGGCGAAGACGAGCACTATAGAGCTGGCAACCATCGCACTGTCGTGGAATATAAGGGTATGAGATTTCTTCTCGTCACCTGCTACGACATCCGTTTCCCTCTCTGGTGCAGGTACAACAACGACTATGATGTCATTTTGGTGACAGCCAGTTGGCCCTCCTCTCGTCGTAAAGTATGGGATATACTCCTTCAGGCGCGAGCACTTGAGAACCAATGTTATGTAGTGGCATCCAACCGTATTGGCTCGGATCCCAATTGTGAATACAATGGTGGCAGTATAGTGATAGACGCCAAGGGCCATATTATCACACAATGCAAGAACGACACGGCATGTACCATCTCGGCTGAATTATCACTCGAAAGTCTTCAGCAATTTCGGGAAAAATTCAGGGTACTTTACGACAGAGACAACATACAAGGAATCAATTATCTACTATAAAAGATATGAAATTTAAAGACAAAAAAGCACTAACGCTAAAGAATCTCAATAAGAGCAACATTTGGGACTGTCAGGAAAACGATATTTTCAGGATGTGGGAATCGGCGGAAAAAGACGCCGATCTCAAGGAAAATATGCGTCACTACAATGACATCATCAAGAGTGCGTTCGACGTTGAAGAGGTGAAAATAGACAAGCATGAGGTAATCAAGAAATATGAGGCACGCGGTTTCAAGGTAGGCAGCCTTCGCAACGATGACAGCTCAAAGACCAAGTGGGCGGTAAAGAAGCGACCAATCCTACGAGTGACCGATTTGACATACGAGAATATCCGCCACATCACCACCTCAAAACTTCTTGAGGTACTTGACAGGAATTTTGGTGGTGGTTGGGAAAGCCTTTCCCAAAGTATCAAGGATATTATCGAGTCAGGGTTTGACATCAGCACCACTACCCTTCCCCAGGATCGTCTTCGTAAGCCTGGCGGGATGTACGAGAAGAAAATGGCTGACGGCTTTGAGGTGCTTGAAATACCGAAAGGCAACTGGATAGAGGCTATCTTTGCCAAGGTCAAGCCAGAGCTTGAGAAGCCTCGTATGAAGTTTGACGACCTCGATGACGATGAATATTCAGAGAATGATGAAGATTTGGTGGATGTAGATGACACATACGACGATCTTGATGATGACGACTCCTTTGATGAGGATAAGCTTACCGAGGAGAGCTATCGCACAACCTTTGAAACTGAGCCAGAGGACTTGAATCTGGAAGCGGAGGAAATCTCTGACGATTACGAAGGTTAGCGTCAAATTCTAAGATTCATTCATAGTATCATTTTATCAAACGAGTTATTGAATATCAGGACAGGAAGTGAAACAATAATTCAAAACACGATGAGGGGGCGGTCAAATATGACCGCCCCCTCATCGTAAAAAATATTAGAATCGATACCCCATTGTGAGCAACAGTTGGTGTCTCTTATTGTTCACCTTCACAGAATTTGCTATATTGTCGAATTCGGCATAGTCTTTATCCTGATAGTTTGTGAATGGATAGAAATCACCGTTTGACCATGTGTACTGATAAGCAAGGTCGAGGTTGAAATTCCCAAAAGCATAGCCCATACCCAAAGTGAAACGATTGGTGGCATCCCAATTGGTGAAATCGGTTGCGGAAGCCAGGTAAGAACCATTCGAATCCAAGGTACCGTCTTTGTATCCATTCTTATCGTATAGTGGCATGATGTAGTTGTAACCAGCACGGAGCGAAAGTTCCGGTGTAGCTTTCCACTCTGCTCCCACTTTGAATGAGCTCACGGCTTTCAGCGTAGCGTCAGTGTGTGAATTCATCACTTGGTCGTTCTCACTCTCATCGACATATGAATCAGACCAATAACTATAGTATGATCCAGTGTTGATACGTGTCTTTGTTGCGGTATAGTCAGCGTATTCGAAGCCTGCGCCTACAGCCACACAATCACCCAGGACATGTCCAAGGCTAAGTCCGAATTTCCATGGAGTGAACACCTTGAAATCGTATCTGTCATTGGCATAAGCGGTGTAATTTCCATCGGAGACCTCTGTGTAATTTTTCGTTGTCAGGTCATACCATGTCGGTGTGGCAACGGTCAAGCCGATTCTAAAGTTGGAATACTCAATAGGACGGAAGATTACTCCGAACTTCAAATCCACTCCTTCACCTGAGATTTTCCTCTCATCATAGACGTTGAGTGTCCTGATATTCTCTGGGTTATTCACGATACTCTCCGTGTAGTCGGACTGGTGTCTGTAGTGTACGTCATGCAACCCCACAGTGAGTCCAAGATACCACTGATCGTGAATATTTCCGCTAATATTGAAATCATATTCTCCCACATAACCTTTATGTGCCCGGTCGAAATCGTATGCATCAGCCTCATAGAAATAGGCATTTCCATCATTAGCCGCATAGAAAAGATTGCGTGTGTAGATATCATCCAGCTGATTACAAGAGATATAGGAGTGGTCAAGATCAGGCACATAGTTGTCTTCATTTCCTGCGTTGGGGTATAGCAATCCATTATAGAGTTTTGCCCATGACAACTTATTTTGGGATGCATTTCTCAATCCATCAGCAGCCGACAGGATATAGTCGAAGTTTCTGCTTTTATGATAGTTAAAGGCCACATTCAAATAAGAGTCGGCACCGGATTTTTTCGCAATGACAAAACCAGCCTGATCGAAACTCATATTGGTTTTGTTGCCCCTTGAGTAGTCTGCCGCATCCTGTTGTGACACCATGCCAAAAGACACGTCAGCCCGACTTGATCTGAAGAGACCGATACCAGCAGGGTTGGTGCTGATGGTAGAAATATCCGCTCCCAAGGCATCGAGTGCTCCACCCATACCCACATAACGTGCTGTACCATTCAGATCCTCTTGAATGATTTTTGCATTCTCGTATGTTTCCTGTGCCAATGTTGGCATTGTGACTGCCAACACACCGGCCATGATAAATAGTCTTGTTTTCATTTTATTTCGAAGTATTATTGTTGAAAGGTATGTAATTTAAAACCGGGTATCGTTTATCTGCGACCTCCAAAGCCGCCGCCACCACCGGAGCGACCACTTCCACCACCGCTGAATCCGCCACCAGAGCGACTGCCACCACCACCGAAGCTGCCACCAGAGCTGCCACTGGATGATGACGAATAACTCGGAGTGCGGCTATAGCTGCCACTATTGGAAGATGAAGAAGGTGTGTATGTACTTGAACTTGTAGACCTGTTGCCCCCGAATCCACCTCTGCTTCCAGATGAATATGTGGAAGTGCGGGATGAAGATGAGCTTGATCCTGAGATGGTCCTGCCACCAAATGAGCCATTGGGCGCGACAGTATAACCATGTCCACCAGTTCCCCCTACTGCAGGTCTTCCTGTTGCGGAGCCATGGTATCTCGAAGGATTGTTCCTATAAGCGAGGTAGCTTCCTCCGCCATAATATCCATACCATGGATATCCCCAGTATGACAGATACCCATAGGAATAATGGCGATAGAACCATGGGTCATAGAACATACCCCATCCATAGTAATCCCATTCCCATGATGGGTACCACCATGCAGAGTAAGAATAAGGCCATCCCCAATGTCCGTAAGGTCCCCAATAATTATAATAAGGTCCGCCCCATGCCCAGTATGGGCCATAGAAAGGATCGTACCACCCATAAAACTTGTCGTAGCGTCCCAATCGTGAGGTATATTTGTAATCATCCTCATCGCTGAAATATTTTTCATCTATGAACAACGTATCATTCTCGGGATAAGTACCATCACCTACGGTAAACTCAATAATGTCATTGCCGAGAGAGTCGGTACCTAACACCTGATACGAACTTTTGAGACCACGTCGGTTATATTCGTCGATGGACATATCCAATCCCTTAGGAGCATAAGTCTCATCGACCTTTACCTCAGTGACAGTTGTTTTGACTTTTTTTGTTGGCTTGTAATACATGTCATCTTGTGCCAACGCCACAGACAATGGCAAAAAGACCATTCCTAATGTGAGCAAATACCTTGTTTTCATACCTTTTCCCCTTTAGTTAAAATTTATCTGATGCAAAATTAAAACAGATTAACATGCAAATATACGGAAAAACCCTAAAGGGAGATAGGATTTTCCCTATTTTTAATTATTTTTGCAGTTGAAAAGTCCATCATCAGTCATAAAAATCTGAAAATATGAAATATTATCAGCTAAATTTCTTATTTAGAGCAGAGGAGTTGCCAGATACGCTCCTTCAAACAGCCCGTGACATTCTGGCTGGTCTCTCAGCCGAAGCAGGCTTGGAATCATTTGAGGATAGCGATGATGGAATCATCGGATATGTTCAAACAGATTTATTTGACAAAGAGCGTTTGGATGATATCCTCTCAGACTTTCCCATTCCAGGTATTGCCGTGACATATACTGTCGAGGAAGCCGATTATAGGGATTGGAATGAGAAATGGGAAGAGGAGGGATTCGAGCCCATTGTGATTGATGACAAGTGTGTCATCCACGATCCACGCCACTCCATCTCGACATCTCCTCCAGGCTGCATAGACATCGTAATAGATGCCAAGATGGCCTTTGGCACCGGCACTCATGAAACCACGCGCATGGTACTTGAGGAACTTCTTCAATGTCCTCTTCTTAAGAAACGAGTGTTAGACTGCGGGTGTGGCACAGGAATTCTCTCTATTGCCGCCTCAAAAGCTGGTGCGAGTGAGGTTGTAGCATACGATATTGATGAGTGGAGTGTAGAGAACACACGTCACAATGCCCAGTTAAATAATGTGGAAAATCTTGAGGTATTCACAGGCGACCGTCATGTGCTTTCCCATGTGAGTGGTGTATTTGATGTTTTGATGGCCAACATCAACCGCAACATTCTCCTCGCCGACCTACCCTCTTTCCGTGAGGTAATGGCATCAGGAGCCCAACTGATCCTTAGTGGATTCTACGAAGAAGACGCCGACGCACTCATTGAGAAGGCCGTGGAATTGGGAATGGGCCTCGTGCATCGTCGTCAGATTGGCAAATGGGCATTACTTACGTTCTCCACGTAACCAAGCGAGTCTTTTTCCGTCGCAGTATCGTGGTTGAAAATTTCCTGTGGAGGCACATAACTGATGGTCAGCTTTTTCAGATCATAATAGCTTCCATTATATATATCCAAGTCCACAAAACCTTTTATACCTGGTAGCCTGCCGACGTCGGTATGCTGCCAGAATTTCCATTCCCCATCGTATTTCACCTCTGGGACATAATAATGAGCGATCCAATAGGGATAATCGTCAAATCTCTGATCACTCAAATAGGCTTCCTTGAACTTATAATTGGTATATATAATAGGTTTCGTGTGGTATTTATCCTCAACGATATGCAACCACGCCAAAATCTCCTGCTGAAATTCCTCATCAGACATATCATCCAGTTTGCTCTCCACATCGAGTACCGGAGGCAGGTCACCGAACTCCAATTTCACATGGTCAAGGAAGAAATATGCCTGCTCGCGTGCAGTAGACTGATTACTCCAGAAGTGGTATGCCCCTCTGATAAATCCATGGTCAAGCGCCTGGTAGAAATTGTTGTCGAATTGCTCATCAATATAATTCGCCCCTTCTGTCGCCTTGATGATGACAAATCTGACAGGATTTTTTGCCACCATGGCATTTTTCAGTTTTCCCCAGTCTATTCTCCCCTGATGATGACTGATGTCAATACCATGAATACCGTCTATATTAGGATAGATGGGTTCTCCATACTTGGCTCTCCATCTGAATCCGAACGGCTCCACAAAGAAAGAGTAAAAGATGAAGATGTAGACGATTCCCACACAAAGACCAGTAAGCCATCCTTTTTGGACCACGACCCATTTAAAGAAAGCATTTACATTCCCACCGATTTTTGATGAGTGAGAGATGCGTTCCTGTTGGTTTTCCTGATCTTCCGCTGGCATTCGTCACACGAAGGTTATGACATGTGAGAATAGCCGCCGACACTCCACATGTCACAAAGTGTCGGTGGCATATTATAGCATTGAGTTATTTAGCCTGTTCGAGAGCCAAAGTGATGGTGGTGGTATCACATACCTCGGCAGGTCCCCAGTACTGGATTGGACCAGGATATACATAACAAGTCTCCCTTGCCCACTTGTCGCGGACAGCAGCGAAAGTTTTGAATGGGTTGCCGTCGAGCTTGACAAGAGCTTTTCTGATGACCGGTTTATTCTGACCATTTCTGCGCTCAATATTCATCATCATCGTAATGGGCACTCCACCGGCTTTCCACTCATCTCTTGGAGCTGTGGTGTTCTGGACGATAGCCATGTAGCCGGTTTTGCCGTTTGCGATCAGCTGAGCGGCACTTGTACCCAAGGCATAGCAATAGTCGGCGTCGAAGTTGGAAGGTGTGGCACACCGTCCCTCATATCCGAAGAAATGGTGTAACGTAGCGAATTTGCCCACATATTTTCCTTCTTTCGCCCACTTGGCAAGTCTTGCCACACACATGTCGGAAAGTAATTTTTCTGTCTCAATGAGCGACACCTGCACATTACCATGTGGGTCACGATCGAGCGACAACTGATGAGCCACGTCTTCTGGCAGTGTCTCAAAGGTGGCAGCATTCTCAGCACTGAGGTGTGAGAGGATATATTGGCGCTGTGCGTCAGCTTCCAAGTCTTTATACTCGCTGCCATGAGCGGCCAAGAGGTCGTTCAGTTCATCAATCAGTCTTCCAATGGCAGGGATAAACTCGATTAGTCCCTCAGGCACGAGTACGACACCGAAGTTGTTGCCATCCTCGGCACGTTGTGACACAGCGGTACAAATCTGCTCCACTATATCATTGAGAGTCTGATCTTTGGCCTCCACCTCCTCAGAGATGATACATATATTGGGCTGGCATTGCAATGCGCACTCCAGGGCGATATGACTTGCTGAGCGTCCCATCAACTTGATGAAATGCCAATATTTGCGTGCAGAGTTGCAATCGCGCTCGATGTTTCCGATCAACTCAGCGTAAGTCTTTGTAGCAGTGTCAAAACCGAAACTGGCCTCTATCTGGTCATTTTTCAAGTCGCCATCGATGGTCTTAGGACATCCGATGACCTGCACTCCATAATTGTTGGCGGCATAATATTCGGCCAGCACACATGCGTTGGTATTGGAATCATCACCACCAATGATAACGATGGCTTTGATATTCAATTCGCGAATTACCTCAAGACCTTTCTCAAACTGTTCCTCTTTCTCAAGTTTTGTACGTCCGCTTCCGATCATGTCGAACCCGCCGGTATTGCGAT
>FLNZ01000139.1_pt1 | contig 10210 bp, 7 predicted proteins | sample 1140391 | NCBI WGS metagenome assembly FLNZ01 (sample SAMEA3878171, study PRJEB12797) | bioreactor metagenome | biome: Moose rumen | place: Sweden | collected 2011-10
TCTGACATTCGGTTTTCTTTCCGTCTGCCAATAGCCTGTTTGCCGGTAAAGCCGGATATGGCGCTTGATTTCGGACAGTTCCAGGCCCGTCAATCTGGAGATTGACGGAGAGTCGTAACCATCCTTGTGGAGTTCATAGGCCTTGGCCCATTCTTCTTTTGTGTGTTTCTGGTACATGAAAACCCCGAAAGTTGTGTCCAACTTTCGGGGTTCACATCAATATTTATTCCGTGGGCTTTTATTATAGACCCTATCGGTCGAGCGTAGCTCTCCCTCCAGGGTGACATTCACTTAGAAATCAATCACTCTATCATTCTGGAGCAATTGTTCGAAAGTCTGCCTTTCGCGAATGACCTTCAGTTCGCCGTTCGTGTACATGGTCTCGGCGGCGTAGCGGCGGCTGTTGTAGTTGCTGCTCATGGCGGCACCGTAGGCGCCTGCATCATGGAGAATCAGCAAGTCGCCGACCTTTGCCTTCGGGAGCTTGCGGGTCACCACGAAGCCGCCTTCTTCCTGAGTGAACACGTCACCGGATTCGCAGAGCGGGCCTGCCACGACGGCGTCGACCATCTCGTTCATCTCGCGACCGTCGCGGGCGATGATGGAAATGCCGTGATAACTGCCGTAGAAACTCGGGCGCACCAGGTCGGTAAAGCCCGCGTCGAGCAGGTAGAACAGGTTGTCGCCCTGTTTTTTGACGGCGCGGATTTCGGCCATCAGGTAACCGCTCTCGGCCACCAAGTAACGACCGGGTTCGACTTCCAGGTGAACCTCGTGGCCGATGCTCTGCTGGATGTTCTTGCGGGCCTTGTCCCACAGGTCGTAGTAGGCCTGCATGTCAATGCGGTTGCCCTTGTCTTCCTCATGGTACGGAATCGGGAGGCCGCCCCCTGCACTGATGGTGCGGAGATGGCTGCCCAGGCGGCGGCTAGCGTCCACCATAGCATCGCAAACCTGCGAGAGGTGCTCGAAGTCGGAGCCGGAACCGATGTGCATGTGGAGCCCGGTAATCCACATCCCGTTTGCCTGCGCGAGCTTGATGCAGTCCTTGATCTGTTCGTGCCACACGCCGTGCTTGCTGAGCGGGCCACCGGTATTCACCTTGCTCGAATGCCCGTGACCGAAACCCGGATTCACGCGGAGCGTAAGTTCCGACTTCACGCCGAAATCGGCCAGCTGCTGGATCATATCGGGCGAACCGATGTTCACCGCGATGTCGTACTTCTTCACGAGTTCAAGCGCGTCGCGGTCAAAAATATCTGCGGTGTAGACGATTTCGGGAGCCTTGCCCTTCTGCTGACCACCCTTGAAACCCGCCTTCAACGCGCGCACAATTTCGCCTGCAGAAACAGCATCGACCACGCCACCGAGCTTGCGCACGAGCGCTACGATGGAGAGGTTCGGGCATGCCTTCTGGGCAAAACGCACGGTGTCGAAAACCTGGACCTCTTTCACGCGCTTCTCGATGGTGGCGCGGTCATAGAGCCAGAGGGGGGTGCCGTACTGTTCGGCAGCCTTCACGAAAACTTCTTGGGGGATGGAATAATTCATGGGGGGAAAGATAGTAAAAGGCGGGCGCCCCGCGTGGTATTACTTTGCGGTAAGCCGCAGCCATCAGGCAGGTTCCGCCACAGGCTTTACACAAAATGAAAAACGCCGAGCGAATGGCCCGGCGTAATTTCTATATGGATTCTATCGCGCTTCGCGCTCCAGAATGACAAAGAACGTTAATTAGACGTGCTTGATCTTGTTGTCGCCTGCATCCCAGTTCTTGCCGTCGCACACGAACTTGTATTCGTAGTCGCCAGCGGCGAGGGAAATCTTCGCGGTCCAGAGGCCAGTCTTCTTGTCCTTCTTGAGCATGTCCTTGTCGACAGCCCAGTTGTTGAAGGAACCGGCGACGGAAACGGTCGTTGCGAGCGGGCAGTCGGCGACGAATTCGACGGCGACCTTCTTCGCGGCGGCGGCCTTCGGAGCGGCCTTCTTTTCGGCGACCGGCTTGGCAGCAGCCTTCGGGGCAGCCTTCTTGGCGGCGGGCTTTGCACAAGCCTTAGCGCAAGCCTTCTTTTCGGCAGCCGGCTTGGCGGCGGCCTTCTTTGCAGGGGCCTTTGCGACCTTGTTTGCAGTAGTCTTAGCCATGATTTTATCTCCTAATGTTAAGTTCGGGTTCAAAGTTAGTAAAAAATAAGTTTCGTGGCTAGATGTAAAATTATATCGTTAAGTATCATTTTTTCCGATGGCGGCGCACGCCCAAGCAGGCTTTTTTCTACCTTTTTAGGCATGTTGAAGCAAATTATCGCCCCCAGCGTGCTGAACGCTAACTTCCTCGAACTCGGTAACGGCCTCAAGGCCATCGAAAACGGCGGCGCAGGCCTCGTGCACCTCGACATCATGGACGGACACTTCGTGCCGAACATCAGTTTCGGCCCGGGGATTTCCGCATGCGTGGGCAAGGGCACCAAGCTCCCGCTCGATTGCCACCTGATGATCGAGAATCCCGAGAACTACGTGGGCGAATTTGCGAAGGCGGGTGCAAGCATCATCAGCGTGCACGCCGAGACAACGAACCACCTCGACCGCCTGCTGCACCAGATTAGGGAACTCGGAGTGAAGCCCGCGGTGGCCATCAACCCGGCGACCCCGCTAGAAAGCATAAAGTACGTGCTCGACATCGTGGACATGGTGCTCATCATGTCGGTGAACCCCGGATTCGGCGGCCAGAGCCTTATCCCGTACTGCCTCGACAAGATCCGAGAACTGCGCCAGATGAAGCCGGAACTCGACATCCAGATTGACGGCGGCGTGAAGCTCGACAACATCCTCGCCTGCAAGGAAGCGGGCGCGAACGTGTTCGTGGTGGGCTCCGCGATTTTCGGGAAGAGCGACCCCGAGGCGGTGTGCCGCGAGTTCGTGAAATTAGTTAACGGGTAGCGTGGGCGCCGCGTGCGGCGCATGGACTAGGGCAAGCTGTTTTACGGCGGCCAAGCTGGTTTACGGCTGGCGGGCAGACCAATGCAAGGATTCAAAGCCATTTGGTCTGCCGATTTTTAGTTTGTATGCAGTAATTTGGATGGTTTTACGGTTGGCGGGCAGACCAATGCAAGGTTTCAAGGCCATTTGGTCTGCCGATTTTTAGTTTGTAAGCAACAATTTGGATGGTTTTACGGCTGGCGGGCAGACCAATGCAAGGTTTCAAGGCCATTTGGTCTGCCGAAATTCGTTTTTTTCACATCTAAGGGCGGGAAACCCATCTCTAAAAGCAGACTAAATCGGCAAAACGTAGCCATTTGGTCTGTATAAAAGGGAAATCCCCGCCTAAAGCGGGGATGCCAGCGGGTGCTAAACCGCTATTTTAAATGCGTTCAGCGGGCTTATCGCGGGGATTTTCCGCTGGGCCTGCAGGCGCGTGACGATGATACCCGGGCGCACGTGGAACGCACGTGAAAAATACTCGATGCAACGCGGTTCCTCGAATCGCCCGCAGCAGATAATCTCGCATTCCTCGGCTTCGGTGAGCAGCAGGTTCTCCGCGATATGCATCGCGACAACACCCCGCGCGGGATCGCTCGAAATTACTTTATCCGCAGTCACGAGGCACGAGAGTCTCTTGCGGTTATACAGGATATGCCCCATCGCGCCGTATGCGGATTCCATGAAGTCGCCATCGCTTGCCGTACCCGTGGGCAGTTGCAGTACTGGGCGCGCGCCCTTCCAGAAGCACGCCGCCCGCGGGGCTGGCGCAGCAAGGAACGCGGGCACCTGCAATACGGCGACATCGCACTTGCGGAGAGTTTCCACAAATACGCGCCGCAGTCCGGCCCTGTAAGGCACCGCATTGTTCCGCAAGAAGGCAAGGTTACGCGCGATGCACCCGCGGTCGATCTCGAAATCTGCGGGAGGGCGGCTCACCTGGAGTTCCCCGACGCGCAGCCATGCGGAATAGGCGTGCGGGTTGAGCGTATCTTGCGCAATCGCGTAGGCCTTCTGCCAGCCGGCAATACTCGCGACGCCCATGAACTTCATTACCTCGCGGGGAACGAGCCCCGATTCGTAACGCTGCGCATTCAAATTGCCCGCAGAGGCCGCAGCAGTCGCAGAGGCCGCGTTGTGGCCGATAGCACCCATGCCAGCGGCGCCCATGCCGGCGGCGCTCGCAATAAGCCCGCGCGATTCCAGTTCACGCACCGGGAAGCGGCGCGCCCACGCGATAACCTCGCGCGAACACAGCATGCGGTTGAATTCCCTGCGGCCCGCCTGCAATGCACGCAGTTCGCCCTTCCGGAAATTCCACAGTTCCTTCGCAGGAGTGTCGAGCAGAAACTCAATGGCCGCGGCAAGTTCCATCGTGAAGTTGTCCACAATCTTGCGGCGCGACCAGCCGACACGCAAGCACAAATCCTCTTGCGTGTAGCCCTTCGCGGCCATTGCCCGGAACATTGCCGGAGTGAAAACTTCTGTTACCATCGCCATGCAGTAAAGATACATTTTTTTTATCGCAACCCGCAACGCGACCCGAGCGCAACCGCGCAACACGCCCCGGCCCGCATATAATACACCCGCGTATCATATACACCGCATTTTGTATCATATTTTCAAAAACACAAATTATTTTTATAAAAATTGCGATTTTTATTGCTTTTTCGCCTATTTTGTATTATTTTTATTCACATGAAGCCCATAACCGAGTACAGTGACTACCGTACCTACATGCGCGACTTCTACGAGGAGCGCAAGAGGGTTTCATATTTCACATGGCGCGAATTCGCAAGCCTCGCTGGTTTTGTCTCACCGACATACCTCAAGCTGGTTTGCGACGGGGGGACGCGCCTGAGCAAGCCCGGAATAGCGAAGGTTGCGCGAGCCATGGGGTTAGAGGGGTTCGACTACACCTATTTCGGGCTGCTCGTAAAATTCGGGAACGCGAAAAGTGCCGCGGAGAAGGAGGCGGCACTTCGCGAACTCGAACAGGAGGCCAGGCTCAACAAGATACGCATCGTCGATGCCGAAGCCTTCCACTACTACGAAACGCCCGCCTGCCCCATCGTGCGCGAACTCGCCCCGATAATGCCAGGAGCGGCACCGGGCGAAATCGCAGCGAGCATCAGGAACAAGACATCGGCACTCGACGTGCAGGATGCGCTCCAGTTCCTGGTGAAGGCGGGGTTTCTCGTAAAGACGGGCAAAGGAACCTACGAGCAGACGGAAAAATCCGTGAAGGGCTCGAAAGAGGCCATCCCGCTCGCCATCCGGTCCATGAACCGCGAAATGGCGGGCTTCGCCATGCAATCCATCGATACGGATAGCCCCGAGGAGCGCAACATTACGGGCGTCACCATGGGAATCGACGAGGCCGCCTACGCCCGAATCGTAGAAACGATAAACGAATGCCGCAAGAAGATTATCAACATCGCGCGCGAATGCGAGAACATCAACCAGGTGTATCGCGTGAACCTGCAACTTTTCCCGCTTACGGATAAAGTAAGCACCCGGGGTAAAAACAAAGGAGACCAGCAATGAGCAATATGAAACTGTTCATACCCGCATGCTTCATTGCGTTTTTCGCCTGCTCCTGTTCGGAGAAGGTGACGGGCACTACCGAAGACGATAATACGGTCATCGCGCAGGGCGAAAGTTCCTCAAGCGAAGTCGCCGAACCCGAGCCGGGCGAACCGGAATCCTCGAGTTCCGCGAGCAAAACTCCGAACAACCCAGAAACCATCGAACAGCACATCTACGCCATCATCGACACCAACACGCGCGACATACTAATCGGTGGTGAATACGGTGGTATAGGCGGGGGCGGCTGCGGTGGCATAGGCGGCACTGACACCGCCATGACAAGTAGCACATTCAACCTCATCACGCTCGACAGCGTCCTTGCGGGCCGTATCGAGGTACTCACCCAGGGCGGAATGTCCAAAGACGCAGCAGATACCACCGCCAAGTGGGAACTGCTCAGCGCCATCGGCGCAGACAGCATACTCCGCGAGCACCCGGGCGTCAATACAAAGTTCATCGACTATGCGCTTGACTACATTTTCGGAGGGACCACGAAATCCGAGTTCTTCAAGGAAGTGGCAGAAACATTCGCAAGGACCGGCACCCTCGAGAAAAAACATTATTGCAACTTTAGCAACCTGTTTCAATTCCGGGAAAACGACGTTTCCACCATATATTCGGCAAGTGCATTCCCCAACTACATCCTCTACGACAATACGGCGTACACACCCAAGGGATGTGCCGGAGGCTTTTCGCGCCCCGTACCCAAGTTCATCGTGAACAACGTTGCACGTAAGTGCTTTGACATCCCCTATTGCACTACCGACCTGAAGGATTCCATCCGCATCGGAGAATACATGACCGATACCATCGGCATCGGGAATATCCGCTTTATATGCCGCAAAACCGGCTGGGACATCCCCACCGACAAAGAGGTCTACACGTACAATCAACCCTGCAACAGGGAAGGCAAGTACATCTTATACGGGGGCAAGCCCATCAGCAAATCATTTGTATGCAGTCTCGACTCGGGCTGGTACGAAGCAGAAACTATCGATGCGGAAACCTTCGATGTGCCCTGCGATAAGCACGGTAAACTGTACACAAGCCCGAATAACCCGGCCAAAATCTATGTGTGCCGCAAGGAACACTTCTGCAGGAGTTACGACTTCTACAATGCTGACACCCCCTGCATGGACGAAGGCTGGGATTACGCGAACCAGAACGACATCGAAATGTCAAAGACGGAATGCACTACCGACGGGCAGACGCAACAGAGCGAAAACGATCCGAACATGTACTACGTTTGCCAGGACGGGAGATGGAGCGAATTCTATAATAGGCCCTGCGATACCGATAACCAGCGCATAAAAATCATTAACGAAAAAGTCTGGACAAACTTCACCGAATACATCTGCTACAACAAGACATGGCGCCCCACGTACGAATGGCATACCGAGTACCCGGCGGAATACTACTTTAACCCCGAAATTGATTACGGAAGTTTCAAGGACCCGCGCGACAACTACGTCTATCACACGATAGGACAACTACGTCTATCACACGATAGAATACAAGGGCCGCACATGGATTGCAGAGAACATGAAGTACGCCGGATTTACCGAAAGCGAACTCGCGAAGGAAACCCGATGCCTCGATGACAGTTGCAAGAATATCGGAAGGTACTACAGCGTGAACGTCGCGGGCAAGGTATGCCCCGAAGGGTGGAACCTCCCCGATTCCAGCGACATACTCACGCTCGGGACAAGGCAACCAGAAACTCCGCACAACATTTCGCAACTGGGCGGTACAGGGAGCAGTTATTCAGCGCCCGACACCTACGGACTGAGTTTTATACTGAGCGGAAGAATCATTGACACCGACCAGCCCTATTCACCCTGGCAAGGGTACACCGCCCTCTTATGGATGAACGAGTCCAACGAAAAAGGAGAACGACTTATCGCCAAGGTAGGGTACTACGAAGTTGAATTCTGGGGATACTACACCGATCCGCAAACCTACCGGAATACCTACCCCGATACGGACCCGACGGCATTCACCGACCAGACCTTCCTCGCGGTGCGCTGCGTAAAGAAGTAGCGCGATTTTGCCCCGCCACGGCGATGTAGGACAAAGTATTATATTTAGCATATGGTACTTGACGCTTTCAAAAAATACCCGAGCCAGATTTCGAGCGCGTTCAGGCGGTTCCCCGTCGCATCGGCACTCGCCCTCTTCACCTTCTTCGCGCTTGTTTACAGCACGGAACATACAGAAATCTTTGAAAGACTCGCCGGAATGAGATTCCTCGCATGGCTCGGCATCTACCCTATCGCAGCGATGCTCATTTCCCTCACGACATCGCTCGTGCAGGAATCCCTGAAAAACGAAAGCAAGTTGCCGCAGGCAATCTCGGGTGCAGCATGGTTCGCGCTTTCGATTATACTTGCCTTCGGTATCACCTCCAGCGTTGCGATGCAGTTTTCATTGCTGGCACATTACTCCACGCTGACATATTACTTTATTGCAAGTACCGCGCTTGTGTACGTGGCCGCCACGCTCAGCATATTTATCGCGCCGTTCTGGAAAGATAAAGACGAAAACGCATTCTGGATTTTCCTGTTCAAAAACCTCAAGGCGCTAGTTGTCGCCGCGCTCGTCACAGCACTCCTGCTCGCATCCGTAGAAGCGCTCGTCTTCTGTTTTGGCGCACTTTTCGAACATGAATTCGACGAGAAGGTTTATTTCTACATCTTCTACTTCTGCGCAAGTGCCGTCTTCCCCATACTCTACTTCAGCGGCATCCCTTCCATCGAGGAATGCCACAGCGAAACACCCGCGCTGAACAAGTTCGCTACGAGCACCATCCGGTTCCTCTTCGTGCCGGTGCTTTCGCTCGCCATACTCCTATTCTACGCCTACATCGTCAAGTTTATCGTGCTGTGGGATATGCCGCAGGGAATGGTTTCGTATTTCGTCTCGGGATTCATGCTGTACATGCTCGCGCTCGTCACCGTCCTGTACCCCACGCGCCTTGCTCCCGGCAACACGTTCGAGAAAAAACTCCTCAAGGTTTTCCCCGCAGCGTGCATCCCGCTCGTGGCCATGATGTCCGTCGGCCTTATCCGCAGAATCAGCGACTACGGCATCTCGGCAGAACGCATCTACGCCGCGACCATCAACATCTACTTCTACGTCATCATCGCGGTCTTCCTCATCGACAAGATCAAGTGCAAGTCACGCTACATCGCCGTCATATTCTGCGCGCTCTTCTTCGTCATCGCCGACACTCCGCTGAGCGCATACAGCATTTCGCAGCGCGTATGGATGGGGAGCATCAGGGAAGCCCTTGCCGAAGCGGGCTACACGGAGTTCCCGCTCAGCAAGGAAGACGCCTGTAAATTCGTTATTGACCTGCGGAAAAAAGACGACGAAAAATCAAAACTCATTGCTTCGCGAATGCTCGAACTTGCCGAAGCACGCAACCCGGAATTTACCGAATACCTCCCCATCACAGGATACGACTACGCATTCACCAAAGACCTCGCCGAAGACGAATGTTGCGAGGATTCGGACAGCACGGATGCAGAGCCGTTCGATCAGTTCGAGGTCAGCATAGAGTACCCCGACAAGGCGGTGCTCCAGGTACCCCGCGGCACGAAGGGCGCCGTCGCCATAGACCATTACTTCAACAACGACGAGTTCGAATTCCTGGGCGACACGCTCACCTTCCGGATTTCGCTGAAAGAAGACAGCGGCTGCAGCTGCAACAGCGACGAGAGTGACGCATGCGCCGACAGCACCGCAGGCCCGGCAGGCGAAAGCGCAACCAGGACCGTCTACAGCTTTACCGTCGACAGGCAGACGCTCAAGCAGGACTCCACAAGGCAAATCAAGACCGACGGGGCTGCAATCGCGATAAGCTACCTGCATGCGGAAGAAGAGTCGAAAAGCAGCAAGACGCTACGCATCCGGGGAATACTGTTTACGGAATAATGACTGCGAGATCCCCGGTCAAGCCGGGGATGACAATGTGCGGGTTGACGCGAAATATGCATATAACTATATTTATGCATAAATAAGGATTTTTAAAAAGGATATAACATGGAATACAAAATTAAGGATATCAACCTTGCTGTGGAAGGCCGCAAGGAACTCGACCTCGCCGAAACCGAAATGCCGGGCCTGATGGCGCTGCGCAAGGAATACGCCGGCAAGAAGCCGCTCGCAGGTGCGCGCATCATGGGTAGCCTCCACATGACGGTGCAGACCGCCATCCTCATCGAAACGCTGGTGGACCTCGGTGCCGACGTGCGCTGGGTGAGCTGCAACATCTTCAGCACGCAGGACAACGCTGCCGCCGCCGTCGTGGTCGGCAAGAAGGGTACCGTAGAAAACCCGCAGGGCGTGCCCGTGTTCGCCTGGAAGGGCGAAACGCTCGAAGAATACTGGGAAAACACCGCCCGCGCCCTCGTGTGGCCCGACGGCAAGACCGCAGACCTCATCGTGGATGACGGCGGCGACGCCACCATGCTCGTGACCTGCGGTGCAGAATTCGAAGATGCCGGCAAGGTGCCCGAATTCAACCCCGCTACCGACAGCGAAGAATGGGGAGTGTTCCTCGCCACATGCAAAAAGATTTTCGAGAAGGACCCGAAGCAGTGGACCCGCGCCCGCGAAACTCTCCGCGGCGTTTCCGAAGAAACGACTA
>FLNZ01005249.1_pt1 | contig 10201 bp, 11 predicted proteins | sample 1140391 | NCBI WGS metagenome assembly FLNZ01 (sample SAMEA3878171, study PRJEB12797) | bioreactor metagenome | biome: Moose rumen | place: Sweden | collected 2011-10
GTCTCGCGCCAGTAAGTCAGCACCTCGGCCAGCAGGTCGGCAGCGGCGGCGGGGGCCTCGTTAAATACTTTGAAAAATTCCATACTCTTAAAAATTTAGATTGTTAATAATTCGTTGTCGCTTGCTCTGCATTGTTCGCGGGGTTGCAACCGCATGACGTTGTTTTTTGTTCGTCATCCTGCATTAAGCGGGTGTGGGTCGGGTGGTTACTGCCTGTAGTCCGTTGCCGAGGTCTTGCGAGCTCAAAACTTTGTCAGGGTTGGGCTACTGTCTTCACCGCTCCTTTAGGTTTCCGAGTGCAAAGTTATAATAAAAAACAACATAAACCAAATAAACAAGCGAAAAAGTTATCATATATAACACTTTTTAAGAACAAAAGCGGGTTGTAGTGTTATTTTATTACAACTTTTCACAATTAACGCGCGTTATTAACGTGCGCGTTAATACCTTATTATATATATAGGGGTGCGGGTGCTGCTGCTCATGCCGTTCAGATGTCGGCAGGGTGTCGGGAATCTGTGCGGAGGTGGTGGCGGTGGCTTGTGCTCGGTTCCTGATGGTGTCGGGGTGCTGCTGATCACCGTTGTCAGTTGGTTGGGGTGTCCGATGGGAGCCCCCTCGCCAGCATAGTTCATGGAAAAGTGGGGCGTGGGCATATTTCAGGGGGGCAGTGTGGCGGCGCACGGCCTCTTGATAGTCAGCTTGCTCGGCAAAGTTCAAAATAGGAAATATCAAAAAGCCAAAAAGTTACGATTTTGGGTGGGCTCCCTATTTTCGTGACTTTTTGGCCTTGTTAGGAAAAATGTTCGGTAAGTTATTGATTTTTACGGTGTTTAAAACTCCAATTTCCAATCAAAACTTTTCGTTTTTAGACTATCCGATATTCTCTGTGACATTGGTCTCGGCGGGCTTGCCGTGCCGCTTGATTTCTATGTCGTATTCCTCTCCGCAGTTGGGGCATACAAACGTGGCCTTGAATGCAGAATGTTCTTTCGGTTCGGCAAAGAGTTCCGTCAGACTTACGCCCAGCGCATCGGCTATCGACATAAGTGTGCGCAGCGTTGGATTACGCTTTCCGTTGATGATGGCACTGAGGTTTCCTTTCTCGATGCTTGTCTTAGCACTGAGTTCGATGGGCTTTACGCCTTTCTGCTGCAGTATCTCCTTGATGCGGAGAACGCTTGAATAATCTTCCATAAGTTGTTTCGTTCAATTCGTTTTCAGGTGCAAAGATACAAAATAGTTATTAGATATTATAACTTTTAGGCACTTTTTTTGAAGAATATATTCGTTTTTAGCGTTATTTCACTCTTTAGGAGGTTCAAACGTAGGTATCGGCTCATGGTTGAGCAATATGCTGGTGAGGATGCTGTCGATGTGGTCGAACTCCCAGTAGGGTATCTCCAGCAGGCGGTAGCCTTGGTCGTGGCAGTATCGGCGCAGATAGCGGTCACGATGCTGCTGTACCTCGAAGTCGCGGCGGCGGTCTTTATGGTAATGTGAAACGTATTCGTAGTGCTGTTCGCCATTGTATTCAATGACCAACGGCTGTCCGTCGAAGTCATCAAGCCAGAAGTCTGTCTTCAGATATTGCAGGGGCAGCGTCGGGTCTTCATTGGGCAGTTTGTGCTGCGGGTCGTGGTCGATGTGGTGGTCTTCGAGCCATAGGCGGACGATGCGCTCGCCCTCGCTCTCTATGTATATGGCATTGCAGACGGGGCAACCGCCATTGACACCGCGCAGATGGGTGTCGGGGGTTGTCTGGAAGCGTGTGCCGCACGGCTTGTGGGTGAGCCACACCTTTGAGTCGTTGTTCACGTAGTCAGCAGGAGTCTCGCTATAGTCGAACTCGCCACGGTATTTCTCGTCGCTCTTTTCTATCCACTCCTGACAGCGTTGCTCCACGGACTGATGCCGTCCGGCGCACTCACGGCACTTGCAGCCATGCAGAATAAGGTCAACGCGCATTTCGTGCCACTCATGGGCAGGATTGCCGCAGTGAACCATCACGCGGTCTGATAGGGTCTTGATATTCTCCACACCTTTATATATATAGTCCTCGCCCTGCGCGGCACGGGCCAGACGCTCGAAGTCGGGCGGGTAGAACTTTCCGTTGCAGTATTCGCAGCCTTTGCGGTCAATCCACCACTGCGCATTGTGAACTTGCGGGCCGTGGAGGTAGCAGGTGCCTGTAATCTTGGTGGTGGGGTTTATCTTGCGCTTGCGCTCAAAGGTAATCTTCTGACCGTAGATGATATTTACCCGTCGGTAGAACTCCTTGGCGGTAAGGCGATACTTGGTGTGCGGGTCTTCCAGTCCGGCGCACTTCCAGCATCCGTGAGGGGCGCGGCCATTCTCTCCGTTAAGCAGCGTTCGTGGCTTTATCTCAAACATCCCGTGCAGAGGACAGATTAGCGCAACGTTTCTATCTGGGCCTCCGTAATCAACCAGTGCCGTGTCGAGGTCTGGATATTTTTCGTGTACTCGCTCGATGAAGCGGGCTTCGGCCATCGACTTGGCCTTGCACTTGGCCAGCAGTTCTTTCTGTTCGTGCTCGCGCTGACGGCGTTCTTCAAGGTTTTGCTCCTTTCGTTGTTGCCTGCGCTGTTCTTGTTCAGCCTTTCGGCGGGCTTTCGCTTCTGTCTCGCGCTGTTTTTCCTCTGGTGTGCGGGAGTAGTGCCTGCCTCTGTTCGCAGGGTAATAGCCCATCTCTTCCTGCATACACAGGTCGCAGCCCGTAGGCCGAATGTTGCCATGACGCTTGATGACGTGGTTCTGCGCCTGCGGCACGGTGAAGTAGTGGTTGTGCTTGCGGCAGCGGATGGTGATGGGTTCTTTCATGCCCGTCAGCACGCTCTCGCTGTAGTCGTTCTGGTCGCCCCATATCTCCTGTGCGGCACGGATGAAGCCATCAAGGTTTTTCACCACGATGCGCTGGCGTATCTTGCGCCCCTGACTGTCAGTCGTGACCACCTCTTTATATTCATAGTCGGCCTCGGGCAGCCCCAGTTCTTCGTTACTGAAGAGTTGTGGCCGTCGCGGGTCGTTTATCAGTTTGCGTTTCTTCTTGCTCATAGTCATTCTTTCCTTTAAAATCGGGGCGGGCGGCGGTTCCGTCCGCCCCTTGCAGTGATTCTGCTTCTGCAGTTGCAAAAAAATATGTAAGGAATGGTGTGTCAATTATGGGCGTTGTCGGGCTTGTTGTCCTCTTCTTCATCGTCGCTCAACTCCTTGAAGCGGCGGCGCTGCCACGTCAGGTCGGTGAAGTCGCGGTCGTGGCACTGATCCCACAGGTAGTCCACTACCGACATCACGCGGCTGTCGGTGGTGAGTATCTTGATGTCCTCGGGGTCTTCCCATCCTTCGTCGCGGCTCATCAGGGCTGTGACGAGGGCTGCATTGGAGTAGATACGGCTGATTCTGTAGAACTCCACCTCGGGCATGGCTGCCTCCAGTTCCTTGCGCACGGCGTCGGAGGGCTTGTAGTCAACGTAGTCGATGCCAATCTGGGGGTGGCGGGTGTTGCTGCCGAATACCTCGATGTCGCTGAGATAGCGGCCCAGCACTCTTCGCACGCGGTCTTTGTAATCCTCCTCGCTTGTGCGCTTTACGGTTCCTCTGCTTGTCATAAGGCGGCCCTCCCCGAGATGGTTACGTTGCTCACTTGCTGGCTCCGCAGACAGTCGTTGACCTTGCGGATAGCGGATTTCAGACTGAGGCTGCGGCGAAACGGCTCGCCGTCGAGCGTCATGGTTAATACTACTTTTTTCATTTCACATACGAATTTTAGACAAAAAAATGAAACTGCGCTAAGAGTTGTCTAAGGTTCCGTATGCGTATTGCTCTTAACCTTTGGGCTGCTTTCGCATGCTCCGAGGAGCACCCACTCTGCGCAGTTAGTTCTAATCTCAATAGGAGAACAGAGCTATGACACAAAAAATGGCCGTTTTGTGACGGCCTTATATCTTCGTGCCGCACACGGAATTATTTTTAGACGGTGCAAAGATAGGAAGTTTAGTTGGATTATGCAAGAAAAAGCCCAAAACTTAACAAAAATTAGTAGAATATGCTTAATTTTCGGGCAAATCAAGTAAAAACAATCAAGTTTTTGAGTAAAATGCTTGCAGTTTTCAAATAAAATGCTTAACTTTGCAGCGAAAGAAATCAAAAAGTTAAGTATATGGATATTAAAAAGGTTCTTAACAAATATGGCCTTAGTCAAGTAAACCTTGCCCAGCGTATGTTTGAAGCAAACAATGACGGTGGCGCAATATCGGACGAGGACAGGGAGAAGAAACTGAAGTCCACCACCAGTTATGTCAGCCAACTGATTAACGGGAAGTCGGAGCCTTCAATCAAGAAGCTCGACGAACTGGCTGCGCTTATCGGCTGTCGGCGGTGGGAGTTCTTCGAGGACGAGATAGAGGCTGCGGGCTTCAGCGTGGTCAGAGTGGGGAGCGCACCGACAGGCGATGAAGCATCCGCATCCCTCAGTCAGCAGGAATCCTCGACAGATCAGCCGGAGGACATCGCATCGACCGACGGGAAAGCGGAAGAGGCGAAGGTACTGCGGTTCTCCTACGAGTGCCCCCACTGCGGCAAGGGCGTTAAGATCAGCATCGAGGCGCAGTAATCGGCTACACATTATTTATATTATATAGTATTAACCCCTAAAACGAATTGAACGTATGAAGAGAATGATTCTAATGGCTCTTGTGAGTATGATGGTGCTGCTGACAGGTTGCAGTAGCGACAGTGACGAAATCACAGAATCTCCATCAGCGACGATTGAGTCGGCACTTGTAGGCACATGGCTGGAGAAGAGTGACGATCTGCTCGAAATCAATCAGGCTATGGTCTTCGAGCAAAACGGCGTGACAATGTATCTGCAGCCACAGGGCTCGACGGTAAGAGGCGGGTGGTATTTCGGCGAGTTCACCAGCGTGGAGAAAGGTAAAATCAAGATGGACGTGATACCCATCAACGTGAAGGATTTTAAGTCATTTGACAATTTCGAGTGGTGGGCTGCTGATCCTTACCATGCTTATTGGGAGTTTACCTACTCGATTTCTGGCAATGTGCTCACGATAACCTTAACTAACACGGGCAAGACGCTGACGCTGACACGTGATTAAAATTCAGAGCGCACGGGGGGACGGCCTCTGTGCGCTACACATTATTTATTATATATACAGACACAACACAGACACAAAAACTATTTTTTTAAGACTATGGCACTGAATATCAAGGCAGCGATTGCCGCGAGGGGACTCACGGCGACGCAGGTGGCGAAGCGGATGGGCATCGGACTGCCCACGCTGTCGGCCATGATGAATGAGAATCCGACGTTATCCTCTCTGGAGAGGATCGCAGAGGCACTGCACTGCGACGTGGCGGAGTTGTTTGACAGGCCCGTGGCCTGGGCATCCACTTCCCGTCACTCTGATGCAGGGTAGCATCATTTATGTCCTTTCTTCGTGTTCAGTAACCTTGTCCCGTTTCGGGCGGGGACGGGTGGTATATTTGTAGCACGAATTGAAAACAAATATATCTCGATTATGACACTGAACATCTTCAAGGCGCTGGCTCGGAGAAAGGATGAGCGGCGCAGACTCAACGAACTGAAACTGATGGCGGGCAACGAGCAGACGCTCGAAAGGCTCATGGAGGCGGGGCTGCTGGCCTGGGAACCGCGACAGCGCAGACTGCTCATCATGCAGCCGCTGGCAGTGGTGATGATGCGCACGGCGGAGTCGTGGCAGGCGTTCGTGAGGAACACGTACCTCTGGACGTACTCGCTGCAGGCGCGACAGGCGTGGGAAGACTTCTTCCGCAGGGAGGAACTGGCGGCGGTCAGGCGGGCACAGGCCGCACTGCCGGAGGGACGGACGCTGAGCCGCGACGACGTGGAGCGCATACGCAGGGCACGGCGGCAGGAGATAGCCGCGACGGACATGGAGCCGCCAAGGGTGGAGCCGTTCGAGATGTTCATTCTGCCCGACTCGACGGAGGCCGCGCCGAAGCCGATCGCCGTGGGGTGGTTCGACCCCGAGACCGACCGACAGGAGATTGCTCCGTGGAGCGAGGTGGAGCCGCTCTTAAAAGTGAATAGTGAAAAGTGAATAGTGAAAAGTTATGCCAAGGAGACAGCCAACGATGTCGTGGCAGGACATCAGACGGGAGACGGAACGGTTCGCGTGGACTGACCAGCGGACGGGCGTCAGAGTGACGGGCTTTAACCCGCCGAAGGGGGCGAAGGACATCAGGCGGGTGCCGTTCTTCATACGCTACGTGACGAAGGACGGACGGATGGAGCAGGGCGAGGTGACGTGCATCAAGGTGTTCTCGCGGCTCGCCGCAGGGGCCTCGCGCGGCATCCACCAGCGGCTCATCCGATTCGAGGCCAGCGGACAGATACGGCGCATCTGCGACATCCTCGTCTGCGAGGTCAACGGCTTCCGCGTCATCGCAGGATAGGCGGTAATGCCCCCTGCTTTATAGCCGTCCCCCGATTGGCGGGGGACTCATAATGTCCCAAAACATTTCGGGGGCTGCGCTAAATTTGCAGAAAAAAGATTGAGAACGTATGGCTTATATTGAACCTTGTTGTTGTGAACGACAGTTGCCGGCGCTGGTGAAGGGCGCGGCAGGGCACTTCTGCTTCTTCCAGACCTCGGGCGACGTGACGCTGCAGAAGATGCTCGACTCGGTGGCCTACCTGGCTGGCGACGGACACACGCTGCTGCTCTCGGTGGCAGAGGTGGACAGAGAGATGCTCAAGTCGCTGGCCTACTATTTCCGGCGCGGATGGACGCGGGCACTGCTGCTCGTGACGCAGGCCGACCAGCGCACGCTCGTAGAGGAGGAACTCGGACAGTGGATCGCGAAGGTGCATTACGCTGCCGACCCGCTGATACTCGACGGGCTGTGCGCGGTCGTCGGCCACCAGCGGGCGGTCATCATCCAGGGGGCGATGCTCTCGCAGCAGGACTTCTCGCTGTGCCAGTATGCGCTGTGGCAGGGCGGCGACCGCGAGGTGCTCTCGCAGGCCATCGACCCGCTGATAGCGAAACTGAAGACGAAGCGGCTGCTGGATGCCTCGGAGTCGTCGCCCGACGTGGCGCACCTGCTGGAGAGGCAGTATTTTCTTTTCTAAGTAGCCAGTAGTAAGTAGTCAGTAGTAAGCGAAAAAAAATAGTATATTTTCAGACTCCCGACGTGATGTCGGTGGTATTTGATGCAAAATGTTAAGTTTTAGATTGTTTTAAGTTGAAAAATGAGTGCCGACGGCGGTCGGCGTTTCACTAAGTTACTATAATTTTTTTGAATTATGAAAGCGAGACCGACGTGATGTCGCTCTCGCTTTCGCTTTTTTATAAAACCTCTGTGTCTCTGTGTCTCTGTGTCCAGAAAAATTCGTGAAATTCGCGTAATTCGTAGTCAGGCATCAGAGTAGCGGGGGTGTGACTAAGAGGCCGTCGGGACGGTTGGTGGCCGACTGGCAGCCGCACGCTGGGGTCAGCCCCCCTGTAGTGCCCACAGAGGGGTCAGACCCCGTGTGCTCAGTCGCGGAATCGGCGGGAGCGACGAAATAAGGGCTGGCGGTGTAGGGCTGCTCGGCATTGAGGTACTGCTGGAGCAGTTCGGGGGTGAGGGCACGGGCGGGGTCTTCGTCGTGGAGCAGGGCCTCTATCTCCGTCGGGGTGAGCAGGGCGACGGCTCGGGGCGTGAGGGAGGCTGCGGTGTCGAGGTCGCGCAGGATGTCCTGCTGATGCTGCTGGCAGTATTCACGCAGGGAGCCGAGCAGGCGGACACCCTCGTCGCGTGCGGCGATGCGTCGATCCTTGTCTATCCTGACGACCACGGTGCGGCCTTCGAGGAAGGTGGCCATGACCTTGCGGAGTTTATGTAGGATGCGACGGAGCATCGGGGGGATGGCCGTGTCGTCGGCCAGTGTGACGGGCAGGGCGGCGGTGGCAGCAGTGGCATCGCGCTTGGTGCCGCCACGGAGTTGGAGCGTGACGAGCCTTTCGGTGAGATCTTCGCCGATGACGGGGGCTATCTGCTCTTCCTGAATGAAGTGGAGGTCGGGCAGCATCTGGATGAACTTCTCGCGGGAGTCGTAGATGTTCAGGTACTCCTGCAGCACGGTGGCCGAGGGGATGAGCAACTGTGCGGCGAGGTAGAAGTAGCGCGACGAGCGCCAGAAGCCGACGATTTCGAGCAGGTCGGCATCGTCGTCGGTGGCATCCTCGGGTGCCGGGCAGTCCTGCGTCCACTGTTCGAGCGTTTCGAGCAGTTGGTTCAGGGCTTTGTGGGCCTCCTTCGCGTAGGCATTCTTGGCGGCGTTGATGCCATCGCGGTCGGCGCGTGGGTAGTCGTCGCTGATGGCATAGTTCACGCCGGAGTTGTTGAGCGAGATGCCGTTGACATCGACATAGGCGACGAGTGCATCGAAGACGACGCACCGCTGTGCGAGTTGCAGCAACTGGAGGTAATACTGCCTGTCGAGGTCGCCGCGCTGTATGCGGTCGATGTAGTCGGCTATCTGGCCGCCGTCGGCCATCGTGCGGTAGTGTTCGCAGAGGCGGTCGTAGAGCGGTCGGCCCAGCGGCTGGCGCAGGAAATCGTGTTCGCTGTTGGTGATGAAGCCCGCAAGTGTCTCTACGTGATCGACGGCGTGGCTCGGGGAGAAGAGTCGGAGTTCTTCGGAGGTGGTGAGAAGCATAGTCCTTTTTTTTAGTGAATAGTGAAGAGTGAATAGTGAAGAATTGGCTGCCGCTGTTCAGGGGGGGGATGCCGCTATGAATTGTCCTCGGAATCCACGAGGCCGGTCTTGGAGCGGTCGAGGGTGGTGAGGGTCTTTGAGCGGATTTCCCAGACGAGGTTGCTGATCCATCCGTTGCGCTGCTTCACCACGTCGAGGGCTGAGAGCACTATGGCCTGGAGGGTTGACATCTGCACCTGTTTCAGCAGGTATCGCTCTCGGAGGTCGGTGCCGCCGCTGCTGCTGACGTCGCCGGGCGAGTTGCCTATCAGTCGGCTGTCAACGCCCATCGCGAAGAGGATGATGCTGGAAATTTCGGCCAGTTCCTTCTGGTTGGCTTCGGCGCTCTGCTTGTCGGACTCCTGAATTTCTACGATTTCCCACGACTTGTACTCCTTGCCGTCGGCCCCTGGGAAGGTGTAGGCGAGGAGCGGCTTGCCCGTGTTGTCGCGGTTGGTCAGGAAGTTGTTGATGGGTGCGACGATTTCTTCGTCGAAGAACTTCTTCTTCTGCTCTGGCTCGGTCAGTCCGCGCTGCATATACATGCGCTGCACATACTCGTCGTTCAAATACAGGATGCGGCCTATGACGTTGGCATTGTCGCGTCGCTTCTTGCGGTCGCTGATGAGGATGCTGGCGTAGAGATAGACATCGCCCGAAAAGAGGCTCCACCAGGCAGGCACGGGGTAATAGGGGTGGTTGTACTGGTTGTAGCGCAGTGGCAGCACTACATGAGTGGGTCGGGATTTACGTCCGGCATTAGCCTTTCGGGCGGTGCGGACAAGCCCGTCCAGGTCGGTCTTTGGCGACTGGCTGGTGACGGCGGGAATAGCGTCGATCTTGTAATCACTGTCCCTCGCCGGGAGGGTCTGGTCGGGCGATGAAAGCCATTGGTTTGATACATATACATTTTCTATCTTGTTTTCAGGTGAGAGTTCTTCGAGTCTGACGGTCTTGGCATTGCGGAACTTCAGTCCCGTAATCTTCGGGTCCCAGTTGCGCCCTTCCACCTGCTTCTGCTTGGTTCGTCCTGTCAGCGGGTCGCGCAAGGTGGAATCGACGAGGTATGTCTGCTGCAGTTCAAACTCAGGGTAGCAGATGTTGTAGATGAGCATGTCGGAGTAGAGCTGCTGGTAGGTGTCGAGCAGGTTGTTGTGCTCCAGGAAGTCGTCGAGTTCCTGCTTGGTGCGCTGCCAGTCGAGCAGCTGCTGCCGGAGGCCGGCTATCTGCTGTTCGATGTCGGCCTTCATCTGGGCGGCGGCGGTGGTGCCGACGGAGAAGACGTCGGCCACAGTGGCGGGAATGGGGGCTGCGTCCGTCAACTCTGGATGCGTCTCTTCGAGTTTCAGCAGTTGCTGCTGCTGGTCACGGATAAGTCCTGCCAGCAGTGTGCCGAACTGGTCGAAAGGCACGCGCTTGTTGGTCAGGTTGCCT
>FLNZ01000140.1_pt1 | contig 10186 bp, 15 predicted proteins | sample 1140391 | NCBI WGS metagenome assembly FLNZ01 (sample SAMEA3878171, study PRJEB12797) | bioreactor metagenome | biome: Moose rumen | place: Sweden | collected 2011-10
CCGGCCGCTGGAACCTACGTGAAGTTGCAACAGGCTTACTTCTCCGAATCCCTGAAGGCCGGTGGTTGGACGCTTATTGGCTATAGTGCACCGGGCAATAATGGAGCTACAACGAATTTCGCTTATGGTATGGGTAGTGCTATTTCCGCAGGTGCAACCGTAACGGTCAGTACTAAGACTCTTGCCTGGACAGCAACAAATTTGGCAAATCTTAACGAATGTCAGGGCACTTCTGGTGCAACTGGCAAGAACACCGACCAAACTGGTCCATGGGCAGTAAGCATAACCCAAGGATCAGGAACCTCTAATCAGGATTTGATTTTTGAATCTAAAGTGACGGGAGACGGTTGCCTTGCTTTGACGCCTACCTTCGAAAACATCGGCAAATAATCTCGTTCAATCTTCAGCCTCCCCCGCCAAAATGGGGAGGCTTTTTTCTCTATAAGAGCTTCTTCATGGCAACTATAATCGCACTTAAAGGGCGTCACCAATCCGGCAAAACCCCTACACTAAAATTGCTGGAACAAGTTGTTTGCGATAAATATACCGGCAGCGTAAAAATATTGCACGAAGAAAGGGATATCGGTGGCTCCAGGGACATTTTTGTTGTTCTGGAAATTAACGGGTCGTTAACTATAGGGATTTACAGTCTGGGCGATTACGCAGATGCGATAAGAACACATATTGAAATCGCTATGTCATATCATTGCGATGAAATCTTTTGCGCTTGCAGAATTCGCGGGAGAACAACCGACGCGGTCAAGTCGTTCGAATCGGGTGTTGTTAAAGTCACGCTCATGAGGAAAATCTACGAACCTGACAAATCTAAACAGCCCCTGGCAAACAAGAATCAGGTTAATGATTTGATGTTGTCAGCGGGATTGTAGGGCAAAATTTCGTCATATCCCGATGCGGGCACTTGCTTTCAAATTGCGATTTATCTATATTTGGGGTATGGCTTTAGCGATACGATCATTACCCGTTCTTGAAGGCGCCGCCGCGGACGACTTCGTGAAAAAAGCCGACAAGACGGTGAAAACCAGAAAAAGACTCGACCTTTCGAAAGAGGTCGAGTGGGTTCGGCGTATCCTGAAAAAGGCCGACATCTAATGTCCTTCATCGAAAAGAACTGCTCCCTAAAAACACTCCGTTCTGTCTCCGACAGGCTCTCCGGTTTTTCCTGTGGAGATTCGGACCTCGATGAATTTTTCAAGAAAGACGCCCGGAAATACGAGTACGAACTTTTCGGCAAGACCTACTGTTTCCAGCACAAGGATGGTGAAATCGCCTGCCTGTTCACCGTATCAAACGGTGGAATCCAGTCGAGGCAGATGAAGAACAATATGCGCAGGAAAATCGCGCAAGCCAAAAGACTGATCCACAACTACCCATCCGTCTTGATTGGACGGTTGGCCGTATCCGACAAGTTTCAGGGAAAGAATGTTGGAAGCGAAGTCCTGGACTTCCTTAAGATTTGGTTCTCCGATTCGCACAACAAGACCGGTTGCAGATTTTTGGCCGTTGACGCTTATAATTCTGAAGGCGTCATCCGTTTTTACGCCAGGAACAGGTTCGATTTCATATTCAAGAGCGAAGGCGAGGAACGAAAAAGCCTTCATTTGTTAGAAAGTGAACCGCTCCGCACGCGGATGATGTGCTTCGATCTGTTCCAGCACTCCATTTCGGTTGAAGATAACGACAAGCTGAGTCTATAAACTCACATAACCCTTTCTGATTGCGAAATCGAGCATTTGCGGTAAAGCCTCGACAGGAAATTCACCTCCTCTAGTCGCTTTACCATTTACATCAAACCATGTGTATTTTACGGACTTTCTTGAAGTGTCCCAGCTCGATTTTCCAAGTCGGATTTCGCAATGTGGGTCATTTTTTGCTTTTTCTGAAAATTCTGTTTTCATAAATTCTTTTACGGATTGAAATTTCTCGTTTATAAGAAATCTCCATCGGATTATTCCGACGGAGATTCTTTTCAAAGTTCAAGCCGATTACTTGCCGATCTTGTCGAAGGTCGGGGTAAGCTGGGCGCAGCTTGTTGCGGCCGTATAGGAGACGCTATTTCCATTGCTGTTTCCCGTAATAGAAATTGTCCAGTTCGCAGCATCGATAGCAGCGTCAGCCTGTGCGGCGCAGTCGTTTAAGGCGACTAGGTTACGTGCGCCCCAAACCTTGGTTGCGCTAGAAAATGTGCTAATTGCTGCGGTTTCGCCGGCGGCTGCAGGATTTGCAGCCAGATAACCGAAGTTTGTCGTCGCACCTTCGGTTGATGCGGAGGTCGCCCCCGGGGAAACATAACCAATCAGCTTCCAGGAACCGACAGCATTCGCTTCCGACACATACGCATCCTGCAACTTCACGTAGGTTGTTGCTAGAAATACTCTAAACAAGGACGTATTGGAAGTGTTTCTTTGAAACAACGGCATCTTCCCTATTGACTCTTTACTGCACATTATTTATTTTTAGAGGGTATGAGCGAGAATATGCAAATAACATACATGCAGACCCGACTTGTGCGGCTCGCTGCCGAGCAAGAGCATCTTCCTATTCCCGAAATGGTCAAGGTCTTCGATCGCTTTGGCGTATTCCGCTACATAAAGGACATGTGGGAGTTATTCCATATTGAGGGGGATTTGGCCGTACTTGATGACATAAGACGATATCTTGCGGCTAAAGGGGGCCCAAATGTTCAGTCTGCATGAACCCGTCGTTCTGTACCACGGCAGTTTTTGCGAGGTGACCGCTCCTGACCTGGAGCGCTGCGCCCGCTACAAAGATTTCGGCAAAGGCTTCTATTTGACAACGGACCTTGCCCAGGCAGAAGCTTTTGCAAAAATTACGGTACGAAAGTCCATTGCCAATGGAACCGTTGCGCATGCTCAAAATTATGGTATTGTTTCGCATTTCGAGTACACTCCGCGAGAGCTGAATGTCCACCTGTTTCCGACATCCGATACAAATTGGTTGCACTGCATTGTGGCCCACCGAATGTCGGGGGCCTTTTCGGACCTGATCGGCATATACAGTCAATACGATGTCATTGGTGGAAAAATTGCAAATGATGCGACAAACATCACCTTGACAAACTACATGACCGGGGCGTATGGTGTTATGGGAACAAAAGCTGCGGACAACTTTTGTATTAGCCTGCTTCTTCCGGAGCGGTTGAAAGACCAATACTGCTTCAGGACGACAAAAGCACTTGAACAATTGAAATTCTTAAAGAGTACTCGCGTATGGATGTGAAAAAGGAACAGATTCAGGCGGCAATTGACCAGATTGCAACCCTGGTCGTTGAGTCCATTGCTGAAAAGGAAAAAAAGGATTCGTCGATAGTCCTAGCAGATTTTCTCACGTCACAAACGGGTCGTAAACTTTACGACGAATCTTTGAAGTTCTGGTGCGATGGTCCCTCGTGCATCGAGGAAATGTATCGCAAAGAAAAAGGACTCGAGTCACGTTCGGCATAGAAGTTTTTAGGCATTATCAACAACACACAAGAATCTTCGGTACAAACCACACTAGCGAGAACTTTCGCCTCTCCATTGCCCCGTAATCTACGTGAAGTTGCAACAGGCTTTCGTGTCTGAAACTGGCACGGACTTCGGTAACTTCGGCATCATTGGTTATACCGCTCCGGGTAACATCACTACCGCAGGTTCTAACACGGCTTCCGCTGTTTCTCAGACTACAAACTTTGAATACAGCGATACTAAGACTGGTTATGCTAATGGCACCGCAGATTTGCCTGCTACTGACCAGATTACATGGACCGCTAAGGCTCGTGTTGCTCTCAACGACTGCGCAGTCGGTAGCGAGTGGCGCGTTGCTGTAAAGAAGGCTTCGGCTGCTGCTGACGCAGTAACGTTCTCGTCGTCTCTGTCTGACGTTTCCAATTGTCAAGCTTTGACCCCGAACTTCGACAAGATCGGCAAGTAAGGTCTAGCCAGGCAAAATCTTAAAAAGGGTCTCCATTCGGGGGGCCTTTTTGCTTTTTTTATAACGGCTACTCGTTAAAAATGGATTCGTCCAACAGAAAATCGTAGATATTTACCGTGAGGACGCCTTCTTCGTTGTAGAACTTCGGAATCATGTCGTGGGTAACGATAATTTTTTTGAAGGAATCTTCGATTTTCGTGAAAGGTCTTGTTTCTTGCCGTTGTTTTTCCCTATCCGGCAAGGAGAATGCCGATTGTATGTAGTACCGGAAAGTCCCTTGATTGCATACAAAATCGACTTCAAGCTGTTTCCGTATATATTTTCCTTCGGCATTTCTTTCAAGTGAGGTTACGACTCCGACGTCAACATTGAGCCCCCGCAATTTCAGCTCGTTGTAAATGATGTTTTCCATGCCGTGCGTTTGCTCAATCTGCCTAAAATTGATGCGAACGTTTCTCAATCCCAAATCCGAGAAATAGTATTTTTTCAATGAAGCAATGTAAGACTTTCCCTTTATATCGTAACGACTGACAGAATCGACCAGGAACGAATCCTTGAGCACGTCTAGATATTTTTTTAGCGTTGCCGCAGTGATTTTAGATTTCTTGACGCTACGGAATGTATTGCATAGTTTTTCTGGATTGGTGAGAGAGCCTATGGAAGACGACAATACATTGAGGAGTTCATCTAGTTCGCTTTTGTTTCGAATTTTGTAACGTTGCTCTATGTCGCGAATGTAGGTTTCGTCAAAAAGGCGATGCAGTAGGTTTACCTTGTCCGAATTGTCATTTGCAAGGACAACTAAAGGAATGCCGCCATATAGCATATATTGCGACAGTCCTTCGTATTTGTCCCCTTTATAGACGCTCATGAATTCGGAGAAACTAAGAGGATACATGTGTATTTCGTCACCCCTGCCGGCAAATTCAGTCACGATATCTTTTGACAGTAATTTTGCATTGCTCCCTGTAACGAATACATCCATGTTGTCGTTGCGGAGATACCCGTTCAGTACAGATTCGAATGCACCCAGCATCTGTACTTCATCAAGCAGCAGATAGTGCATTTGATTGTCTGTAATTTTTGTTTTGATGAACTTGACAAATTTGTCGGGGTCGACTTTCCGTTTCTTCTTCTGGATATCTGTTAATTTTTCGCCGATAAGCGCAAGGTCGTCGGCCGAATCAAAGGCAAACTTAATAATATGGTCTTCTTTTATGCCATTGTCGAGAAGGTAACGGTAGAACAGCTTATTGAGCAAATAAGACTTGCCACATCGTCTGATTCCGGTAATGATTTTCACTAGGCCATTATGCCGGTGTTTTATTAACTTTTCAAGATATCTGTCGCGCCTGATTTCCATTGCTTCCGTCCTGTTTCTTTACTTTTTTTTGCAATTATTGCAATTTTCTATCATAAAATAAGATAATTTCGTCAAGAAGTCAACATTTATAATGGATTTTTGCAATTATTGCAGGTTTCGGAACGAATTTGCCGTCGCCAACTACGCCGGAAAAAGATTTCAACACGAACATCTGTGCTGGAGCAATCTCTTTCAACGGTTATAGGAAACCTCTTTCAGAAACAAGTTTTCATAGGTTGAAAGCGTCTCCAAAATGTCAAATTCCGCCTCATCCTACGTGAAGTTGCAACAGGCTTACGCAGCCGAGCAAAACGCTATTGGTTCTTGGAGCAGCATTGGCTATAAGGACCCGTCGGGTTCTTCGACCGGCGGCAGCACCACAAACTTCACCTATAGCGAAGGCGAATCGAAAGCAACGGATGCTTGGATGGCTAAAAGCCGCGTTGGCTTGAATGACTGCCAGGTCGGTACAGTTTGGAAGATGGGCGCAACTTATACATCTTCTTCGGGAAACATCACCTTCACGCCGGGCTTTGTTGGTTCGGGTGATGGCTGCACAGAGGCCGGTTTGACTCCGAATTTCAACAAGATCGGTGCCGCTGCCGCATCTTCTAATTAATCTTGCATTTTGCAAAGAAAGAGTCCTCCCATGGAGGGCTCTTTCTTATTTTAAAGTAGTACAAATGCTCGAATAGTTGTAAAGTCTAGCAGTGGAGTCGCAGGGATAAAACTCAAAATAAAAAAATGAAGAACCAAAATAGAAAACGCAATTAAATTCATATGGCTCCACGCAAATGGAGTCGCATTCTTAAGTGAAAAAAGAGCAAGAGGAACTGTTGCAAATGGAACGATTCCGCAAAAGCCTACGGATGTATCGTTTTGATGGGTAATTGCAAGTAAATCAATCCAGGATAACGCACATAAAACGATTCCGAAAATAGCGTACAAGATTTTTTGATTTTTGATCAAGTCGCGAAACTTGAGAAATATCAAAAGCAGAATAAAAATTTCCAAGCTGATTAATCCATGAGATGTCACATGGTCCCGGTTGAATGTTGCCAAATAAGGAACGATGGAAATTAAAGAAGCAGCTGTAGAAACGCAGATAAGGCTTTTCATTTTTCTTCATCAATTGAATATTTATAAAAGGAGACTTGACCAAATTGTTTGACCTTATGGACCTGAACATTTTGGAAATAATGACGTTCTAGAAAATCTTTAAGGCTCGGATCTCCGATTACTACAACGTTATCGTTCACTACTTCTTTAATCGGATTTTTGACATTAAATTCTTGCAAGGTCTTGGTGACTTCAGGAAGGTAAGGCGTCCAAAAGCCAAAACACACAATTCGTTTAAACGCGCCTACGGGAGTTGCCATGTAGGGAGGCTCTCTGTGCAAAGAGATTGCTGCGTATTGTGGCATTGAAATTAAAAAAAGCGTACTTGGGTTATCGTCAATGTAATTCAATACTTCTTGATAAGTTTTGTCGGCTTTTTCTTTTTTGAGTCTTTCATCCGAAGAATTTACATAAGCTTTTAATTGCAGGCCAAGGCATATTCCAAGTACGAGAAGAATCGTTATGGTTAAAAATTTTTTGGAATGTATTTTGAATACACCGAGAGACGGTATTGCAAGTAGGGTTGCGTAAATCCAGACTCCGTTTTCAACGCGAAGTGCTAATCGATTCAAATGCAGCAAATACGCCATTTCGCACAAAATAATTGCAAATGCAGCCCAAGGGTACAGGCCTCTACGTGGATTTGTAATCAAAACTAAAATGGAAATAATGAAGAACGCCCAACAGCGGTAATAGGATGTTGAATTGACTATGGCGTTATACAAGCCCGACGGGATGTTTTGTGAGGTGGGACGATACGTGTGTTTACCAATGATGCGCTCAATGAGCCTAAGGCTGTCTACGCTAAATGTTTCCGTGTCGTAGAACTTCCAGGTCCTGAGCATTTGGAAATCCTCGACCGATTTGCCCATTGCTTTAAGCTCTTTGGTTACGGTTTCCGTATTGTAATTATTGCCATCTCCGACAGTGGCTCTTGGGCCTTGGAAGTCCTTGTAGGTTGTATATTCAGAAGTGTTGTAGAGACTTCTGTCGAATTGTCTTGCAGAATAAATGGCTAGAGAAAGAACGCTGCATGTAATCAAAAGGACTTTCCAATTTTGCAGACAGTTCTTCCATTGCATTGCGATTCCGAGAGCGATGAATGGGACTCCCATCATAAAGGCGTCCCATCGAATAATGGATCCCCAAAGCAAAAGAACACTTCCCAAAATAATGGACGGCTTCTTTTTTCCTGAAAGGCCCCAAAGAATGGAAATGGCTCCCGCTGCCGAATAAAGAGCGGCACACTGCGTGAATTGAACCGACAGGTAAAAATCGGAATAGAAAAATGCGAGTAAAACCGTTGCAAGAAGGGTTCCCCAACCGTGCCCCACTTTTTGAACAAGAATGTAGGTAATCGTTGTAAACGAAACGAATACACCAAGCATTACTCCGAGATAATACCAACCGATCTTAGGAAACAGGTGATAAAGAGGAATGAGAGCGTACCCATACAAGGCGTTGACAAAATACATGTGTGGGTTATAGCTATCGCCTAAAGCCCCTGTCAAGATTGCTGCCATGAAGTAGTCGTCGCGAACCCCATATTCCAAGTTCCCGAAGAATATGCAGAGAAACAGAAAGAAAAGATTTGTCGCGATAGAAAGGGCAAATGCTTTTTTGAATGACATAGCATCAATATATATATTTAAAGAGTTCCCTTCCGGAGAACTCTTTTGCTTTTAGGCGTTATCCCAATCGACTGAACTTTCGCGTTTCTTTATCTAAAAACGTGTTTACAAATTTTGCATAAATCAAGGTCATGTCTTAATAGCGATGCCCCGGCAGTTTACTTGTGGCAGGCAATGGAATGCCGAAAGTCCTGAACATTCAGGGCGGAGGCAGGGTATAAAAAAAGAGCCCTCCGGAGAGAGCCCTTTTTTGTAATTCGTTACTCCTGGGCGAAGGAGGAGCAAGAACCGGAAGTAGAGATCTTGCAGAAGTTCGGCGTAAGGGCGGTAACGCAGTTATCAATGTCATCAGAAGTTGCCGTAGTCGTGAGGTTTCCACTTGAGGAGGTGTAAGAAGTTGTCAGAGACCACTTCTTACCAGCCGCGCAATCGTTCAAAGCGACGAGGTTGCTGGCCACCCACATGCCATCAGTTGCATTTGCCTTCGAAGAGTAGTCGAAGTTTGTCGTCTTGTGGCCATTACCTGCACCCGGATCCTTATAGCCAATCTGAGTCCAAGTACCGACTGCATTGTTTTCAGAAGCATAAGCTTCCTGCAACTTCACGTAGGATGAAGTGAAAATGTCGCGACAATATCAAGCTGAGAGGAAAACAAGCGTCATCAAACCATAGAGATTCTTATGCTTCGCCTTGAGCGAATTCATCCAATGATTTGGTATGTACCACAGGAAATTTAATTTGTCTCAATTCTGAGAAATGAGCATCGTCCGTCACAATGTAGTCCGCTTGGCAGGCAAATGCGCAGTCAACAAACTTATTGTCATCGGGATCTTTTTTGATTAGGTTTAGTTTGAAGAATGGGTCTTTGCGGATGACATTTTCTGAAAACTCAAGAACTTTAACGAACAAACCTGCGACTGCCGGAGACGCCCGCATTCCCAAAATTTCTTCATATTCATGCATAATTTCGTTGGACAAACACAGTACGTATTCCTCGTTCAAAAATTTTTCATAAAGGAAGTGATACTTGCTATGCCTCCCCAACATTTGCAAGATTGCGTTCGTGTCGATAACAATTTTTTTCCTGCTATCCACGATACGGAGTCCGCAGGTGTTCGGATTGCAATTCATCTAGACGGATTTGGTCCAAAGTGCCGTCCGTCCACAGGTGGTTGAGTTCCTTTTCCAACCGTTGAGCATAGAAATTCCTTAGCGTCTTCATCAAGGCGCAAAGTTCCTCTTCGCTGGACACATTCGCGAAGGATTTCAAGACCAGCATTTGTGCCGGGTTGATTTCTGTCAGTGTCATATCAACGGTCATATACATCCTCAGCAAGAATATACATTTTTTTCAAGGAAAATGCAATTGCATTACACAAAAACCACAACAAATCAATAATTCCCCCGTATACTACGTGAAGTTGCTGCGAAAAACGGCCGAAACAAGTCCGGTTTTACGATTGTAGAATTGATGGTCGTTATCATCATTGTCAACCTGCTTTCGGGTGTAGCCGTACCCAAATTGACAGACCTTATTGAAAAGACAAGGCAAAAGGTTGACTTGCTCAAACTGTACGAATTGCGGGATGCCTTGAACAGGGCCCTGTACGAAGGGGATATCCACACCATCGAAGGGAATGGCGGATCATGCGGTAACCCTTCAACGGAGAACATGGACAAATACTTAGTGGACCCAAAAGGAATGCAGGTGTTTGTCGTAGAAAAGAACGGCTCCTGGCCCGTAAATTTCCAAGGTAATGGAGTGGGTGCAAACTCAAACAACATGTGTGGACTTTTTGTCGCAGGTGGATTTTGGATGGATGCATTCAAGCAAGCCGGTTTTGGGGCCGTTGCCGATATAGTTTCTGACAGAGCCAATGGAAATAACATCAATCAGCATTCTAGTACTTATAGCGTAAAGAAATTAAGTAATGGGTGGTGGCGCACCTACCCAACCAAGCCTATCTTTATTAGCCGGTACCTAAATAGCGACCCGGCCATGACAGGAGAAAACCAGTCCCGTTTCACGATGAAAATACAGTGGACAGGCAGGAACCCCAACAGCCATTCCCTGGAAGTCTTTTTTGCAGAAAATTCGAACACCTGGGAGCAGTCCCTGCTC
>FLNZ01002623.1_pt1 | contig 10179 bp, 7 predicted proteins | sample 1140391 | NCBI WGS metagenome assembly FLNZ01 (sample SAMEA3878171, study PRJEB12797) | bioreactor metagenome | biome: Moose rumen | place: Sweden | collected 2011-10
AGGTTGCAAGTATTTGCCACACGTCCGTTCATCGATTGTGAGACGGCGTACACCGTTGTCATTCTCAGACGCGGCGGCATGTTGATGACCGTCTGGTTGCTCACCTCAGCATCGAGTGTCGCCAGCTGCTCCTTGACGGCGGCCATGAGTGTCTGGTACGTGTCGCCGATGTTCACGTTGCAGTGGCGGATGCCTAAGTGTTTGATGATTCGCATGCTGTCGGAGATGTCCTTCTGCACACCGTTTGGCATGGTCACGCCGATCACGCGGTCTTTTCCCAAGGCCTCTACACAGAGTGCTGCCACGATGCTGCTGTCTTTTCCTCCCGAGACACCTAACACGGCGTTACATCCCGGGCCATTTACTTCGAACCAGTCTCTTATCCACTGTACGACTTGGTCTTTTACTTCTTTTGCATTGAATTTATCCATTTCTATGATGATTAAATGATGTCTGTATCCCGATATGAAACATCCTTTTCATAAGTAGGTAATCAAAATTATCTATAACTATCTTTCTTGCAGGTGTTGTGTAGTCTTTTATGTTTCCTTGGCGCATCTGTTGCATCAATTGCTCACGCCCGGCCATTTGCAGACAAGCTTGCATGGCACTCGCCCAATCGTAATTTTGACCACCTGCATATCATGTACAAGAGAGACAATGGACGATTGCTCATTGTCTCTTTCTGCGTTCTGCTCTCAACCCTCACAAATTCCCAATTCCTCATTTCCAATTCCCAAATCCTCAGGCAGTTCATTTCGGATGGAATTGATACCCATCCCATACAAGGATCTCATTCCATCGTTCACCCCCACCAGCTGCCGAGACTTTGATGTTTTTTCCCTTTCGAGGAAGGAAGAACACGCTCAAGCCGTCACCATCGTAGAGAGCTCCGATATCCTCGGGCAAAATAGTGCGCATGTCTTTTCTCACATTGTCGTAGAGGAAGAAACGGCAACCTGTGTACTCATCCCAACCATATTCGTTGCCCAACCGCCAAATGGTATTCACCGCCACCATCTTATGTTTTCTGTCGGCACAGTTCCAGAAACACATTTCCATGGTGATGTTGTCATCTTTTCCATCATTCTCGATGGAGTAACTCATATAACCGTTTTTCGTGTCTATCACAAACCTTCCATTTTTATTAATCGGCTTCTTCAGCCTGTAGTTTTTCCACTCGTCATTCACTGTGCTGAAGAATTCCTCGTCTTGCGCGAAATCTAAGTAGGCAGTGACGAAGTCAGAGATGGCAGGACTGTTGCCCTGGCACTTGACGCTAATGAGGTCGTCGCCATCCGAGAACACAGGATATTGAAAAGCCTGGGCAGAGGCCTGTGTCGCCCAAGCCGTCACAAAGGCGAATAGCAGGAATAATATTTTTCTCATATTCTCAAGGGTTGATTCAATGGACAAAGATATGAAAAAAAGTGCAAATCTCCGCTCATCTACCTTTAAAAAAGCCGAGACCGTGTAAATTCTATGTTTGGGCTGATTATCTCATGGCAAGACACATTCCGCTATTTCAAGCATATACCCACCAATTCAGGGCAATCTGCTCACATTTTTATCCCGACAGGCTTATAAATCCCATTTTTTTTATATATTTGCATTCACTAAAGTATGTTCAATCCTCAAAACCCGATATTTCACAAACATTATCTTTTGCGATTATGAATAAAACAAAAATTCTATTGCTATTGGTCATCTTGTTTTCTTGTCAGGCTATCAGTGTGATGGCCCAAGATGAAAAAGAGATAGTCGTTGTAATGAAAAAGAATTACACGTATGAAGACCCCCGCTGGGGTAAGCCCGTAACGCTGGAAAAAGGCGAGGCGTTGACTGTCATGGATGACGGCATTAGTACCACATACAGCTTCTGGCCCTATCCCGCAGCCGATGTGAGTATCCCCAAGAGTGTCACACGCCTGCCGGGCTCCAACGGCGAGCATTATATACAGGTCAACGGCACAAACGTAAGGTTAAGAGAAGGTCCGTCCACAAATTACGGATATTATTGCTATAATGAGTTAAGTGGCGCCTCGGTTTATCACAAACAGTTTGTCCAAGACAGCAAAAAACCGGAAGTTGACGAATGGGGATTAACGGCCGAATGGCAACCCATCTACCTCCCTAAGGGAACAAAGCTCCCGTATTTAGGAAAGAAGAATGGTTTTTACAAGACGGAGTTCAATGGTGTCGTGTTCTACATTTCCGCCAAATACTGCAAACTAAGATAAGGTGTGGATTGTTGAGACATGAATAATATTAACAACCAAAATGACATACAATGAAATCACTTAAGAGCATCATCATCGTCGGCATCCTCATGGCTGCCGTCACCACGGCGAGAGGCGAGGACGGCACACGTCTGTGGCTACGTTTTGACGATAGTGGACAAGCATCCGTAACAGGTGTGGCAGGTGTGGCTATGGACGAGCTGAAGCAGCACTGGAGGGGGGGGGCTGTGGTGCTGAAACGCCAGAAGGGCATTGCCAAAGACGGTTACTCCATCCTCAGCGATGGCGGCAAGAGCACCATCAAGGCCAGTACCGACGTGGGACTCCTCTATGGCGCTTTCCACCTGCTTCGTCTCCAGCAAATGGGTTCAGATGTCTCACATCTCAACATCAGAGAGAACCCCGCCTACGATCTCCGTATCCTCAATCATTGGGACAATCCTAATGGGACGGTAGAGCGAGGCTTCGCCGGCCGGAGCATCTTCCTTGACCCCGACCCGCAGCGTTTGCTCATCTATGCCCGTGCCAATGCCTCTGTAGGTATCAACGGCACAGTGCTCAACAATGTCAACGCCAAACCCGAGGTGCTGTCGACAGAAAGCATCCAGAAGGCCAAGACAATCGCCGACCTGCTGCGGCCCTACGGCATCCATGTCTATCTCTCTGTCAATTTCGCATCGCCGATGAAATTGGGTGGTCTTTCCACCGCAGACCCCTTGGACAAAAACGTCGTGGTGTGGTGGAAGAAGAAAGTGGCGGAAATCTATCAGCTGATCCCCGACTTTGGAGGTTTTCTGGTGAAGGCCAACTCAGAGGGAGAGCCAGGTCCCTGTGACTTCGGACGCACTCATGCCGAGGGAGCCAATATGCTGGCAGATGTGCTGAAGAAGCATGGCGGCATCGTCATGTGGAGGGCATTTGTCTATAATCCACAGAGTAATGACAGAGCCAAACAGGCATACGAGGAATTTATGCCTCTCGATGGAAAGTTCCGCGACAATGTCATCATACAGATCAAAAACGGTCCTGTCGATTTCCAGCCCCGCGAGCCGTACAGTCCGCTCTTCACCTCATTGCGGAAAACGCCCATGATGGTGGAGTTTCAGATCACCCAGGAATATCTCGGAGCCGCCAACCATCTCGTGTTCCTCGCCCCGATGTGGCAGGAGTTTTTTGGATATGTGCGACCAGGGCTTCTGAAAGCTGTCGCGGGAGTGGCCAACATCGGCGACGACACCAACTGGTGCGGGCATCATTTCGCACAAGCCAACTGGTATGCCTTCGGGCGGCTGGCATGGGATCCCTCTATGAAATCGGAGACAATCGCCGACGAATGGCTGCGCCAAACCTTCACCAACGATGTCAGGATGGTGAAACCGATGACACAGGTGATGACAGAGAGCCGTGAGGCGGCAGTCAATTATATGATGCCATTGGGTCTGCACCATATCTTCGCCGGCGGGCATCACTATGGACCAGAGCCGTGGTATGCGCCACAGGGAATACGCCGCGACTGGACACCGGCATATTATCATCGCGCCGACTCCATCGGCTTAGGATTTGACCGCACTGCCAACGGCACCAACGCGGTGGAGCAGTACCCCGAAGAGATCCGCTCGCAGTGGAATGACCTCTCCACATGTCCCGAAATATTCCTCACATGGTTTCATCATGTGCCATGGACGCATACGATGCGGAGTGGAAGAATCTTTTGGGATGAGTTGTGCCACAAATATGACCAGGGTGTGAAAGAGGCACGGCAGTTCCTTGCCGTCTGGGACACCATGCAGCCTTATGTCGACTCACAGCGCTTTGACGAGGTGCAGCGGAAACTACGCATCCAGGCCCGCGACGCTGAATGGTGGAGAGATGCCTGCCTGCTCTATTTCCAGACATTCTCGCACCTCCCCATTCCGGCAGACATGGAGCATCCCGTCCACAATCTCGATGAGATGAAAGATTTCTCCATCAAGATCACCATGTACGAGAATCCCCCCTACGGATATACTAAATAGGCGTCAGGAAGGAGAAGCTGTCAATCAACGCCCCCCTGCACAAGGGAGACGACACGAAGCTTTTATTCACCCGAAATTTATATCCCGGCATCACAGATGTCGGGATTTTTGTTGATGAGCGATGGCTTCATTGATGTGCATGGACAGATCTTATTGTTGTAACAGCCATTGTGCAAAGAACTGATCGTAAAGGGTGTAAGAACCATAGTCCTCACTCTCTATATGCAGTAGGGTTAATACCAGTCATGCGCTTGAAATATTTGCTGAAGAAAGAAGGATTTGGGAATTGCAGGGTCTCGGCATAGGTCTTTTCATGAGTGTCTGGGCGGTGCAGAGCTACAAGGAAAACAGCAAGTAGGAAGGTGCTACGGCAACTTGCTGATAAGCTGTGCGAAAAAGATGAGAAGAATAATACGACCACTCAAGTGCTGCTACGAGGGTGAGTATACACCATGTTGATGTCAGCCAACAAGACAGCGGTCTCAGGCTCATTGGCGAGAGTGTTTTTTGCTCTCCACGCCACCACAAAGCGGACAGAGGCACCGCTCACCTGATAGCCTTTCTCCTGCCATTCCTCCAAGGTTTTCTGCATTTTTGCAGACAATTTTACCACAGGGAAGTCAGTGGAAGGCACATAAAGCGTAGTATCCCTATATGCCAGAGCGTCGCCCGACCTCAATGAGAGGATTTCTCTTCTGCGGTTTCTGAAGAAATCCAAGTACACATCCCTATGGGACAGTTGGAAAACAATCTCCTCAGGCATAGGATATTGCTGTTGGTCGGTCATATATTTGTCGACAGGCAAGTGTTCGAAACAAGGCTGATTGGTATAAATGAAGAGCCGGTCTTTAGCCCTTGTCATACCGACATAGTAGCGCCGCAGGAGCTCGTCGTCATATGTATAGCCATTGGATAAGAGCATATAGACATCATCAAACTCCTTTCCCTTGGCCTTATGGATGGTAGAGACAACGACATCAGACTGCGAGAGATCACAGAAATCCTCCACAGAAGACTCAAAGGCAAAGTCCCAAAAGTCGCTGCGGTATTTCACCTTGTTTGTTTTTTCAAAAATATCGAGACATCGAGCAACATAGTGCAGGCACTGGCTATTGGAATAGACACTGAAGGTTTTTTGCTTAGCCTCCTCCCACAGATTCTCAGAGATGATGGGAGAAGAGATTCTACTGTCGATGTATTTTTGGAAATATCTTATTTCCGCCAAATTGCAGAAATGGAAGCCATCCATCGACTGCACCAATTTGCTGTTGACACCATATCGCCGCAGCAGGGCCACCATGGTGACAGCCTCCTCGTTGGTCTGAGTGAGCACACAGGTGGAGCCTTTTCCCCTCTTTCTGACAAGCCCCTCGACCAATGGCAGATACATATTTGACGATGAGAAGCGAGTCACCTCCACCCAACCGTTCTCCTCTCTATTCGAGACGATGGGTCGGATTTTCATACGGAATCTGATTTTCGCCGCAAAAACATTGGCGAAAGCCACCACATGGCGGGAGCTTCGGAAATTCTCTGTCATTTCCATGAACCGTCCATTCATCTCTGTTCTGAGTCTGTCCATATATACTGAGCTGGAGCCACGGAACTCAAAGATATTCTGGTCGTCATCCCCCACGGCGACGACCCTCATCTCCTCATTTTGGGTCATCAGCGCCTTCACCAAAGCATACTCACTCTGGCTCATGTCCTGTGCCTCGTCGATGACCAAGACCGTTTTTCCAATCCTGTTTGGCTCCACCTCACCCTGGGTAATCATCGATGCGGCCCGTTCCACCACATTCTCCGCATCCTCCAAATTGCCGATGCGCCCCAGTAGTTCGAAACAATATGAGTGAAACGTCTTGATTTCCACAAAGTAGGCCGCATTGCCAATCAGACTCATCAGTCTCTGCTTGAACTCCGTAGCGGCAGCTCTCGAGAAGGTCAGCATCAGCAACTGCTCATGCTTCACATCCTCAAGCGACAAGATAGAAGCCAGTTTATGCACCAGCACCCTCGTCTTGCCACTTCCCGGTCCTGCCGCCACCACAACACAGCGAGAGTCGTGGTCATTGACAATTTCCATTTGTCTTTCCGACAGCTGCCCAAACAGTTGGTTGTATTTCATAGGCGTCATATTACGCTGTATCTCCTTGACACGCTCGCCCTTGAAATACTTTGTCATAAACTGCCTATAGTCCATGTGGAAATAGTCCTGCACATATTGCAATGCCGCCTGATAGTTTTTCACCATCAGATTCGCATATTCGCCAACGATGTGGACTTGTTGTATTTTCTGCTTATAAAACTCATCCAGCATGCGATAGTCGTCGTTTTTATAGCGCATCCGATTGTCTTTGATACGCCGGATGGACATCGCATTATAGAGCACCAGAAACCCACCCTCGAGTTTTATCGCCCCAATTTTCGAGAGATACAGCAAAGCCTCCTCCACATCCGTCAGTTGCACGTTCTTGCTTGCGGAGAAGAGAGACAGCTGACTTCGTTTGAACTGCGACAACAATTCTATGATGGAGAACTGTATCGCTCCGTTTCCCTGCCGTTCCGCCTTGTCCCCAGACGGAACGGACTTGTTTTCAGACTGATAGGAGACGCGTTCCTCCCCATCCATCTGTTGATATAACCAATCGATGGTGAAACGGCATATCTCAATGCGTTTTTCATAACGAGCCATTGTCTTGTCTCTATCCATCTGGCGTATGATATTCAAGTGATGGTCGGGGTCTTCCTTCTTACGGATATAACCTTTCACCATTAAGAAATAGAGCAAGGTGCGCAAGTTTCGCTCTGTAGACATAGTGATGCCACTTTTCACAGCATCATCATTCAATTGCCTGCATGAAATCAGCAACGACTCATCGGGTATTCTCTCTAAAACATAGCGTTCTAATTTGGCGAAACGCTCAAACGTCAGCTGAGTTTTACGTGCCGTACCGCCGGTATCTTGCAGGAATGCCGTAATATCCCTGCTGTCAGCCAATATACCCTCCTGTCGCATCCGCTCAATCGTGGAGATCACCTCGTTTTTGGTAAATCCCAGGATATCAGCCAGATAGTCCACCCTCGACTCAGCCATCGAGTCTTGGGCTTTAGCGATATATTTCTCAGAGATGAGCGATTTGATGATTCTCACCGCATTCTCCACCTCGTCCTGACCAAAGAATTTTGACGAAGTGATACGTTTTCGCGCCTCGTCGACATTCTTCACAGTGATTCCTGTGGCAAAGACACGAGGCACATTGCTGTCGCGCTGGAGATACCCACCCTGCTCAAGAGCCGACAAGGCAGTTCGCACACGCGTCTCGATGTCGGACACGGTGTCATTCCATCCCGCCTGCCGAGCAATCTCCAGTGCAGAGCAACAAACATTCATCCGTTGTCGTGTCAAGCTTTTCACCGCCCTCCACACCTGTTGTATCTCACTGACACTAAGTTTCGTCTGGTTTAAGAGTATAAAATGCTTATCGAGGTCGCTGTCGCAATAGAGCACATAGCAACGGGCGTTGAGATGTGGGTCACGCCCTGCCCTACCCGCTTCTTGCACATAATTCTCCAAAGAGTCGGAAATATCGTAATGCACCACCAATCCGACGTCTTTTTTGTCCACCCCCATGCCAAAAGCCGAGGTAGCGACGATGATGCCCACCTGGTCGTTCATGAAAGCCTCCTGATTGGAGATTTTCACGTCGGCCTCCATCTTGCCGTTGAAAGGCAGCGCCTTGAATCCATCCCTTCTCAATTTTTCAGCCAATTCGAGTGTCCTACGTGTGCGAGAGACATAGACAATCGTGGGACAGTCATTCTCAGCGACAAGGTTTCTGAGCATCGTGTACTTCTCCTCATCAGTCTCGGCATGTATGACCGAATAGTGCAAGTTGGTACGTGTAGCCTTTGAGGCGAATAAGACCAAATCCTGATTGAGATATTGCTTGAAATAATCCCGGACGTCCTGTATGACTTTCTGTTTGGCAGTAGCGGTAAAGCATGAGACAGGTATCGGCTCCCTGCATTGTTTTTTTTGCTGGTATTCGCGTATGAATTTCCCGATATAGAGATAATCCACCCTGAAATCCTGTCCCCATGAAGAGAAGCAGTGTGCCTCGTCGATGACGAAACGCACGACATGCCTTGCCATGAGAATACGCTCAATGGTTTTCGACCTCAGCATCTCGGGAGCGATATACAACAAAGACGCCTCCCCGTCTGTCACCCTCTGGATGGCCGTAGCCCGGGAGATGGGGTCCAAGAGGCCATTGATGGTCACCGCCTCAGATATGCCTTGATCGGCAAGGCTGTCCACCTGGTCTTTCATCAGCGACTGCAAAGGAGATATCACCACTGTCAGTCCGTGCACGGCATATCCCTCCATCAGCGCCGGCAGTTGAAACGTCAGCGACTTTCCACCTCCCGTAGGAAAGATTGCCAGGAGCGATTTTCCCTGAACGGCAGCCTGTGCCGCCTGTTCTTGAAGAGGTTCCCCCTCATAGGTACGGAACTGGTCAAAGCCAAAAATGGCCTTCAGATGATAGTGAGGATCCATTTGGGTGTCACAGTAGTCGCATCCCTCCTCGCAACGATGATGTCTCAGCATCCTCACCACATATTCCACGTTGGGATAATTGCGCAAGACCCACCTTGGTGTGAGAGACCTGTTATCAGAGGTGTCAATAAGAGCGAGGGCATACGCCAGTTCACAAGGATACTGTGAGACAAGCATGCCGATATCAGCATGGTGACAGACACGGCCCTTATACGCGGCTCTTATCAACTCCGTCAATCCATCGTCCACACACGCAGCATCAACCATCGTCATAAATCCCACGAACTCTGGCTGCTCTTTGAGCAGAGAAGCAAAAATACGCTGTCTGTCCTCAGGCAGGGATTTCCATCGCTCTATCTCGTCGAAGAGCAGATTCCGGGCTTTCTCGCAGTCATTTACAGGGTTGTTGAGTTCCTCATTGACCAACTTGTCATCTTTCACGAGCCGATGATAGGGGCGTTCAGGAAACATCAATGGCGACATATATAGCGTGTCGACCAATATCCACGGACATTCCTCGTCGCCAAACAAATATATTGCGTCGAAATGAATGATATTATGTCCACAGACATATCTCACACTCTGAAGGAACTCCATCAGATGAGGCTTCGAGGACTGATGATATATCGCTCCATCATGGCGCAGAGCCCCTATATCGTGGATCTTCCGGTCTTTTGTCCCGACCTCAACATCCACGAAAGCGTATGGCATGCTTTTTAAGCCCTCATGATGAAACATCTCATTCATAGATCAATTTGTATGTGTCTGGAGTAACTTCGTCAATTTCCCGGCATTGTGACAGGAAGAGGCCCGCAGCGCAGGGTCGAGTCGAGCGAAGCACCATACTCAGGAAAGACAAAGAACCGGACTATACCCTCACCCAGATACCATGCCAAGCCACCCGGATCGGCGAGTCGCTCGCACAGACAATCTTTGCTACAGAGGAAAAGCCGCGACTGCTTGCGTGTCAGCATCAGATGCGGACAGCGTAAAAGTCAACACACGAACACCCCACGGCAAGTGCCAATGTTACAAATTGCAAACCGTACGTAGCGACTATCTTCTCAGGTTTCTTCATGTTTCGATTATTTTTCTGCAAATATAGCAAAGAATATTGAAGATTGAAAATTGAGGATTGAAAATTGAGGATTGAACATAAATTTCGTATTGGTCGACATTCAGGAAATCCTCATTGTCACATGATGACAAACCTAAGAGCAAGCATCCGCAACCTAAGATTCCCAAGGATTTGAATATATTTTTCATATCTTTTGTGATTTTCTTTATAATTATATGTCACTCTAAAGGTTGTACACTATTAAGGTGTGTTCTATTAATTCTTCTATGTTGCTATCCAAATAAT
>FLNZ01002624.1_pt1 | contig 10166 bp, 6 predicted proteins | sample 1140391 | NCBI WGS metagenome assembly FLNZ01 (sample SAMEA3878171, study PRJEB12797) | bioreactor metagenome | biome: Moose rumen | place: Sweden | collected 2011-10
TTCCTTCAATGAGTTACGATTTCGCGTTTCCCGAATTGCAAGTATTTTGCATGTTTTTGACCCTTGTCAGGGCAGCATTTTTGAAATGCGGTGCAAAATTACAGCTTTTATTACATATTTTGAAATATTTTTCGCTTTATTTTTTTGTAAATTGGCGATTTATATTTCTTTAACCATCATTTTCAGCTTAAATTCACACCTCGCAACTACAAAATGGTCTCCTCGATGTTATATCGGGGGCGGTCTTTGGTCTCTATATAGATTTTCCCGATGTATTCGCCCACGACACCGATGGCCACCAGGATGCATCCGCCGACAAACCAGAGGGATAGCATCAGGGACGACCAACCAGGAACTGTCTTGTCACTGAAATATTCGTATAAGACATAGAGAAAGATGAATAAAGAGATGATGATGAAGACGATACCGGAATAAAGTATCATTCGCACGGGCTTCACACTGAAGGAGGTGATGCCGTCAACGGCAAAATTCATCATCTTGTTAAGTGGATATTTGCTCTCTCCTGCGATGCGCTTCTTGCGGTCGTAATACACATTCTCACTCTTGTAACCTATCAGGGGGACTATGCCACGGAGGAAAAGGTTGCGCTCACGAAAACGACAGAGTTGTTCTACCGCACGACGGCTCATCAGACGGAAGTCGGCATGGTTGTAGACGGATTTTACACCCAGCTTGTGCATCAACTTATAGAAGGCAAGCGCTGTGGTACGCTTAAACCAAGTGTCTGTTGAGCGCTGCTTACGCACGCCATAGACGATATCGCAGCCCGATTTGTATTTCTCGATCATATCAACCATGACGGAGATGTCGTCTTGAAGGTCGGCATCGATAGAAATCATGATGTCAGCGTGGTCTTTGGCGATAGTCAGACCTGCCAGTAGCGCATTCTGATGTCCTACATTGCCGGCAAGTTTGACGCCTGTGACAAGAGGGTCGTTGTGGGCATAGCCGGCAATCAACTCCCATGTCTTGTCTTGCGAACCATCGTCCACATACAATGTCTTACTGTCGGGGGAGACAATACCCTTGACGGCCAAATCTTTCACAAAAATTGTCAGCTGCTCATTCGAGATGGGCAACATCTCCTGCTCATTGTAGCAGGGTACCACGATATAAAGAATGGGTAGATTTTCCATGTGTTTTCTCGGTAAATGTATCCCGGGTCGAAATTATGATGGACAATTAAGAGACGGGTTTACGGCAAGTGACTGCAAAGATAGTTAAAATTATTGATTCTGGAGATGGATTTGCCGTGATTTTCTTTTTCAAATGTAAGTATGGCCCAAATACTTTTGTGCCTTTTCTTTTGCTGATAGGGTAATAATGGTTATCTTTGCAGACACATCTTTTGTGTTAGTCTCATCAGGATATACTCTTTATAGAATATGCGACGCCCCATTAATTTTTACATCGTTTTCATGACCTTGTGTCTGGTTTCATGTGCCAGTCATCGTGAGGTCCCCATGGATTTTCCCTTTTCGTTCACCGACAACAATCCGCATCAGGTGGCGGCATCAAAAAAATATGGGATTGAACCGCTGGAGAATCGTGCAAGTCTCACAAAGAAAGTGCTGAAGAAATTGGTACATATTGAGGAGAATAAATACTACACGATAGACCCTCTCACGCATTCGGTGCCATATCTCACGCCTGATGCGGCGAAATTGTTGAAAGACATAGGGAAAGATTTCCAGAAATCCCTGAGAAGACATAAGATGGGGGAGTATAAGATTATCGTCACATCTGTCTTACGCACCAAGGAGGATGTTCGGAAACTGATGAAGGTGAACAGCAATGCCGTGCCCAATTCCGCACATTGTCATGCCACGACATTCGACATCACCTATCGACGGTATAAATATGTGAGCGGAAAACAGGCAGACGCACGCCAATTGAAATATCTGCTTGGAGAGGTCATGCAAAAACTAAGGGCGAAGGGAAGATGTTATGTGAGGTACGAGACGAACCAGACATGCCTGCATATCACTGTGACGCCTTAGCCTTGCGCAGGGCGTCCATCACATGCTCATATTCCCATGGGGTGATGTCGCATTTGTCCTTGATTCTTTTCTCTGGATATTTTTCCATATAGTCGAGACGTACCTGCTCGTGTGTGACTATACTGTCAAGGGGAATGTGATATTCCTCAAGGACGGGCAGAAGGTATTCTATCGCACTGTTGATCTGGTCGTCGGTCAGTGGTGTCTCCACCGTGTTGCCTTGAAACTCCACACCTATCGTAAAATCATTGCATTTCTCGCGACCATTGAGAATCGACAAACCAGCATGGAATGCTACAACACGAGGCTCGCAGAGGATGTAACGGGTTCCATCAGTGTCGATCAGACAATGCGAGCTCACTTTGTTCACAGGAAGGGTCAGCACCTCGAGTGACCGTTCGATCGTGGGCAGGGCTGTGTGGTGGAGAATGACACCTCGCACTTCATTCACTTTCTCGCGGTCATAATTTTGAGTGGGGTACGACACGACCCGGTATTCCTTTTTGACTGGTTCGGGAATAGGCTCTTTTGCGTCGGATTGACGTAGAAGGAAAAGACATAAAAGTACTACCAATATAATAATAGCACATAGAGCGAAGGCATGTTGTTTTTTCATTTTCACCATAAAACTTTCAAAGGTACAAAATTTAAAATATATAGCAACTTTTTTTGAAAAATGTTTTTCATTTTGACGATTCTTAAGGCATCATCAAGATGATAGACCCGCATCATGCTCCCAAAAGGAGCACTCGCTCATCACCGGGCCTAACCCCCTGTAGCTCTATCTCCCCTCTATTTATACGCATAAAAAAAAGCCCTCTAAAAGAGGGCTTTAAAGCAAAGCCTCACGGCGGTTGCCAACATTTTGCATTTCTAATCAAAAACCTAAAATAACCTATTTCTAATAACCTAACTAAAACAATAACGTATTTGCTTTTTATTACGATGCAAAGTTACATTAAAACTATGGTTGGTGTACATTATTTTGTATCATTAATTTATTTGATTGTTACAAACGTCTAAATACGAACCATATTTACAAATTATTGAAACAATTCATGTATATCTCATCTTTTCTTTTTGGTAATTTTGCATCACCCACACATTATTTATATTCTTTAGTCATAATGATTTCAATTTGTTTCATTTTACGCCTCAACATATAAATCAATCAATCTTTAAATAATACACAATGAGAAAATTTATATTTTTGATTTCAATCTGCGCATGCATGTCGGTGACAGCAGCACCGGTAGACAAAAACTTCTACATTTTCCTTTGTTTCGGACAGTCCAACATGGAAGGTGCTGCAAAACCCGAAGCCCAGGATTTCAAAAACGTGAGTGACAGATTCCTGATGATGGCTGCCGTCGACGATGCCGAACGTGGAAGAAAAATGGGCGAGTGGTACCAGGCACTACCACCGCTTTGTCGTGGTAACAACGGACTGACTCCTGTCGATTATTTCGGACGTACTCTGACAGAGTCTTTGCCTGACAATGTGAGGGTGGGAGTGATCACCGTGGCTATTGGCGGTATCAAAATCGAGGGTTTCATGCCCGATGAGATAGCTGAATACGTGAAGACGGCACCCTCATGGATGAAAGGCATGTTGGAGGCTTACGACAACAACCCCTATCAGAGACTGGTCACACTTGCTAAGAAAGCACAGAAAGATGGTGTCATCAAGGGTGTTATCATGCATCAAGGTGAGTCTAATACCGGTGATCCGGAATGGGCCAACAAAGTGGAGACTGTATATGACAATTTGCTCGGTGACCTGAAATTGAAACCCGAGGAGGTGCCATTGCTCGCTGGTGAGGTGGTACAAGCTGGCGGTCGCGGACAGTGTATCGCTATGAATAAGCAGATCGATGAGCTTCCCAAGACCATCCATACCGCTCATGTCGTCTCTTCCGCAGATTGCTCCAACGGTCCCGACCGACTGCATTTCGACGCTGCAGGTTATCGTGAGTTGGGTTGCCGCTATGGCGAGATGATGGCCACTCTACTCGGCGTGGAGCCAGTGAGACCTGTTTTCGAGAAGCCAAAGACCATCGAGGTGCCTGCTGACGCTGTCGGCGCGGAGACGACTATTCCTGGTAGTGATTTCCCGAAAGTGGATAAGGAGAGGAGGGCTTATTTCAAGGTGATGGCACCTGAGGCCAGAAAGGTGGTTCTCGATATTTGCAATAAAAAATACGATATGATCTCTGATGGACAGGGAGGATGGATGGCTGTCACCGATCCTCTGGTGGTGGGATTTCATTACTATTTCATCAATATTGGTGGCGTCAATTTCATTGACCCTTCAACGGAAACGTTCTTTGGATGTAACCGCGAGGCGGGCGGCATTGAAATTCCTGAGGGTCCTGAGGGCGATTACTATCGTCCGCAGCAGGGCGTCGACCATGGTCAGGTGAGAAGCATCTACTATTATGCCAATGCCACCGATGAGTGGAGACATGCTATGGTGTATACCCCGGCTGGGTACGACTTGAAGAAAAATATCAAGAAAAAGTATCCTGTGCTGTATCTGCAGCATGGCATGGGTGAGGATGAGACAGGATGGGCTAAGCAAGGACACATGCAGCATATCATGGACAACGCCATCGCCAAAGGTGAAGCCGTACCAATGATTGTTGTCATGGAGAGTGGCGACATCAAGGCTCCTTTCCACGGATCTTTCGAGGAATACGGCGCATCATTTTACAAAGTGCTTATCAATGACCTGATTCCCTATATCGATACCAATTTCCGCACTTATACCGACCGTGAGCACAGGGCCATGGCCGGACTTTCCTGGGGAGGTCATCAGACATTCGATGTGGTGCTCACAAATATGGACAAGTTCTCATATATGGGGGCGTTCAGTGGAGCCATTTTTAATCTGGATGTCAAAACTGCCTACGATGGAATTTTCACAAATCCTGATGAGTTTAATAAAAAAATGCATTATCTCTATGTCAGTGCTGGCAGCGAGGAGAATTTCGGTACAGAGCGACTTGCCAAAAACCTCAGCGATGCTGGTATCAAGACGGATCTCTATATCTCGCCTGGTACACATCATGAATGGCTTACTTGGCGGCGCTGCTTGTATCACTTTATTCCAAACATTTTTAAAAAATAGCATTATTTAATCTTATGAAACATCTGAAAAGTTCACTTTTGGGACTGTTGGTCATGACAGTCTGTGGTTCTGCTTCCGCTCAATGGGGAAGACCCGTTGACGAGAATGCGAATTTAGGATATAAGGATACCTACAAGGAGTATTTCACTGTCGGCGTGGCCGTCAATCTGAGAAATATCTCCAATCCTGACCAGATTGCCATCATCAAGAAAGAATTCAACAGCATTACTGCTGAGAATGACATGAAACCTGTCTCCGTGCATCCAAAAGAGGGCGTGTGGAACTGGGGCGCAGCCGACAGCATCGCCAATTTCTGCCGACAGAATGGCATCAAACTGCGTGGACACTGCCTATGTTGGCACTCACAGTTCTGCGACTGGATGTTCACCGACAAGAAAGGAAAACCAGTAACGAAAGAGGTGTTCTATGCGCGACTTCGTGAGCATATCATCACTGTCGTCAACCGCTACAAGGATGTGGTATATGCATGGGATGTGGTTAACGAGGCTATTGCCGACCAGGCTTTCGGATTCCCTGGAAGACCGGCAAATCCTTATAGGGAGAGCACGCATTTCAAACTCTGTGGCGATGAGTTTATCGCCAAGGCTTTTGAATTTGCTCATGAGGCCGACCCCAATGCCATCCTTTTCTATAATGACTATAATGCTGCCGACCCTGGAAAAAGAGACCGTATTTACAATATGGTGAAGAAAATGCAGGATGCTGGTGTGCCTATCACCGGTATTGGCATGCAGGGACACTATAATATCTATGGTCCATCCGAGGAAGATATCGATGCTGCCATTACAAAATATTCCGAACTGGTGAAGCATATACATATCACCGAACTTGACTTGCGTACGAATACCGAGCAGGGTGGACAACTGAGATTCTCAAGAGGCGAGGCAAAACCCCTTGCACCTTATCAAGCAACGTTGCAGAGCGATCAATATGCACGTGTGTTCAAGATCTTCCGCAAGCATAAGGGTGTGATTGACAATGTCACTTTCTGGAACCTCGGTGATAGGGACTCATGGCTTGGTGTCAACAACCATCCGCTGCCATTCGACGAGAATTACAAACCGAAGAATTCCTACTATGTCATCAAGAATTTCAACGCTCAGCTGGACAATCTTGTGCCGAAAGAGGACTTCGTGCCCAACGAGCTGAATCAGAGTGGACAGGATTATCCCATGGTCAACTCCGAGGGATTCGCAAGATTCCGTGTCGAGGCTCCCGAGGCAAAGTCGGTAATTGTCAGCCTTGGGCTGGGAGGCCGTGGCGGCACCGTGCTAAGGAAAGACAAAGACGGGGTCTGGACAGGTACGACTGAGGGTCCCATGGACGAGGGATTCCACTATTATCACCTCACCGTTGATGGTGGTGTCGTCAATGATCCTGGTACACACAACTATTTCGGTTCATGTCGCTGGGAGAGTGGTATAGAGATACCTGCCCACGACAAGGATTTCTATGCAATGCGTTATGACATCCCTCACGGCAATGTACAGCAGGTGCTTTTCCCCTCACCAAGTACTAACAGCGTGAAGCGTGCCTTCGTCTATACACCGCCTACCTATGGCAAAAACAAGAAAGAACGCTTCCCCGTGCTCTATCTCCAGCATGGATGGGGTGAGGATGAAAATGCATGGAGCAACCAGGGGCATGCCAACCTCATCATGGACAATCTCATCGCTGACGGGAAAATCAAGCCTTTCATCATCGTCATGACCTATGGGATGACCAACGATATTAAGTTTGGTGGTATGGGACAGTTCACGGCAAAAGAGTTTGAGCAGGTGCTCGTCGACGAGTTGGTGCCTTATATTGATGCCAATTTTAAGACAAAGACTGACAAATGGAATCGTGCGATGGCCGGATTGTCTATGGGTGGTATGGAGACAAAATTAATCACGCTGCGCAGACCAGAGGTGTTCGGCTCCTATGGACTGCTGAGTGGTGGACAATATGCACCCGAGGATATCGTTGACAAGAAACAGGTGAAACTGATTTTTGAGAGCTGTGGAAGTAAGGAGAACCCACAGGGTATAAATTCTTCTGTGGATGCACTCAAGGCTGCCGGTTTCAATGCTCATGGCTATATCTCTGAAGGCACTGCTCACGAGTTCTTGACATGGCGCCGTAGTCTCTATCAGATGGCACAGCTGTTGTTTAAGTAATTTACAAACTGTTGTCTTACTGTCTTACAGCTGACTTCTGATTTGCAAAGATTCACCTTATTAACTATAGAGGTTGTGGCAAAACTCATGGATGTGGCTTTGACACAACCTCTTATCCTGAATTTTAGTAATACTATTCTTGAATTAAGATTTATGAAAAAATACTTTTATACAACATTCGTCCTTGCTGCCATGGTGATGTCGTCTTCTGCACAGACATTGCCATATCAGAATCCGAATCTGTCCGCTCACGAGAGGGCTGTCGACCTCTGCGGAAGATTGACCATTGGGGAAAAGGCGCAGTTGATGCTTGATGAGAGCCCGGCTATACCAAGACTGGGTATCAAGAAATTCTTCTGGTGGAGTGAGGCGCTGCATGGAGCTGCCAACCAGGGAAATGTCACAGTCTTTCCCGAACCCGTGGGTATGGCCTCATCATTCAATCCCGAGCTCCTTTACCGAGTCTTCGATGCTGCCAGTACGGAGCAGCGCGCACAATACAATAAACGAATGCTCAATGGTGGGGAGGATGAGAAATTTCATAGTCTCTCAGTATGGACACCCAATGTCAACATCTTCAGAGATCCAAGATGGGGAAGGGGACAAGAGACGTATGGTGAGGATCCTTATCTCACAAGCGTGATGGGCACGGCAGTGGTCAGAGGATTGCAGGGCCCAGAAGAGGCAAAATACCGCAAACTGTGGGCTTGTGCCAAACATTATGCGGTACACAGCGGACCGGAGTATACACGCCATTCTGCCAATCTTAATAATGTGCCTGTACGTGACTTTTGGGAAACCTATATGCCAGCCTTCAAGACACTGGTGCAGGATGCCAATGTGAGAGAGGTGATGTGTGCTTATCAGAGACTCGACGATGACCCATGCTGTGGAAGCACAAGATTGCTTCAACAAATCCTCAGGGATGAGTGGGGATTCAAATATTTGGTGGTGAGTGACTGTGGTGCCGTGAGCGACTTCTATCAGAGCCATAAGAGTTCTTCAAGTCCTGTGCATGCTTCTGCGAAGGCTACACTCGCTGGTACCGACGTGGAGTGCGGATATGGATATGCCTATAGAAGTATACCCGAGGCGGTGAGAAGAGGATTGATCTCTGAGGAGGAAGTGGATAAACACGTGATAAGACTTCTGGAGGGACGCTTCGACTTGGGCGAGATGGACGACCCGGCATTGGTGCAGTGGTCAAAGATTCCCTATTCGGTAATGGACTCCAGGGAACATCGGCAAATTGCCTTGGAGATGGCAAGACAATCCATCGTGCTTCTTCAAAACAACAACGATGTGCTGCCGTTGACGAAAAATAAAGAGAGTATCGCTGTCATCGGACCTAATGCCGACGACGAGCCTATGATGTGGGGCAACTACAATGGAACACCCAATCATACCATTACCATCCTCGATGGTATCAAGTCCAAACAGAAAAAAATATACTATCAACAGGGATGTGACTTGACATACGACCAGGTCATGGAGTGTGTGCACCAGACAAAATGCCAGATGGGGGGTAAAAAAGGACTCCGGGGCACTTTCTGGAACAATACCCGGATGGAGGGAAAACCTGTAACCACACAGTATTATACCTCACCATTGGCCGTCACAACCGCTGGTATGCACAACTTCGCTCCAGGTGTCAATCTTGAGGATTTCTCCGCCAAATACGAGACGGTGTTCACACCTGATGCCGATGGCGAGTATGTGGTCAATGTGGAAGGCTGTGGACATTTCGAACTTTATATCAACGGTGAACGTAAATTCGTACAGCACACATGGCGAACCACACCGACCAGAACGGCTATCCAAGCCGAGAGAGGTAAATCGTATAATATCGAGGTGAGATTCGAGTATGTGATGACATGGGGGGCCAATATGAAAATCAATATCGCTAAAGAGCATCCTATTGATTATCAGTCTGTGATCAGCCAACTCAAGGGTATTGACAAAGTGATATTCGTAGGAGGTATATCCGCAGCCCTTGAGGGGGAGGAGATGCCTGTCGCCATTGAGGGGTTCAAGGGGGGAGACCGTACGAATATCGAACTGCCTAAGGTGCAGAGGAATTTCCTCAAAGCGCTGAAAGAGGCAGGAAAAACCATCATTTTCATCAATTGCTCTGGCTCGGCCATCGCATTGCTCCCAGAGATAGAGAATTGTGATGCAATCCTCCAGGTGTGGTATGGTGGACAGGAAGGCGGGCAGGCTGTTGCTGATGTGCTTTTTGGTGACTACAACCCGGGAGGAAAACTGCCTGTGACATTCTATAAATCGTCTGATCAGTTGCCTGACTTCGAGGATTACTCCATGCGCGGACGTACCTATCGCTATTTTGACGATCCGCTTTTCGCCTTTGGATATGGATTGAGCTATACTGCTTTCGACATCGGTGAGGCAAGCATGCAAAAACAGGGTGAGAACTTTGTCCTCGACATTCCTGTTACCAATATGGGACAAAAAGATGGCGCGGAAATCGTACAGGTGTATGTCAAAGACCCTACAGACACTGATGGACCGCTCAAATCACTGAGGGCTTTCCAAAGGGTAGAGGTGAAGGCGGGGCAGACTGCGAATGTCAAACTCACACTGACACCAAAATCCTTTGAGCTGTTCGACACACAAACCAACACTATGCGGACAAAACCAGGAAACTACGAGGTATTCTATGGAAATAGTTCACAAGACAAAGATTTAAGGAGAATCTCAGTTGTTTTATAACCGAAATTCCCATAATTTTATAACCATATACAATTATTGAGACGGCTCTGCCTGTTCTTGACTGTTGCCATTATCCTTAGCTTTGAAAGACGGTTGTTTTGCGTT
>FLNZ01002967.1_pt1 | contig 10165 bp, 3 predicted proteins | sample 1140391 | NCBI WGS metagenome assembly FLNZ01 (sample SAMEA3878171, study PRJEB12797) | bioreactor metagenome | biome: Moose rumen | place: Sweden | collected 2011-10
TGCGCCGCCGGTATTTGTCACCGTCACAGACGCCGTGAAGCCGTCCTTATCGGCCTTTACCACGGGCTTGGAATAGGCGAAAGTGGTGTAACTGAGGCCATGGCCGAAGGGATAGGACACTTCCACGCCCTCCTTCTGGTAATAGCGGTATCCCACCCAGATATCCTCGCTGTAGCTGGTGAAATCTACGTTTTCCTTCTTGTGATAGGGTGCGAGGGGGTCATAGTCGTAAGGGAAATCGGCCGATGAAGGCACGTCTATGTAATTGTTCGGGAAGGTCATCGGCAACTTGCCTGAAGGGTTGACCTTGCCCGTAAGAACGTCTGCAATGGCGTTTGCGCCCTCCTCGCCCGGCGACCAGGGAAGAAGGATGGCATCTACAAGATGCTTCCAGCTTGCCGTTTCCACAACGCCGCCGATGTTGAGGATTACAACTACCCTTTTTCCTCTTGAATGATAAGACTTGTGGAGATTCTCGAGCAGCTGTTTTTCCGTTGCCGAGAGCTCGAAGTCTCCCTGGAGGCGACGGTCTTTCCCCTCTCCCGCCTGACGGCCGAGCACCACCACCGCGACGTCATTCACGGAAGCCTGGTAGTCTATGGCCGTTGCAGTAAGGAAGGGCTCCTCACGGTATTCGCGGTCCTCTTCAAACTCCATCTCGAAGCGCGTGGTGAGAGCCCTGGCCTCCAGCTCATAATATTTCTTCACACGGGAGTCAAGCTTGAATCCCGCACTTTCCATGGCCTCCGTCATGGTGACCACATAGGGCTTCGTCACTTCGCCGGAGCCGGTGCCACCAGCTATGAAATTCTCGGCAGAAACGCCGTACAGGGCCACTCTTTCATTTCCCTTCAGCGGCAGAGTGTTGCGCTGGTTGCGCAGGAGAACGATGGACTGTGCAGCGGCTTCACGTGCCACGAGGGCGTGTGCCTTGAGGTCCGGATGGCTTGAATAAGCGTATTTGCGGAAATGCGGCGTTTTAACAACATATTCCAGGATGCGGCGCACGTTGCGGTCAAGCTCCTCCATGGAGATTCGGCCGTCCTTCACGCCGTCAAGGATGCGGGAAATCTCTATATCGGTCCCGGGATCCATAAGGTCGTTGCCCGCCTTCACCGATGCCACAGTGTTGTCCTTTACGCCCCAGTCTGTGATAACTATGCCTCCGTAGCCCCACTCGTCACGGAGGACGGTGGTGAGAAGGTCATAATCCTGCTGCGTGTAATTGCCATTGAGCTTGTTGTAGGAGCTCATAACCGTCCAGGGATTGCCCTCCTTCACCGCAATCTCGAAGTTCTTGAGGTATATCTCTCGAAGGGCCCTCCGGCTCACAAGCGCATCGTTCTCGCTACGGTTTGTCTCCTGGTTATTGGCCGCGTAGTGCTTGATTGAAGTTCCCGCGCCGTTGCTCTGGATGCCTCTTACATAGGCCGCGGCCATCTTGCCGGACAGAACGGGGTCTTCGCTGAAGTACTCGAAATTTCGGCCGCAGAGCGGGTTTCGGTGTATGTTCATGCCCGGTGCGAGAAGCACGTCGACGCCATATTCAAGCACCTCGTTGCCAAGGGTCTCCGCCGTACGCTCCATGAGATCCGTGTCCCATGAACTTGCAAGCAGCGTCCCCACCGGGAAACCTGTTGCAACCGTGTGGGCGGGATCCCTCTCAGGGTCTATCCTCACCCCGGCGGGGCCGTCAGAAAACACCGTCTGGGGGATGCCCAGGCGGGGAATTGCCCTCGTTCCGCCGGCAAGGCCCGGCACAAGATTGTCGGAACTGGTGCCAACAAGGAGCGACGCCTTCTCTTCGACGGTCATCGCCTTCAGCACTTCATCTATGTTATCGGCCCTCAGGCGGGGCTGAGCAGCCGCTCCCGCCATCACGAGGAGCAATGATACAAAAACGCAGAATCTCTTCATCGTCTAAAATTTAACTTTCCCCGATTTTTCTACATGTACGCTTGCCGTTTCATTCTCTCCCCATATAATCTCCAGGTCAAAGGGAACGTTGGTGGTAACCGTTACCACAGGCTTCTCCGAGGCCGATTTTCGCGCCGCAGCCTTGAGACCCACGACGCCCTTGGGGCCGAAGGGATAGCGCTCCACCCCATGTGCCTCCGTCTGGCGGAGGTCCCATACAATCCTGTTCTCGCTGTACTGGCCGCGTATGCCAAGGATGCACTCGATGAATTCCGCAATGGGCGGAAGTCCCGCCCAGCCCACGAAGTCCTTACGGGCCATGAAACCGGGTTCGATGGACTCGGGCGCATAATACTCCCAGAACGTCCCGGTATCCTGCCACACCTTGAATACATTGCCGAAGTGGTTGTCGGCTACCTCCCGGCAAAGCTCACGGTAACCCTTGCGCCACAGCCCGTCTATGACCATGTAGTTGGTTCCGGGCCATATCCCGCCCTGCCAGTAGCGGCCGAGGGGATTGTACTTGCGGTGGTCGGCCGAGAGGGACGGCACGCGGTGGGGCCGCTTGAACTCGGTTTCATCAGAGAGATGCGCTACCAGCGCATCAAGCCTTTCCCCATCCAAAATATCCGTCTGGAGGGCCCAGAAGGCCGATATTCCCTTTGTCTCGGCGCGGGTGCCGTCGGCATACACGTCATAGAGGAAGCCGGTGGCAGGGTCCCACATGTTCTCGTTTATCCATGCCTTGAGGAACTTCATCTCGTCTTCCATCTCCTCAATCTCCTGCCAGCGCTCCGTGTAGAAGCCAATCTTCATGAGGCAGTCGTTAACAAGGTACTGCTGCAGGTTGGTGTCCAGCCAGCTGAGGTGGCCGTTGGAGAATATCTGGTTGTAGCCTTCCGGGACGCGGGGCATGTTGTCCATTCCGGTTCCCCAGCCGCTGGACCAGTATGTTCCGTTCTGCCATGTGCGGTTAAGCTTCCACCACTGAGCATAGGCAACCAGTGCCGGGAAAACGCGGTGCAGGCGGTCTATGTCTCCAAACTGCTCATAATAAAGCAGCTCCGCCCACGGAAGAAGGTTGGGACCCGTGGATGTGGGGTCGTAACGCTCGAAGCAGTCGGAACCGTCGGCGCGTATTTCCCGGCAGATGAAGCCGTCCTGGTGCTGCTTGGCGTAGAAGTTGTCCAGCGTCCTCTGGAATGGGAAGAAACGGTATCCGTAGCGGGCAAATAGCATCATGAAGGAGTCGTCCCACATGAAGATATTGCCGTTATAGGCAACGTCAAGGTATGGCGACACGAAGCCCGAACCCTCCTGGGGCTGGCGGATGTTTCCAACCGCTATCTTCCAGGCATGCCAGTACATGTCCACTTCCTGCTGGTGACCCTCCCAGAAGGGGGCGGGAAGAACTTTCTTCGCATCGGCAAATGTGCCGGGCTTTACCGTCTCCATCTTCATGGTACGATACGGGTTCTCCGCCACGAAGATGTTCTTCACATACGTGTTCTTGTATGGCAGCTCATATGGGCCGCTCTTCAGGTCCTGGGCGAAAACGCCCGCAGAAAGGCCCAGAAGGCCGATAATTAAAACCGTCTTTCTCATTTTGTAACAAGGCGCTTGATAGTGCGGGGAATTTCAACGTTCATGTATGTTCCCATGAATTCGCGGCTCCAGGGGCCGTAGGCATATACGGGAACAACGGTGGGAGTGTGGTCGTCGGAGTTGTAGACGGCAAGAACGTGGCCGGTCTCAAGGTCTCCGTCAAGGAGCGTGAGGCCGCCGGTCTCGTGGTCTGCGGTAATCACAACAAGAGTTTCGCCGTTTGAATCGGCAAATTTAAGGGCCTCGGCAATTGCAAGGTCAAAGCTGAACTGCTCCGTTACGGATGCAGGGAAACAGTCCGAATGGCCGGCATAGTCAATCTTTGCGCCCTCTACCATAAGGAAGAAGCCCTTGGACGAGTCCTTTGAAAGCTTTTCGATTGAAGCCTTGGTGATATTTGCGAGGAAATCAAGCGTTTCCTCCTTTGCGTATGCGCCCATGCGGTTGTCGAGGCAAATCACCTTGCCGGCCACCTTATTCACCTCAAGGGCGTCGTTCATGTAAGTGTAGCCGTTGGCCTTTATGCCGGCAAGCATGTCTATGCCGTCCTGGCGGGGGCCTTCAAGGTTGTCACGGCCGCTGCCGCAGATAAGGTCTACCTGCGAAGTGAGCATGTAGCGGGTTATCCTTTCGGTAGAGTCGCGCTCGGAGGTGTGACCGTAGAATACGGCGGGAGTTGCATCGGCAATGTCGCCAAGCGAAACAACGCCCGTGGCCTTGCCCATTGCATGGAAATAGTCTGTGAGAGGCGAGTATTCCACTCCCCCGTCGTGGTCCGTTGCGATGTGGCGTGTCCACGACATGTCGCCGGTTGCAAGCGCGCTGCCGCCCGATGCACTGTCGCCTATGAAGTCATCCAGAGGGTTGTAGAACTGTATTCCCATGCTCCTGAGCTTCAACAGGCTCAGCTCCCTGTTGTTTGCATAGGCCGCGGCCATTATCTGGTTTATTCCCATGCCGTCGCCTATCATGAATATAACGTTCTTGATCTTTTTGTGCGCCCCGTCGTTCCTGTAAGTGGGCGTATATGTGGGAAGTGTGCGGGTGAGCTGGATTTCTTCATTGGAGAAACCGGAGAAACTGCGCGTCGCTGCGTCCAGCTTCTTTGTGCCGGTAACATCGGCATCCACTTTGTGGCGGCCCATGAAGAAGTTCTTGTTGTCCCAGTCGTCAAAGAAGAGGTGGGCTGTTGCGGGCTTGTCTGTATTGATTATGTCCACCCCAAGCTTCCAGAAGGTGAAATAGGCCGTAGTGCCTTCCGGGGCCTCCCAGAAGCGGATTGGCTTGCCCCAGGAATGCGCCTTGGCGATGGCCGCCTTCACGGGCTCAAGCTCTGCATCTATCATCCTGCCCTTTCCGTTCCACTTGCGGGCAAAAATGCGGAAGGAGTTGGAGACGAGGGCCACCCGCTCCAGCTGCTCCGGGGTGTACTCCTCACGGAGGTCTCCGTCAAAGCCGATCCATGAAGGATAGTCGCAGAAGTGCTCCTTCTCCGGCACGTTGCCTGTAATTGCAACTTTGACTCCGTCCGGTGAGCAGAAGACGTCGGGATACTGCTCCAGCATCTTTATAACCTCAGTTAGGGTGGGTTCCGTGGCCGATTTGAGCTCCACCAGAAGCATGAGCTTCTCGGCCGGATTGTTCCACATCTTGCCGCCGTTTTCACGGAAGATGCGCACGATGGGGTCCACGTACATGCCCTGGAAACTGTTCTCCGCCTTCAGGTCTTCAACGTCGTGCCCGACGAGCAGTTTCCCGTCGTGGAAGAAAACATCGGCCTCGACGGAACCGCAGTGCTGGGAATAGGCCTCGTAGAAAGGCGCGGTGCGGTTATAGTCGTTGTGCGAGTGCAGGACAACGGGATGCTGCGCTGCAAGGGATAGCGGGAAAAAGACCGCTAGGAGTGTTAAAAGTTTTTTCATTATCTGTATTGTTATGTTGCCGCATTTGCGGCAAATCTACAAAATATACGTTCTGTTTGCAAACGCGGCAAGGTTTTTCGGCAAAAAGAAAGTACTCTTTGCCGCATTTGCGGCAAATGTGCATCTGGTGCGTTCTGTTTACAAACGCGACGGTTTCAATACGACTATCATCAGTCGTCGTCAATGAGGATATTGACACCTGTCTGCTGATACGATTGCCGGCAGCGTCGTATGTATAAGTTACACTCTGTGCCTGCAGTGGCACAGCGAATAGATATATTAAAATTGAAAAGAGTAGTTTTAAAGTATGGCGCATGTTACAGAACAGTTAATTTAATTATATAACAACTTGGAAGAATGATTCTTTCTTCTTGACATCTCGTTTGCCCGTTATTTTTTAAATATTATTTCGCCGTCTTTTGTCAAGAAGTACTTATGTTCTTCTTGTAATTTCTTTTGCGTATCAAAAAAGCAAACATATACGGTATCTTCCCGTCTTCTCGGTATTATCGACCCCATAGCATAATTATCATTAATATCGTAATCGTTACAAATAAAAACACTACCAATGTCCGACATTAAATTCGAACCCATATTTATAGCTCCTATCCATTCGGAATCAAAAATTGCATTATCTATTACAGAAAAAATAAAAACTTCAGCTAATTCTTTGTCTGTAATACATTTCAGAATAAAATAATCCAAACCCGAAACGGACCATTTTCCAGACAAAAACAACCGAACACTCCCCTCCCCCCTTTTGAAAGAAAAAGTATTGCATCCTATTGGGATAATTATGCCTTTGTTTTGTCGAAGAATTTCAGAAACATCTTTTTTGTCAACTTCATAACCTTCCTCCTTCATGATATTGCATGCTGTCATGAAATAATCGTCCGGAAGAATCGGGAGTTCCTTTATGAGACTGTCCGGGATACCCAAAAAATAATAGGATATTTTCTCAACTGGAAGTGACTTGGGTACAGAGGCGGCATTCCTCCCTTTGCATTGGAGGAATATGAAGGCCAACAATAATAAAATCAATCTTGCGCGTTTCATAAGATCCATCTCCACCAATATGGCTTTATTGGGATAATTATTTTGAAGAACGAATAACCCGTATCAAGATAAGGGTAATTTCTCCAATAATTCTTCATGTACTGAATACTTGAGTTTGAAATTTCCCACACATTAGCCTGCGTTGCCTGCCAATGGTAAATAATGGTATGATTATCATCTCCACCCTTTACCCCAATGCTAGATAAATAAGAATGAAAATATTCATGACCAATTGATAGATACAACATCTCCTTTGACGTGAATGCAGATTTATACAAATACACAGAAGAACCTTTCCCAAAACTCCCTTTTATGCATAAGCCATGTACTATGTCATCGCCTTTAACAACATAATCACCACGAATCTCATAACCCCTTCCAGCCGGAATTTTCATTTCAGCATTCAGTTCATCAACTCCATATGACCACTTAGGACCAATATTTTTATCAGCAAATTTCCGAGCGTACTCATTAGAATATTCCATCCCATCTCCCAACTTCACTTTCAAATTCTCCGGCAGCACTCCTCCACTGAATTCTTCGATGGCTCCTTCGCCTGTCCAGAAATTACCACCGTGTCTTAAATCGGAAAGTCCCTGAGATAAACCACCAATGGCCCCACCCACAAGGAATCCGATACCCGCTCCCTTGACACCATTCCATAAGGCCTGTTGCAATGAATCTCCACCCAACATAGAAAGACCGGTGCCCGAAATAAAGCCAGCCGTTGCTGCCGATGCTCCTCCGGAAATGGCACCACCCAAAAATCCTGCCCCAGCTATGGAAGCAAGAGAATTACTCACCAATCCTCCAGCAAGGCCTGACAATCCGCCTATAAGTCCACCCCCTGCAATATATCCAGCCATCTGCCACCCGGTTGCACCGTGTTGTTGACCAATCAGATAACCACTCAGTAAGCCTATCGCAGCTCCGATTGCGGCACCAATTATAAGTGATTCTCCGCTAGGGTCACTATATTTCAGCGGATTATTCAGTGCATAGGAATAGCGGTTGAAGTTCTGAGTGAAGTCCGGGGCCTGCACGTAGGGGTCTGCGCTGAGGAAGCGGCCCATGGCGGGGTCGTAGAGGCGCGCGTTCATGTTCACCAGGCCGAACCACGTGAGGTGCTCGTGCCCGGTGTAACCCCTGCCGAACATGGGCTCCGGCTCGCTGCCGGCAGCGTAGATGGCCTGACCCGCGGGATTGCGCATCCGGCCCCACGGGTCGTAACTGTATTCGGCTATGAGAGAACCGCCCGCAGATGCAATGTGAGTGACGCTTCCAAGGTAGTCACGACCTATGTTGTACAGGGTCCAAGAGCCGCTGTTTTCCCTCTGATATACAACGGGCGCGGAGTAGGCATCTCCGCCAAGATACAGCCTCTCCACGGTCCCCGATGATGTTGAGTCATACTCATACTGCCCGCAAAGGTAGTACCGCGTGAGAACACTGCCCGACGCATCCGTGACGGCCATCTTCACCCTCTCTCCGGCGGCATTGTAAGTGAAGGCCGCCGTCCTGCCACCTTCGCTCAGTTCTGTCACCCTGTCAATGGCACTGTAGCTTGCGCTCTGCTCTCGCATCTGGACGGCATCTGCACCCGTTGACGGAGTGTAGACTGTTATCCTGTAGGGATGGGAACTGTCACCGTATGACATGCTGCCGACGCCGGTCATGGAGGTGATATTGCCGTTGGAAGCATAGCTCACCGTCCGCGAGCCCATCCCCGTGAGACGGTTGAAAGAGTCGTAGGTAAAGCTCTCCGTGAGGCTTCTCGTGTTGTCAGTCCTGGACGTAAGGTTCCCAGTCGCGGCATTGAACACGTACGAACAGTTCATCACACTGCCCATGGTCCTTCCCGTGGGAAGGCCGTAGGCCGTGTACGAATACGTCCTGGACACCGTGCCTGTGGTCACCGCCGTGGGCAGTCCCAGGGCGTTCTCGCCCGTGAGCTGCCACACCTTCACGCTGCCGGGAAGGGTTATGGCCGTGTTGGTTCCGTTCGAGTAAGTGTATGTCGCCGTGGTGATGACACCGCTCTGGGAAGTGTACTTCACCGTGGAGACGTTGCCGCTCGCATACGTATACTCCTTCTGCAGCCATTTGCTGTCAGGACCGGTCTCCTTCACGGTCACTGGCCGGTCGTATGTATCATAGGTGTACTGCGTCGCGGCCCCGCCCGTCATGGACACCTGCGTGAGGAGACCGTAGCTGTTGTAAGTGTAAGTGGCCGTCCCCTCGCCGCTCCTCACCACGGAGGTGATGCGGCCGTACTTGTCCGTGCAGGTGGTTACGGCTCCGTTGGGATTGGTCTGGATGTGGGTGCTTGAGCCGTCCGAAGCGTAGGTCCAGCTCTCGGAACGGGTGCCTGCACTGGGATCAACGATGGACGCCCTGCGTCCGAATGCATCGTAGGTGAATGACGTGACCACGCTCCCCGGGGCCGTGACCGCCGATGGCTGGCCGTCGGGGCGGAGCGTATAGGTGATGGTACCGCCCGCGTCAGTAACGCTCACGATGGCGCCGCTCGCGTCGGCGGTCCTCGTGGAACTGACACCCTCCTTCACCTCGGTGGTGCTCAGCCCGCTGTAGGACCATGAGCTTACTCTTCCGGAGGCTTCCGTCAGGGACACCGGCCGCTTGTGCACATCGTAAGCATATGTGTTCCAGTACCTTGTGGAGTCGGAGCCGCTCACATCCTTGTACGGCAGGGACTCCTTGAGAAGGAGACCGTCGGCCCCGTACTTCTTCTCGACATACTGCCAATTGCCGTCGAAGCGCACGCTGCCGCTCCTGTATTCCCTCCCTGCGGCATCGTACACGGCCCGTGACGAAGGCTTTCCCGTCTCGGCCTTTTGTACGTAATGATACGTTGAAGAGGAGCCCGTCTCCCAGCCATAAGTGGTCTGCACCGACGTGCCGTCGGGGCGCGTCTCACCGGTGCACTCTCCCCAGTCGTCGTAGGTGAACGAGGTGGTGCGGCTGCGGTAATCCGTCACGCCCGCGGGAAGGCCGAACTTGTTGTAGGAGGAGTATGTGGTGGTCTGTCCCAGGGCGTTGGTCTTTGTGGAAACAAAGCGACCTGCGCTGTCATAAGTATAAGTGTTGCCGATGAACTCGGTGGCGCTGTACGGCGCGCTCTTTTCCGTGAGGACGTTCCCGTAACCGTCATACGTCCAACGAGTCTCACCGGTCTTCTGGTCTCCGGCGGTGCCCGTGTAGGTTATCCTCGTGGCGGGAAGATGGTTGCTGCCGTACGTGTACACCTCTTTGTCCTTCCACACGCTGCTTCCGCGGGTGCGGGTGACGGTCCTCGTGAGGGGAAGGCCCGTCAGATAGAGACTTGTCGAGACCGTATTGCTGTAGGTCATGACAGTACTCTCCGTGAGCGCGCTACCGTAGGAGGCCGTCACGGAAATGGGATTGTTGTAGGAGTCGTAAGTGTATGATGAGGAAACGGTTACTCCAGTCAGACTGTTAGTCTCCGAAGAGGACGTCAGCCTGGGGTTGGTAACGTGGTTTGTGCCCTCGTTCCGAGCCCATGTGTAGCTGGAGGAGCCGGTCTGCGTCCCACCGGTAGTCTTTGTAACAACCGAGGTGGTGACGCCGAAGAGCTCGGGATTGTAAGTTTCCACCCTCACCATTCCCGTGAGACGGTCCGTCGA
>FLNZ01005353.1_pt1 | contig 10159 bp, 8 predicted proteins | sample 1140391 | NCBI WGS metagenome assembly FLNZ01 (sample SAMEA3878171, study PRJEB12797) | bioreactor metagenome | biome: Moose rumen | place: Sweden | collected 2011-10
GTGCATATCACCGCTGCCCGCATGACTCCATCCTATGCGATTTTCAGTATTATCCCGATGAAGTAAATGAATGGCATGTCCATTACTGCTGCCCCGACTGTGGCGAAGAAGTTATGGAAGCATATGAATGGCTGAGAAACCAATTTCATCAAAAAGACCAGCTTGCCTTTACTGTTGAAAAGACACTCCGAAAATACAATAGGGGTCAGGGCCGAAGCCGCCTGAACATATTCAACGTAATTGACGAACTTTCTATCACCCGGTGATAGATTTTTCCGCCCATCACGTCTTTAATTTCGCAAACCAACATCATAGTATGTCCAATATCCGAGTAAACACAACCGAACTGATGCAGATGCTGGAGATGACTCCGGCGCATCACAACCTGATGCTGGTGGGACGCCACGGCATCGGCAAATCCGAAATCCTCACCGAATACTACGCCGGGAAGGGCATGAAGGTGGTCCCGCTCTTCCTTGGCCAGATGGCCGATCCGGGCGACCTTATCGGCATCCCTTCCAAGAACGAACAGACCGGCAAGACGGAGTTCATGCCGCCGTACTGGTTCCCGCTGGACGGAAAGCCCATCGTACTGTTCCTGGACGAGCTCAACCGCGCCCGCCCGGAGATTCTCCAGACCATCATGGACCTGGCGCTGAACCGCACCCTTGCGGGCCGCAGGCTTCCGGAAGGCAGCCGCATCATCAGCGCCGTCAACGAAGGCGAGCAGTACCAGCTCACCGACCTTGACCCGGCCCTCGTGAGCCGCTTCAACATCGTCACCTTCCAGCCCACCGTGCAGGAATGGCTCCTCTGGGCCAAGCGTGAAGACGTGGACCCGCGCGTCATCAGCTTCATCGAGGAAAACGGCATCTGGCTGGACCGCAATGCCGATTCCAGGGAGAACGAGGATACGGGTCTTGACAAAACGCCCGACCGCCGCGCCTGGAAGCGTGTTTCCGACATCATCAAAGGCGCCGAAGTCCTCACCTCGCTGCACCAGAAGGCCATCGCCTCCGTCGTCGGAGCCAAAGCCACCGTGGCATTCATGGGCGCCGTCAACAACAAAAAAGTCATCTCCGGCAAGGATGTCCTCTACAGCTTCGACAAGGTGAAGGACAAGCTGAAGCCCTACACGCTGCACGAGATGTCCATCGTCAACGAAGGCATCTTCCGCCTGCTGGAGGTGGAGAAGGTTCCGGCCGATAAGAAAGAGGATGCAAAGAAGAACCTGGAAGCCTACTTCGACTATCTGGTCAAGGAACGCAAGGAAGCCGCCGCGCACTTTGCCAACCTCTACGTGCAGCAGACCTATCCCAATGCCGTAGCCTTTATCGCCCGGGAATGCCAGGTACTCACCATGACGCTTGTTCTTTACGTCAAAAGCATCAGGTAAATGAGGGCTCGGTTCGATAAGATTATTGAGCGCTGGTTCGTAAGCGAGCCTGCGCTCTTCGTAGTCATCTGCTCGCACGAGATTGTCTCCAACGACAAGATGAAGTGCCCCGTCCGCAGCGGATGCGGCCGTGTGGAGTACAATCCCGACTTTGTGCGGGAGATGTCCGACACCGCGCTGGAAGAGGCCCTTAAGACCGAGGCCATCCGCATCCTGCTGAAGCACCCTTACGAGCGTCGTCCCGATGGTTGCAGCGCCGAGGCCCTTTCTGTTGGCAGCAACCTCGCCGTGGCCGACAATTATCCCTTCGCCCGCTTCTACATGAAGATTCCGGCCGATTACGGGTTCAAGCCGGGGCTCGCATACGAAGCATACGCCCGTCTGTACGAGAACAAGGCCGAGGAAACCGACGAGCGCAGCGCCGATACGGACCTCTCCGAGCTCTGGGACGATGACCCGCTGCAGGTGGCCCTCCTGAACGGCATAATCGAGGGAATCAAGGACTGGGGCTCCCTCTCCGGCGAGCTGGCCGAGAAAGTGAAGGCGTCCACCCGATCGTCCCTGGACTGGAAGAAGGTGCTGATGGGATTCCGCGCCCACGTCCTTTCGCAGGAAAGGCATCTCACCCGGATGAAGCCCTCCCGCAGGACCGGCTTTGACAACATGGGATCCGTGCGGCAGTTCACCAGCCGTCTTCTCATCGCCCTGGACGTGAGCGGATCCATCAGCAGTGAGGCCCTGAGTTATTTCCTTGGCGTAGTAAACAGCGCCTTCAAGTATGGCATTACGGAGATAGAAGTGATTCAGTTCGAATGCACTGTGACGGCGTCGCAGACGCTGAACCACGCGCTCCGGGAGACCATCGCCGTCGGCCGTGGCGGCACCGACTTCCAGGCGCCCATCGACTATGCCGCGGAGAGGGACTTCGACGGCCTTATCATCCTCACGGACGGCTATGCGCCGGAACCTCATATCCCGGCGCATTTCAAAACTCCCATTCTGTGGGTACTAGAAAGTAGCGATGCCTACCGCGAGCACGAAGGCTGGATGCGGCGCTCAGGCCGCGTCTGCACCATGCAGCTACGCTAGTACTGTCATTCTGATCGCAGCGAAGAATCTTTCACCGCATCAATGACATCGAAAAGGCTGCGGGGGCTGCTCCCCTGGCCTTTGTCGTAATAAAGGCGGGAGTCCTCGATGGACCGCTCACAGTTCCAGGCACGCTGGAAGTTCCAGGCCCGGATTTCCCTGCGGGAATTGCATACAGGGCACCAGGTATAGAGCGTCCAGTGCTCGCCGTAGGTCTGGTCCCAGTCGATGAGAAACGGACGTTGACCGCAGCTGCACCCGCCACCCAGACGGATACGGAAATTTTTGGGATCTTCCTCGATGGCCTTGAGAACAGCGCCGATAGGCATGTAATCGTCCACGATCCGGCCGCTGTACCGTCCGCTGTTTGCGAAAAAGAGCTTTGGATTAGCGTATATCTTTTGGCGTTTGCTCCAGAGAATCGGGAAATAATGCCGATAGACTTCCAACAGATTCGTTGGGGAAAGCAGAATATTCATGATGGTTTCCTGCACCGTTTGGCGGACCATCTCGGCATTCGCGGCATTGATGTTTCCGTCATCGTCCAGATAAAAGCGGGACAGGATTCGGAGGGAACCGTAATTCGTGTCAGCATCCACCGGACTGTCCCACGAAGATAGTTCCTTCCGGTTATTGTAGCATTTGAGAATCAGGGTGTGGTTGTCCGATGCAGCCTTCACCTGTTGCGTGCTGGGGCTGAGCATCGGAATAATCCGCTTGTTAGTAAGGCCCGCCGTCATCAGGAGATAGTCGGTGTAATCATCGCTGTGATGAATGTCAAGAATAACTTTATCTACCATATGGGATTTGCTTGCAGAATTAAAGACGCTGAATTGATAGAAATCTATCACAGCGACGTCTTTAATTACGGAAAGGATTGCCGATTATGAAGATAGACCCCACCATTAGTCTCTTTGCACAGGAGGCGCTGATGCAGCAACTGGACGATGCCGAATTGGCGCTCATCGCCGAGGAGGATGATAACTTTGAACTGGGATATATTGCGACCAAAATCCTCAAATATCGGAAGAAGCGCTCAAAGCCGAAGAACGTCACACATCGGCTCAATTACCCCATCAAGGAGGTGCTGGATGACTATGTGAACCACCGCACCGGCAAAGTGGTCGAAGCCAAGCGCCAGCTTAAAAAGCGCTTTGACGGTCTGGACCACGACATGCAGGAAAAGGTGATGATGGCCCTGATGGAAAACGGCAACCTGACGGAGCGCAACTTCATCTGCGACAAGCTCTACGGAGAAGAGTTTTGGAAAGACGATTACATTCCTCTCATTCAGAAGTGGTGGGAGGAATTCCACGACGCCAGGATGGCAAAAGTCATCGTCAAATACTGCTCCCGCGAGTATATCCTGGAGCATCTGGAAGAGTTGGAAGGCCTGTGCAACCACGCCACGCTCTGCATCCGAACCGGCCTCCAGCCGAAAGAGGAAAAACTATATCCCCGAACGTATCTTTATGTCCTCAAGACCATCGGCGGCCAGATGGGCTTTCACGAAGGCCGCAGGATTGTCTTCAAGCACATCCGGGAATACCTCTACGAAGAAGGCGAAGGCCATCCTGTGTGCAGCATCTACGACATCCCCTACGTGAAGCGCATGATGGCCTATCTGGGAGAGATGGGTCTTGTGGATGAGATTATGGCCCTTGACTCCTTCGATAAACAAATGCGCCCCGTCCCGCGAAAGGACTGGGGCACAGCCGTCATCAAAGCCATTGAGGAGGAATACTGCTTCCCGCCTTACGTCTATAAGGACGTGAAATAGACAGGTCTTCGGGAGAGGTCCCTGAAATAAATCAGCAGATTCTCAAAATCGATGCGCAGCTCAACGTATGTAATCAGCAGGAGCTGAAAGTCCTGGTTTTCGGATTCATTCTCGGCAAGGCTCAGTTTCTTTTCGTCCGTTGCGGAGAGAAAAGCGGATGGTGTTGTATGACGCAGCAGGTGGGTCCTCTCAAAAACGTCTATCAGGGCCGAGACATAATCCCGCTTCATAAGGAGCAGGATGCTGTTGTTGAAATCGGCGAGGTCCTTGCCCCTCTCGGGCAGGCCGCCCCACAGGAAATGCTTGACACCTATCCCTTCGCATACGGCATTGTATGTTTCATAGAACGTGCGTGCAGCGGTGAAAAACTCCTTGTAGTCAAGCGGCAATTCTCCGGTGAGCGAGGGTTTTAGTCCCTTCCAATCTGAGTTGAGCAGTTCTTCTCCCTCGGTATATTCGTATTTGGGGTAGTAACTGTCCACCCACCAGAGCTCATCTTTCGGCCTTGAAAGGTCGAATTCCGTTTCGGCGCCGGGAGAGGCCAGCGTCCACGTCCTGAATTCTTTCAATGCGAGTGCGGGAGCCAGAAGGAGAGACTGGACCTTGTACGTGCGCTCTTTGCAGCTCAGAAGCTGATAGCCGTGCTTTTTGAGGTATTTCTTGACGGGACCCGTCTGGAAATCCTGCACCCTTGCGCACTCTTCCAGTTCCTCCTCAGAGAGTTGCAGAAGGTCTGCCATGCAGTCTACGTGGCAGTGATACAGGGCGCGGAGGATTTCCGAGGGCAGGTCCATCCTCTCGCGGATGATCACCAAACAGGGGTTTGCTTTCAAGGCCTCACACATAGCCCGGAAGGCCAGATGCTGCTCCCAGGACAGTTTGGAGCCGGTCCTCACAGCGATTTCATAATCACCATGGAGTACCGAATCCGCATTTTGATTCCGGTACTCCTTAACCTTTTCTGCCAGCCACGGATTGATTCTCATTTACTTCCTCCTGATATAGGCGAATGCGGGATAATCCTTCAGGAAAGCTTTTGCCGTATCACTTACCCAGGCCTCCAGCTGAGGCTTCCCTGGACAGTTGTTCACGTAGTACTTTGCAGACAGCCTGCAAGGCGTAACCAGTTCGAATTCCACGAAGCCTGGCAGTTCCACACGCTCCGAAGCCACCCTCAACTCAATCTCCATCCGCTTGTCTTCGCCTGCGAGGATGTCAAGGACGTAGTTCGGGCAGCCCACGGTAATTAGCTTGCCGATATCGTGCCCCAGGTTCTCATCAAAGAAACGGTCGAAGTTCTTCCCGAAGGGAGTGAAGTCCCTCAGAATCCAGAGCTTGCCGATTTCCTTGCTGAAGGTGAGCGTGTAGTTCTTTGTGGTCGTTGTGTTCTTGGTGTTCTGCATGTGTTTTTTGTTTTAGTCCGGTAAAAAGACACGATGCAGGAGATAATCTATCACTGGATTTACAATTATTTTCTGCTTATCAGAACGCAGTGGTAGTTGGAATCCTCCCAGGCGTCCAGGAAGTGTGCAACAGAGACCGACAAGGGAATAGGGCCGAATGCGGGGTCGTAAAGCGCGACATCGTCCAGATCGACATCAATACCCAGCACAACAACGCAGTGGTCCACGATGCCGCCCACAAACACATCTTCCAGCCGTTCTTCCACAGGGTCTCCGATAAGTTCTCCACCGTCAACGGCAGCGATTACCTGTTTGCCTTCTTCCAGCGCTTTCTGGATGTCCTGCAGGACGGCATCATTGCGTTTTTCCACATGCAGGCCAAACTCTTTGGCTATGTTGCCAAGGTCCTGAATCCGGGCACCGTCCTCGGCCAGCCAGCCTTTGTCAAATGCCATGTCACGAAGGTCGTCCAGGGACTTGTGGATGCCGAAGCAATGCAGGATGTATTGTTCACATCGTACAGCGCAAAGAGAGTCGCTCTTGGAGCGGGCAATCTTCATAATTTGCTCCAGCTTGGCGAGCGCCCGTTTCTTGATGTTGTACAGATTGGCTTTGCTGATGCCGGTGAGTTTCTCCAATTCATCGAAACTCATCCCTTCGAGAACATGCTTTTCGATAATGAATCTGTAGCGCTCGTTCTCGATCTGGTCCAATATGGCGGCAGCCCGCATGTCTTCTTCTTCCTGTTTCTTGTCCGGCTGGTCGGGGTTGTCATCAATTATTTTCCCGGCCTCTTTTAAAAGACTGTCATCATGCTCATTTTCTATCACCCTATCGTGATTTTTTTTGTCAAGGAAGAAATTTCTTGCCACAGACTTCAGCCACGAATAGATGTTGGAACGCCCCTCAAACATACGGAGCCTCCTGGCATCATCTGCCATGAGATGCGCGTACAGTTCGTTCACCAGCTCGTCATAATCGGCCTTGTGGTCGAATATGTCACTGATAATGCCGTAGAAAAGCGGCTGGCATCGAGTGAAGAAAAAGTAAGATGTTACTTTGTCGTCACGGGCTATCAGGCCCTGGATTATCTCTTGTTCGGTCATAATGTATTGGCAGTGATTTTATTACTTCTCAAAAAGGTTTGTAATGCTGTTCCACAGGTCCTTAAGCACCATTTCCCTAAAAAACCAATGCGCCGTTCCTCCGGACACGCGTTGCATAATGCCCGTATTGGAATTGATGGCATATATGGGACGGATTCTCCAACTGTCATTGTATCTGTTCTGCCTGTCATACATACATATTTCCCACCAGTTGGTATTTCTGTCCGACCTCCACCACTCTCCGGAGACATAGCCATTATTCAGCCCCCAGTTAGATACTGCGGAAGCATTTGGGTGCCCCGCCTGTCTATACACATAGTCCGGCATAAGAACGACATCAATGGTTTTTCCCATCGTTACTCGCGCTACAATAGCAGAACCATTCTGATAATTACGCAGCGTCTTCCTGAATATTCCAAAGTAGATACCGTCTCCCGCATAATTTCCCCCGCCAACATTCCAGATACCAGAAAGCCAGCCGGAAGAACTTCTTCGCTGTTTGTTCCGTTTCGGGTCACAAAGCATACTGTCTGCACTGGTTTCAGCCGTTCCATGATAAAGCGTAACCGCAGGGACGAAGGTATCAATAACTGTCCAAATCACGCTTTCTACAAGTGTTACAGAACCGTGAAATACAAGATATTTGAAGAACCTGACAGGCAGATAGATAATCCATTCCCAGAAGCCATCGCCGCCTTCATCATCATCTGATGGTGCGGCCACTTCCAATACATAGTTTGACAACTCATAAAGGTTGTGTATAATCAAGTTATAATATATGGCATTAACAAGACGAAGCGGGAACAATGCTATGTAGAAAGGAATCTGTAAAATGCGTAAAAAATTGCGCATTCCGGGTTTGGATTTATCCGGCAGCTTGTTTCTCTTCATTAACGGCCGCCACGGTTTTGCCAGCCAGAATTGCATCAAATCAAGGATATAAAAAGGGAGAGAGACCAGATACCATAGAATGTAGGTTAGCCAACCGATTCCCTCAAGGTCCCAGTCCATCTGATACGCTATAAAACGTACGGCAAGGAAGATTCCTATACCCATTCCGATGACTGCGCCCGCTTTGGCATCCTTGAAAATTAGATACCCGGCTAAAGCCCCTATCGCCGTAATTATTTGTAACATAAGAGCCGGACCGCCCCATTCAGTATCTAACGCTCCACCTATGATAATTACGATTGCGCACAGCCATAAAATAGCTTTTACAATTTCGTATAAAGAATCCCATATCCCTTTTGGCGATTTGTTTTTCTTCGCTGATGACCGTTGTTGCTGATTCCCCACATTTGGGATTGGCCCTTTATACACTATATACTTACGATGCATATAGGCATGGGAATTACCAAATTTTATCTTTGCCCAGTTAGCATCGTATAGGGATAGTACCGTGACCGTATCTCCTTTTTTTCGGGAGCCGACAACTTGATATCCAGTGCCAGGGCCGGATCTAATATTGACCTTGTCACCGGTAACAGTATATAAACCAGACTGAGCCCATGCCGTTTCTGTGATGAACAGGAACAGCATTAAAAATATGAACCTGACGCCCGGTCTCATGTCAAAATGCTTATTATAATTGTTCTTTCATCTCTCTCACCCAGGCCTTGACAGCCTCTCCATTCACAATCCGGCAATGTCCGGGAAGGCTCATATAGAAGCGCCCGGCTCCCGTTACATCCAAAATCCTGGTGTTCAGGGTCCACATCCCGGTTTCCCCATTATACTCCATTTCGTGCTGTGAAGCGCCTTCGTATTCTTCAATCAGGATGTTGTGCGCCAGCGAGTCCATCTCCAGGGTAAAATCCATCTCTTCATCGCCGCCGGCATGGAAAATGTCCAGCTTGCGGACCGTGTGGCGGTCCTCGAATTTCCAAGCGGCAGCCTGAATTTCCACGCCCCCAATCCGGGAAAGGAAGAAGTTCCTGTTCCTGCCGGAGAAAGGCTCAAAAGCAGTAACGTAAGAGTCGTCGGGACTGAGGAAGAAGGGCTCAACCGTCCTGTCCTGCAGATCCTCGCTGTCTGACGGGCGGTAAGCTTTCAGCACAACCATCTTCTTGCGCTCCATGGCGCTGCTGAGTTTTGCCTTGATTTCATTGTCCAGATAGCTCAAATCGGCCAGGCGTCTGCGGCGAACTTCGCTTTTGAGCCTGTCTGTCATCTCGACGGTCTCGTTGCTCCAGCGGATATATGCCTTCGGGGGCTGGCCGATTTCCACGACTCCGCCATAGTAAGGCGGAACGGTAATGGACAGGACCCTGCCTCCATATTCGCTGCGGAGCTGGATCGTGCTGTACACCAGCTGGTCGAAGTGGGTCTTCATGTCATCCTGGATATGACGGATATAGTCATCCATGTCAAACTCCTTTCCGCTGAGCTTGCCAAGATGACGGAGGTCGGCATCAAGCCCCTTCACGTATCCCCGGTCGTTTACGCCCAGATACAGGACACCTCCCAGCTCGCTGTTGAGAAAGCCGCATATCTCTCGGTAGATCTCGTGCTTCTGCGCATTCTCATCGGGCTGGGAAGACCCCGCACACCAGATGAACGAAGTCTTGAATTCCACGCCAGGCCCTTCCATGCCTACGAAGGTTCCCTGCTCCTTGTCCAGTTCGTCACCCTCGGTAGCATCCATCTTGAGCTCTTCCAGTATCCGTTTACGAATAAGGGTAACCATGGATGGCGGAAGCGCCTCACGAATACTGTTACACGCCTGTATCAAACAAGAAATTTTTACCAGCCGGGCATCCTTGCTGTTTATCTCTATCTGATTCAGAATGGGATTCTCCGGATGTCCGTATGCGCAGAGAAGGGCGGTGATGGCGCTTTTCTGAATGCAGTCGGGGGAAGCCTGCCCAAGGGCAGGACAATCCAGAGGCGTTATTTCGTCATATTTCTCACCCGCAAAGAGCAGTAGCCTGTCGATGTACCCGGAATAAAAGGCAAAAATGGGAGCTGACGCGTTATCACCCGCAAGGACAGAAAGCAGCCTTCCGGTTTCCAGATATTCCTGACGTTTCCTGGGGTCGCGCACATTTTTCTGATACAGGAACAGGGCTTTGGCCATCAGCTGGATATCAGCCGATGTCAAATTCTCTTTCTGGCTCAGATAGGTCTTCTTGTTCTCTTTCTCCGCATATACTTTGACCTTATTCTCAGCAACGCTGGTATTATGGCCCCCTTGGGCGGAAGAATAGATGGCGAGCAGGTCGCTTTCCACCACGATTTCACTCTCTCCGACACGCTGACGGAAGCTGGCATTTTTCCCGGAAAGGCCTCTCTTGATTATTTTCTTGCTGAGGGCTTCAATGTCGAAGCTGGCGATATCCTCCCAACTGAAATGGCTGGAGAAGGTCATGCCATCCCGCCGATAGAC
>FLNZ01000433.1_pt1 | contig 10147 bp, 6 predicted proteins | sample 1140391 | NCBI WGS metagenome assembly FLNZ01 (sample SAMEA3878171, study PRJEB12797) | bioreactor metagenome | biome: Moose rumen | place: Sweden | collected 2011-10
CGTACTTGATTGTGCGCCAGAACCTTTCGATATAGACATTGTCGAGCGAGCGGCCCTTGCCGTCCATCGAAAGTCTCGCAGTGCATTCCTCCTTGCAAAAAATATTCCATTATCAGAGCCATACGCTCCATGGACAATCATTACATTGTAGTTTTCAATAGATTCCTTCGGCTTGGGAATAGACCATACAGAAATCGACATCACTAACAAAAAGATTAGAAAATTACGCATGGTTATTCCTGAACAAACTCATAGTTTACATTATTATCATTTTCGTCCACATAATTGAAAGCACTTGTGACTTTTACATTTGGATATATAATTATCTGTCCATTGTCAACATCCACAGAATTAATATTATGTTCTTCATAAAAGCCTCCCTTGCCACCAACTCAAAGCCATGCACGGTTCAGAATCAAGTGACGAAAATCACGCACAAATATACCCTATATTTTGTACAAAATCAAGTATAGTGGCAGGCAACTTCTTCCTGGAAGTTAAAATTTATGCGAATCTGACGCAACCTATGCGGCATCAGGTCGTCTATGACGAAGGAATACTTTTCAATCCAGTCTTCAACAGTAATTGCAGGAACTTCGTAACGTTCCACGTGACGCACCCTGTCATCCTGAGCAACGCTATACGACACTTGAAAAAGCACCGCCAAACATTTCAATTCATTATTAAAATTCGCTTTATTCAAACAAAACTTTTCGTAGGGCCGCGAGGGCTTCGTCGATTTTCCAGGAGGAGCGGTCGCGGGTCAAGGCCATGTTGCTCACGGCGCGGACCTGGTAGACTTTAAAACCGAGGGCGTTACAGGCAGCAATACCAGCAGCACCTTCCATAGTTTCGATTTCAGCATCAAAAATTTTTGAGCGCGAGACAGCCGTGGCAAGGGTTCCCGTGCAGCAGTTCACCGTAACGCCGGCCACGGACTTCAAGTTGCGAATAGCCGCTGGCGCATATTTCGGATCCGTCGCTTGTACGTACCCGTAGTTCTCAAAGCGGGTAAAGGTTCCGTCGGCATTCTCGTAACCGATGTCTTCGACATCGTAATCGACGCGGACGACATCCAGCACATTCACGCCACGATCCGGGAACGCCCCGCAAATTCCCGCCAACAGGACATAGCCGAAATCCAGCCCGTTCTCTCTACAAGCTGCAAGCGTCCGGTAAAGTCGCAGTCCGTAGCGCATCTGTCCCATGCCAAGGACACAGGCAAAGCCACAATTCCGAGGAAGAACGAACACTTCCGTCGGCAAGCGGTCGCCAATCTTTTTAGCTACCCGGCTATCAGGGAAAACGCCAGATAATTCCTTTGCCGTCGCGAAGACATATAAAGGAAATTTGTCTGGATTATCGTACACAAACTACTCCAGTTTTTCGACAGCGTCGGCAAGCTGGGTTTCAAGTTCTACGACGCGTTCTACCTTGAGATTGCAGGGGCGGTCCACTTCGCATCGAGCGGTTGCCACGGCGGTCGCCTTCGCAAGGCACTGTTCAAATTCCATTTCCAGGCTATCGGCGTAGAGCCAGCCGGCAAAGAAGGAGTCTCCCGCACCGATGCGATTGTTCACCTGGATTTGCGGCGGTTGAATCTGGACTCCCTGGAACTTCTTTTCTACAAGGCGGAAAGCGCGAACCGGGGAATCTTCGTCGGTCACGACCAGGTTCTTTATGGGTAGGCGCTCGAGCACTGCGGTTGCCGTCATTTTCCAGAACTGCGGACTCGACATGACCAGCGGAATCCCCAGCCGCGTAAGGAGCTTGCAATATTCCTGCATGTTGATTTTCAGGAGTTCGACACCCTTTTCGAGCCAGCCGTCAATACCTTCGATGGCATCGACATAGACCTTTTTCCCCGTAAAGTCGAGCGCATCGATCTGGGCAATATCAAAGCCCTGCGGGAACGTTCCGCAAAGGGCCACGCTCTGGGTGGTGCTCCAGTAATCGTTGAGGGTCTGGATAAAATCTTCGTTCTCGAAATCGGTAAGGATAGGAGAAGGTTCGATGAGTTCCGTGGACTCCCCCTCGCTCACGACCGTCGTGCAAATGCGGGTGGGTTCCTTAATCCACACGGGTGCCTGCTGGATACCGTAGGCCGATATTTCATCGAAGATGCGCGAGCCGTGTTCAGACCCCAGGAAATGCATCATCAGGGGCGAGCCGCCCAGCAGGCGCAACACCAGGCCACAGTTGATGCCCTTTCCGGAACCGTACTCTTCGACCTTAGTGATGCGGTGCACTTCGCCGGGCGTGAACTTGTCCACGTAGAATAGGCGCTGCCAGGCGGGATTGAGTCCGAGAATGAGGATTTCCTGCGACATGGTAGCCTAGAAGTTCACCTTGAAGAACTTGCGCTTGCCCACCTGTACAACCAGCTGGTCTGCGCCCTTGATTTCAAATGTCGCCTGCGGGTCGGAAAGCTTTTCGCCGGCAATCTTCACGCCACCGTTCTGGACCATGCGGCGGGCTTCGCCCTTGGAAGCGAACGCCTTGATTTCTACGAGCAGGTCGAGCGCCCCGTAGGTGCCGGGAGCCACGCCGCATTCGGCAGCATCGCTCGGGATGGCGTTGCCGCTGTGGATTTCGCGTTCCTTTGCGGCGGCGGCCTCGGCGGCTTCTGCACCGTAGTATTGCGTCACGATGTCTATAGCCAGGCGGTGCTTCGCGTCGTTCGGGTTCATTTTGCCTGCGGCAATGTCTGCCATCATCTGTTTGATTTCTGCCAGCGGAACGTTGGTAAGCAATTCAAACCAGTTCTCGACGATGCTGTCGGCGAGGCTGTAAATCTTGTGGTACATCACGTCGGCGGGTTCGTTTAAACCCACGTAGTTGCCGATGGACTTACTCATCTTGACCTTGCCGTCGGTACCGAGGAGGATAGGCATGAAGAGGCCAATCTGCGGCTCCATGCCTTCGAAAATCTGCAAGTCACGGCCACGTAGCACGTTGAATTTCTGGTCGGTGCCACCCAGTTCCACGTCACTCCGGATGGCGACGGAATCGTAGCCCTGCATCATGGGGTACATGAACTCGTGCAGGCTGATCGGCGTATTTGCGGCATAGCGGTTGTGGAAATCCTCGCGTTCGAGCATTTGGGCCACGGTGAACTGGCCCATGAGTTCGGTCACCTTGCTGAAGGGGAGCTTACTGAACCATTCGCCGTTGTAGTGGATTTCCACCTGGTCGCGTCGGACCACCTTGAAGAACTGTTCCTGGTATTCCTTGGCGTTTTCGAGCACCTGCTCGTGGCTGAGGCGCGGGCGAGCCTTGTTGCGGCCACTTGGGTCACCAATCTGGGCAGTGTAGTCACCCACGATGAGCACGACGGTATGCCCCAGGTCCTGGAACTGGCGGAGCTTACGCATCACCACCGTATGGCCGAAGTGCACGTCCGGAGCCGTGGGGTCCACACCCATCTTGATACGGAGCGGAACTCCGGTATCGTAGGACTTCTGGAGTTTCTTTTCGAGTTCTTCCTGCGGCACGACATCGATAACGCCGCGCATCAAAATTTCAAGCTGTTCCTTAACGGGACGGAATTGCATAATTTTCTCAGTGGTTAGTGTTTGGTGGTTAGTGGTTAGGGAAATTACAAGTCTAAGCCACTAATCACTGAAAGCCCATATAGAAGGAATGGATTATCATACGGGGTAAATATAGAAATTAGTAGGAAGTAGGAAGTGGGATGTAGGAGGTCGAAAATGGCGTTTGGGGGCTTCGTAACAACTAAACAATCCTGGACTCCACGCTTCGACTGTTCTTACTTGAAATACGCCAATAATTAATCGGCAAAGGAACTTTCCGTTTGTAAAATCCTGGATTCAAACATTCGGGATTCTTTTTTTGTATGTAAATCGAACCCGCAACTCACAGTTTACTGCCAAAAGGTTCGTTTGTTCTTGCTATTATTACGGCATGAACATCCTGGTCTATTTCCTGTTTGCCCTGTCCGGGTTCGCGGGCCTTATTTACGAAGGCTCGTGGGCACGCTACCTTAAACTTTTCCTGGGGCATTCCAGCTACGGCCAGGTGCTCACGCTCTGCATTTACATGGGCGGCCTTGCCATAGGCAGCTTTGTTGCCGGCAAGATGGTCGAAAAGACCAGGCGGCCGCTCCTTGGGTATGGTTTGGTGGAACTCGCCATCGGTATCGGCGGAGTAGCCTACCATCCGCTGTACCTGTGGCTTACCGGGATATTCTACGATTCCGCGTGGACGGCCTCGCTTTCAAGCCGTGGGGCCGAAATCGCGAAGGTGGTGCTCGCGACGGGTTCTACGCTCCCGATTGCCATTGCGGTGGGCATGACGTTTCCGTTCATTGCGGCGGGACTCATGCGCAAGAGCGGCGCCGAAGTGTCGCTCCCCATGCTCTACTTCACCAACAGCCTCGGTTCCGCAATCGGCATTCTGGCGACAAGCTACCTGCTGATTCCAGAAATCGGAAACCACGCTACTTTGTGCGTAGCGGCCTCCATCAACTTCTTGCTTGCGGCAGTATTCAGCTTTATCGGTATCGCGACATCGCCCGTGCCGCTCAAGGAATCCAGGGCAAAAAAAGGCAACAAGGACTTCGTGGCCGAAAACCACCTCGACATGCCGCCGAAAACGGCCTGGCTCTGGATTGCGGCCATTACGGGCCTTACTTCGTTTGTCTACGAAATCGTGTGGATACGCCTGCTGTCGTTGTTGCTAGGGTCTTCGAGCCACAGCTTCGACCAGATGCTTTCGGCCTTTATCCTGGGACTCTCCCTCGGTAGCGCCGTGAGCGGCAAGCTCCTGAAAAAGGACAGCCTCGTGGTGCTTTCGATGGCGCAGATTTTAATGGCTTTCTTTGCACTCTGCACGCTGTACTTCCACAAGCCCTTCTGGGGCATGATGAACGAGGCGAACCAGATTTTCAACCCGACATCCGACGGTTACGTTTGCTGGAGCCTTTTCAAGTACGCGCTTTCGCTTTTGTGGATGGTGCCCACGAGTTTCTTTGCGGGAATGACACTCCCGCTGATTACCCTGATCCTTACCCGCGCCTTCAAGAGCGAGGCGCCTATCGGCAAGGTTTACGGCTGGAACACGCTGGGCTCCATCGTGGGTTCTGCCGGCGGTGGGCTTCTGCTCTTGCCGCTCTTGCAGCTCAAGGGCGCGCTGGTGACGGCGGCACTCCTCGACTTCGCTATCGGGTTTTTGCTGCTGGTCGTTTACCGCAGGCGCTTCCGCTACAACGTGATGTTCTACGTGGCGGTGGGCGTCATGATTCTGCCCGCGCTGTTCGTGAAGTTCGACCCCTCGCTCATTACCTCGGGCGTGTTCCGCAGCTACAAGAACATGCACCCGAACGAAAAGATACGGGTCATTGACGGAAAGACCGCGACCATCAGTTTCCACGAATCGCCGGTGCATTACTACGTGAAGACGAACGGCAAGGCCGACGCGAGCATGAGCAAGAACCGCGAAGCCCCCATTTCGAGCGATGAACTTACGCAGGCGGCGACGGCATTCATGCCCATGGCCGTAAAAACCGAACCCTACGACGCCGCGATGGTCGGCTTCGGAAGCGGCATGGGTGCGCACTACCTGCTCGCCGATCCGCTGCTGAAGGATTTCGACTGCGTAGAAATCGAGCAGGCGATGATGGACCTTGCAAAAGGGTTCTACCCGTGGAACTACCGCGGCTACGACGACCCGCGCATCCATATTTTCATCGACGACGCGACAACGTTCTTCCACACGAACCGCCGCCAGTACGACATGATTATCAGCGTGCCCTCTAATCCCTGGGTAAGCGGCGTGGCGGGCCTTTTTGCGCACGAGTTCTACGCCAAGATGCGCCGCTACATGAAGCCGGGGGCGCTCTGGGTGCAGTGGATACAGACCTATGAGTTCAACGACTTGATGTTCTTGAACATCTTGAAGGCGCTCGACACGGTATTCCCGTATGTTAGTTTGTACAAATCTACCGACGAACCCGACATCATCATGATTGCAAGCGATGAACCTGTCATGCAGAAAGGCTTCGGGCGGTTCTCGACGGATACCGCGCTGGTGGAAGAATTCAGGCGCATCCACCGCGACCCCGAATTCTTCGGCGAGCGGAATTTCCTGTTCACGAACAAGATGGTGAAGTCGCTGCTCGACGGCGTAAAACCGAACAGCCTATTTATCCCGATGGTGGACAACAAGGCCGAAGAAGCGCGCTTCGTGCATTCCGAGGCGCACATCGTGAACGTGTTCGATAGCTGTGAAGTCTGCTGGCAACAGTACCTGGACCCTGAAGATTATGCACTCCGTCGTCCCGCCCGCGTGAAGGCGATGCTTGCAGAACCGAAAAACGAATTCTTGAAAACGGCGCTGATTTCGTATGTCAATGAACTCGAAGCAGCAAAAGCTTCTGCCGACAGCATCGAGAAACCGGCTGCCGATAGTACCACCAGGACCGAAACGCCCGTCCTGGATTCCCTGGTCAATGTGGACAGCGTCTCAAGCGATAATGGAGTTGCTGGCGCCCTTCCGCCCGAAGACCCGCGCCATCTCGCATTGGAAGCTTCAACGGGCTACCATAAGTTCCGCGAAAACTACATCGAATGGGTGCGCGCCATACCGATGGAGGCCCGCGACTCCGACGAAGTCTATATCAAGGTTAGCGAAGCCGTGAACGCGGGCGCGTTCCCGCGCAGCTTTGCCGACGAGTTCAACATCATGGAAGCGACCCGCGAGGGCGTCTACAAGCAGGCGGCCCTGCTCATCGCCGATTTCTACGACCGTTACGAGATGAACGAGATGGGCGACATCTTCTTGCGCAACTGCATCGTGATTGCGCTCCTCGCAGGCGAACCCGATTTGGCCGACGTCATCTACAAGAACGCCGTCCAGAAGAACGAAGACTTCTTCGCTGTAGAAAAGCGCCTTATCGAGCGCGAAATCCAGCAGGCGAGGCGGAAACTCGCCTCTAAACAGTAGGAAATTAGAAGAGGAAGCTTACACCGACGGTGGTGTAGAAGGTCCTAAGCGAGGAATCGAGGAAGATATCCTCGCGCATGAGCGACTTGTTCGACAGGCTGGTAAAGCACTGCACCACGCGCAGGTTGACGTGAACCCAGCGGGTGAGCATGTAACCGAAGTCAAACGCGCCGCCCACCTCCATGCCAGAAGTGGAAATGGTATTGTCCTCGGCTTCCTTCGCAGCCCCGTTCTTGAATTCGGAGGTTCCATTAAGCTTGAGGCCCATGTTCAGGCCAAGGCCTACATAGAAATTGTAGTCTTCGAACGTGTAGCGGAAAATTATCGGGATGTCAAAAATCAGGATGTCGATGTTGCCCGTATTCGTGTAGCCGGCATCCATCTTCTTTTCGTAAGCGTAATGGCGGTAATTGAACGTAAGTTCAGGAACGAGGCTCAGGTTCTTCAGCATAAAGTTCATCTTGAGCATCAGGCCGCCACCCACCTGGAACCCCATACCCCAACCGTCGGAATTATCTCCGAAGAAGGTGTTGGTGCCGACCTGGGCCCTGACACCCAGCATCACGGCACGGGCAAAGCCCTCGTTGCGCATGCGGTTGATTTCCGATTTTTTCGTCGCTTCGGCCTTGTAGCGGGCATACGCACTTGCATATTCCTCGTCATCGGCGAACTCGCTATCGGTAGAACCGTCGTAAGCAGGGGCTTCGTCCCCACCCGAAGCACTTTCGGCGGAGGGTGCAGTCGCCCACCCCTCGTCATCGGAAGCATCATCCTGGGCCATGACGGGCATCGATAATACCAGCGCCATAGAAAACACTACACTCAATCTCTTCAATTCCATGATTCAATAATAATAAATGAATATGTAAATCCAGCCTATAAAATAATTTAAGCGTGCAAAAAGAGTGTAGAAAATTTTTTTTACCTTAGCGGAACGGTCTACGCACTGATTTTAAAGCAACAGGGTCGCCCCGAACGTCACGTGCATCGTGTAAAGTTTTGAATGCATCAAGGTCGATTCGGCCATGAGGTCCAAATCCAGCAGGTTTGTAAAGTTTTGCACAACCCTGAGGTCCAGGACCAGCCAACGGTTCACGACATAACCGATATCGACCAGCCCCCCGATTTCGACACCGACGACCGGAACCGTATTGCTGCGTTTGTCCCTTGACTTATGCCCTTCGGCAGTAATGGACTGCCTGAATTCAGAATCCCCACCCATCTTGAGTCCCAGGTTCACGCCAAGGGCGAAAAAGAATCCGTCTTCGTCAAAGACATACTGCCCCATGACGGGGATTTCAAACAGCATCTCCTTGATTTCCGCTTCGTACTCGCCGTAATCGGACTCTCCCTCGTAACCGTAACGGCGATAGCAGTAATTGAGTTCTGTCGCGACACTGAAGGATTCCCCTAGCGGAAGACGCGCCATGAGACCGGCCCCGAAATCCGGGCCGAAATTCCAGTCATCGGCCTTTCGGCCAAAATTCTTGTTCATTCCTCCCGACACGCGGACGCCAAACTGCACTCCCCTAGAAAAACCTTCCTTGCGGGCACGGTATTCCGCCGCATTTTCGGCAATATAGTGCGGAGAATCCTCGTCTTCTTCGTCGATGTTCGTCGTCGTGACTTTTGCGGGGTCTTTTACCGCAGTGCTGTCGGCCTCCGGGACGCTATCGGACACGGCACGCTCCGGGGAATCGGGCAAGGAGTCTTCGGCAACGGAGCTATTTTCTCCGTACTGGTAATCTTGTCCGGCAGGCACGTAGCCGCAGCCGTCGCCTACGCAGCCCGGGTCGCTCACTTCGCCCGAACCTTCGAATACGCCCTGGGCCAATGCGAGGGGAGCCGTCAAAAGCACAAGCGAAAAACCGAGCAACTCGAACGTCTTCATATTTCTAATTATAAAAAAATTTAAGCCAGCGGGAACTCCTTGGCAGCCAATTATCCTACATTTGCGACATGCCTATTCTTTCTGCCCAAAACCTGCTGCTCCGCATCGGGGCGAACGCCCCCCTGCTGGATAACGTGAGCTTCGATATCGAGGCGGGCGACCGGATTTGCCTGGTCGGCCGCAACGGTTGCGGCAAGAGCACCTTGCTCAAAGTGCTTTCGGGCGAGGCCGAGGTGCAGTCGGGCGATACCGTCAAGAAGTCGGGCCTTAGGATTTCGCGCATGATCCAGGAAATTCCCGCCCATATCGAAGGGACGGTGCGCGACGTGGTGATGGCGGGAATCATGCAGGACGGCACCCACGATACCCACGCCGAGGCGGTTCTTGGAAAGACGGGGATAGCCCCCGAGGCAATGTACGACAGCCTGAGCGGCGGGCAAAAACGCCGCGTTCTTTTTGCGCAGGCGCTTGCGCAGGATCCCGATTTGCTGCTGCTCGACGAACCTACGAACCACCTGGACATTCCGGCAATCCAGTGGCTAGAGGGAATCGTCCTGCGCCTGAATTGCGCCGTACTGTTTGTAAGCCACGACCGCGCCTTCGTGCGCCGCGTGGCAACGCGTATTTTTGACCTGGATCGCGGCCGTGTGCGTTGCTGGGATTTCCCGTACGACAAGTTCGTGCAGTTCAGGGATCAGGCCCTGGCCGAAGAAGACAAGGCGAATGCGCTTTTCGACAAACGGCTCGCCGAAGAGGAAATGTGGATCCGCAAGGGGATACAGGCGCGCAGGACCCGGAACGAGGGCCGCGTGCGCGCGCTCATCAAGATGCGCGAAGAACGTGCGGCGCGCCGCACCCGAACGGGCAACGTGAACATGCAGATTACCGAGGCCGACCGTTCGGGGCACCTGGTGGCACGACTTAAGGGCGTAACCTATTCCTACGACGGAACACCGCTGATAAACGACCTTTCGACCGAAGTTTCACGCGGCGACCGCATCGGAATCGTAGGGCCAAACGGCTCCGGCAAGACGACGCTCTTGCGCCTGGTTCTGGGCGAACTTGCGCCCGACCGTGGCGAAGTGCGGCTCGGTACGAACTTGCAGATTGCCTACTTCGACCAGATGCGCACCCACCTTCGCGAAGACAAGTCGCTGGTCGAAAACATCGGCGACGGCCAGGCCTACGTGACCCTCAACGGCGTGAAACGCCACGTATTGAGTTATCTGCAAGACTTCTTGTTTTCGGCGGACCGCGCGCGCGGCCCGCTTAGTGCCTTGAGCGGCGGCGAGC
>FLNZ01004544.1_pt1 | contig 10146 bp, 7 predicted proteins | sample 1140391 | NCBI WGS metagenome assembly FLNZ01 (sample SAMEA3878171, study PRJEB12797) | bioreactor metagenome | biome: Moose rumen | place: Sweden | collected 2011-10
CGCCCCCGACCGCATAGAGGCTGAGATTGCCGAGGAACAGCAGGAGGCACTTGCCCTTGCATCGGCAAGCATGGGGATAGGCGATACGGCTGCGGGCAACGAGGCAGAGAATGGCGAAGAATAGTGGAGAATAGTGGAGAATGGCAAAGGGCTCGGGGCACATAAGGCGAACGGTGGTAAGGGAAGAAAACGTGGACTTTTATGCGCTTAGCAAAGAGAGTGCAAAAGATGCTGTCAACGGCGCCTCTTTGCAAGCCGGTGTCTTTAACATTTCTAACGGTATAAGCGGAAAACTTGAGATAACGAAAAGTGATATTCGAAACATCACAGGGAAAAACTTTGTTGATAACAAATTTAACGTTCTCAAGAACTCCATCGCAAAAAACATTCGGCAGTTTATTGAAGAAGCGCAATATGAAGGATGGCGAGAAACTGATGAAGGAAGGCACTTAGAAGCAGCATTCTTTGTTTACTACAGTAAAAAGTACGACATAAAGGCTTATCTCTGTCTAAGAAAGATGAAAGAAAGCGGCAATTTCAAACCATACGAGATAGTCCCTGAATACCTTTTCGATAAGAGTAAACTAAAAAAGGGACTTCCACCTATGTAAGTAGCTTGCCAGCACAACCGGGGCCCATACTTTGGGAAAAGTCCTTTTCTATCGCAAAATTAATAAAAAATATTCAGACTTACAAGAAGTAACAAAAAATAACTACGCAAAATAAACTGAAGTGTCAAAGCGAAATAGCAGAATAAACAAAAACAGGAAGCAGTTACATACGTTGCTTGGAGCGTACAAGTTGCGCTTAGAGCGGCTTTACGACTCGTATGTGTCAAAACTGCTGGGCATCTTCCCAGATAACGCGGAGGAGTTGCTCGAAAGCGACCCGCTATTCAATTTTGACCGCTTTCCCGAATACACGCAACAACTCAACGGTATAGTTGCCGACTATGCACGCGACAACCTGCTTTGCTTTGAAGCAGGTATAACCGATGGCGTAGCACTCGCGTATTCGCACACAAACGCGGCTCTAAACGAGTATTCCGTGCTGAGCAATGCCGCAATTAACACGGCAAGAAAAACGGCGGCAAACAAGTTTATCAGTGCCCGGCTCAACTCGCCAAAGGGGCTTAGCCTTTCGCACCTCGTTTGGAACTATGCCGAGCAGGCAAAGTCGGAGTTTGAGATGTCGGTGAGTAACGTTATCGCAGACGGACTGCAAAAAGGGACGAGTGCCGCAGAACTCGGGCGGCAAGTGCGCCAGTATCTAAACAATCCCGATATGATGTACCGCCGTTATCACCGCACGGTGGTTGACGCTAACGGCAACAAGCAAGACGTGGTGAAGTGGCGCAAGCGAGTGATAGACAGCGAGGGCAAGGTGCGCTTCGTGGAGCAGCCGCTGGAGCAGGTCGGACAAGGGCAGTATCGCTCGGCACGCAAGAACTCCGAAAGGCTAATGCGGACAGAGATTAACTCAGCATATCTGCGCTCCAACAACGAGCGATGGGCGCAAGAGCCGTTTGTTATCGGTCAAGTTATCTCGGTAAGTCCACAGCACCCCTGCGAGGATATGTGCGACTACTTGGCAGGTGAATATCCGAAAGATTTCCTGTTTTTCGGGTGGCATCCTCAGTGCATGTGCACGAGCGACCCGATAACCATTAGCGGAGACGAGCAGAAGCAGTACTACAAGCGATTGCTTAACGGAGAGGATATGAGCGGCTACGTTTCGCCCAATGCCATTACCGATGTCCCCAACGGCTATAAGAACTACATAGCCGAGAACCACGACAAGATAGTGGACGCAGGCTCACGTGGCAAACTCGCTTGGCACTTGGAGGAGAACACTAAGTACTGGAAAGACCAATTCTCGGACAACGAACTGTCGCTTATGGGAATTGAAAAAGTGGCATCTACTAAACTTGGTATGGCTGGGAGTAAACTTGGTAGAAATGCTTCAAAAGAAGCGTATAAATATTACAGTAAACCAGAAAATCAGCAGCCTATCAAGATTTCAGAACAACAACTAAGCAACATAAAAGAGTTAGCAAAGGCTGTAGATGCTAACTTTTACCCTATGTCGTTTATAGAAGCAGATAGTGGCAACGCAAATGTTGTGAAAGACGCTTTCAACTGTCAAAGTGCTGTTGTGGTTCACGAAGCACGTTTAAGAGGGTTAAATGTAACTGCTGCTAAGTACGATAGTGCCAAAAGTATATTTAAGGCCTTGGGTGAAAACACTGAAATTGCATGGATTAATCCTAAAAACGGAAGAAAGCCACAGTTAACAACCATAAATAATAAAGGCAATGGCTTGGTAGAGCAAATAGAAAAAAATACTAACGCACCTGGTCGCTATCATATCGGAGCGAACTATAAAATTAAAGTTAACGAAACAATTGAAGAAAAGGGTCATATTATAACTGCCCAACGTTTTTCAGATGGGCGGATGTACTACTATGACCCTCAGGTTAACACCTTTGTAAATATTGCCGAATTTCTTAGCGATGTTGCAAGTGTAGAACTTCTAAAGGTTGACAAGTTGCTATTCAACGTGGATATTGTTTCGCAAATACTATCAGTCTAATATTTAGTTTGTATTGCAATATCTAATAAGACGATTTATCTCACGGATGTCTGAGACGGGAGTTACTTCTCCTTGCTTGTTTACCTTAATAAAAAGAGGCCATCCGGTTTTCTGCCCTTGCATTGAGTCATCATCCAAGTAATAGATTTTACTGCTGTTTTCTGTTTTAACATAGAAAACGCTGTGTAAAGAAAATCGTAAGGCATACTCTTCCGCTATTTTTTGAAAATTTATCATACTACTTTCATTTTTGCAAAATTATAGTTATTAGTTGTATTTTCCAAGTCCCAGATAAACGTTTTGTATTAAGCGCAGGCATCTTTACAGGCACTCCACGATAGCCTCGCAAGTTGTGATGCACTCAATCACCTTGGCAAACTGCACACGTTGCTCGCCTTGCAAATTCTCGCCCACAGCCAAAGCAATATCCATCGCCTCGCCTGTCGCATCAAAGAAGGAGTGTTCTATAAATCCATAGTAGAACCCATCTTAAAAGTCTGAGAGGTTAAAGAGAGGCTAATTTTTCTTTTAATATATCAATACCTTCTACGGCCGTTGTCTTTATGTGTTCAAAGCCATAAATATCCTCCTGACGGAACTCGGCTGGGTCGATGACAAAGCACGGAATATTCCAGGGCACAGATTCTTTCAGACCTGCCGCGGGATAGACCTGAAGAGATGTGCCGATGACAACAAAAACGTCGGCGTTTTCAACTACTCTTTCGGCCTGTTTCATGTTAGGGACATTCTCGCCAAAGAAAACGATGAAGGGCCTCAGTTGGGAACCGTCGGCTGCTTTTTCGCCAATCAAGATTGGTTCATCCAGAGGCTTCTCAACGATGCATTTAGGGTCATTCGGGTTGTTCGACCCGGTAACTTTCCTGAGTTCTCCATGAAGATGTAGCACGCTTGTGGAGCCGGCACGCTCGTGCAGGTCATCTACATTCTGTGTGATGATAGAGACGATATAGTCCTTTTCCAGTTCGGCAAGCACCTTGTGCGCATGGTTCGGTTCAACCTCGGCCAATCGCCGTCTTCTTGCGTTATAGAAATCGAGAACCGCTGCCCTATTTCGCCTATATCCCTGAATACTGGCCAGTTCTTGTGCATTAAAGTTCTTCCATAGCCCATCATTATCGCGGAAAGTGGACAGTCCACTCTCCTTGCTGATACCGGCGCCGGTTAATATGACTAAATGCTTTTTCGCTCGGTCTTTTTTGTACCAACTTGGTAATAGGAAAGGGTTATTTTCCTTTTCGTATCCGATTGTTGACTCCAAATCATGACCGGGATATATGGTGCAATCGTCGGGCATTAGCGTGGTGATGTATTTCAGGCTGTTCATCAAGTCATCTATCCAGCCAAACAACAAGTCGCTGCGCCCGATAGCCAAGCGGAACAACGTATCGCCCGTGAATGCAATATGCTCATTTTCGCAATAAAAGACTGCGCTGCCGGGAGAATGTCCGGGAGTGTGAAGCGTAATGAGATAGTGTGAGCCAAAGGTGATAACCTCGTTATCGGACAGATAATGCACCGGCTTAACAATATCATACTCAAAACCATCGTCTCCGAAAACCTCCTTAATTCTGATTTCAATACGGTCGATCCACAACTTATCTCTATTATGAACTTCGGGATACAGTCCATATTCATCGCGAACTTGGTCGCCCGACAACAGATGGTCGTAGTGCCCATGAGTCAAGAGGCATCTTACAGGTTTCAGGCCTTCGTCTTGGATATACCTGCGAAACTGTTCTCTTTCGTAATTGTCTTGCGCGCACGGGTCGATGATAACACACTCCTTAGTCTCGTCACTCACCACATAGCAATTAGCCATTGCAGAGTTAAAGGCGAATCTTTTAACCTTAATCATAGCAGCTGAAATTATATGAGTTATTCTTTATTCAAAACGCAGCAATCATTTTCATTAGGCTCCGCTGAGAGTCATTCAAAAGATATAACTGCATAAATAGCGGAACAGACCAATCGCGAGGAAGAGTCCTAAAATACGCCAGAATTTCGCCCATCCGCTTTCACGAGATTCCTGATATTTAACGTGGCGATACGCATGACTGGAGTTTGGCCATGTCCAGTTAGGCCGTCCACCACATTCCTCACTGCTTTGCGGGCGTGAATCGTGTTCTACCGGAACGATGCTTGTCGTTCTATTCTCGTTATTCTGTTCCATTTTACACGAATTTTATAAATTGTTGATATTACCGCTTTTAACAAGTGCAAAGTTAAGACAAATCTGCATGTATATCAATAAAATTGCTCAATCTTATTACAAATCCGTGATATTGCAACGTTACATTCTGCTATCATCAGAAATTGTAACGCCATTTTAATGCCTTACCTTACCGAAATATTGCGGATTGTGATAATGACCTTTCGGGTTTATTGAAAAATTTGCTAACTTTGCGGTGTGGAAATGGGGCTGATGCCTGTAGGGATAAGGGAGGTAGACCTCTAATCGCCTAAAAAGAAAGCAAAAACGAGTGACTGTTTTTACGTTACCCACAATTAACAACACATTTTTATAATTATGAGCAAAATCAGAAAATCACTTTTCGCCATCATCCTCATAGGGTTTGGCACAATTACGGCCTTTGCTGGTCAGGACGAGAAAAACGGCCACGCGTATCTGACGCAGGATGAATTACCCAACATGGTAAACTTTCTGCCCCCGCCACCGGAATTTGAGTCGGCACGGTTTGCCGCCGATGAGACTCAGTATCTCTGGGGAATTCGTCAACGCCAAGACCCAGACCGCAAGGCAATGGCCATACGTGATGCCGACTATGGCATGCAAACCATCATCCAGGAATACTGCCCCATTCTCGGGCTTGAAATCACCAAGACCGGCACGCCCGAGTTGTACACGCTCGTGCAGGACGTTGGGGCTACGTGCGACAGTATCAGCGACCGCGCGAAACAGGAGTATATGCGCACACGACCTTTCGCTTACTACGACCAGCCCACCCTGGTGCCGGAGCAAGAGGAGTCGCATCGCACCAACGGTTCTTATCCTTCTGGGCACACCGTTCTTGGCTGGACCATGGCCCTGCTGTTCTCTGACATCAACCCCGCTGCCGCCGAAGGGTTGCTGGCACGCGGCTATGAGTACGGTCAGAGCCGCGTGATTGCCGGTTATCACTGGCAGAGCGACGTGGATGCCGGCCGCTTAGCGGCTTCAGTGCTCTACGTGAAGTTGCATAGCAATGAGCGATTCCGCGAGCAGTTGGCAAAGGCACAGAAAGAGTTTAAGGAACAGACCGAGGGCTCGAGTAGCGTAACAGAGAGCAGCATAAGCGCACCCGTGGGCACATCCACAGCCTACACCATCAGCGGCATTCCTGCCACGAGCGAGACACGAGGCATCATAATCCAAAACGGACAGAAGACAATCCGGCGATAAGTCTCGATACGGGCAGTTCTCATGAACTGATAAGCAATGTGGCGATGCCCTTTTCGGGGGACATCGCTTCATTGCAGACAGTGGAGTTTTATAAGTTCGCAAATAGTGAAATGTACCGCCGAATGCTTGAATTATGAAAAATCTGTGTAATTTTGCAACATGATTTATCCGGAGACATTTGAGTCAAAAATAGGATTCGACACCATCAGGCGAGAGATTAGCCGGCGCTGCATCAGCGCGCTGGGCGTGTCGTCGTGCGAAACGATGCAATGCAGCAGCGACTACGATGAGATAAGCGTGTGGCTCAGTCAGACCGCTGAGTTCCTGCGCATATCGGAAACGGAGTCACAGTTTCCGCTCAACCATTTCCTGGACGTACGCCAAAGTCTGAAACAACTGCGCACGCCCGGTAGTGTGATAAGCGTGGAGAGCCTCTTTGACCTGCAACGCTCGCTCAAGACAATAGCCGAAATCACTCTCTTCTTCAGCGGAGAAAAGCGCGAGACATACCCACATCTGGCTGGTCTGGTTTCGGGTATGCAGTCGTTCGGCGAAATCACTGCCGAATGCGACAGAATACTGGACAAACTGGGCAACGTGAAAGACAGTGCGTCTCCCCTGCTCCACGACTTGCGCCGGACTATAAGCAGCGTAACGGCAAGCATCAGCGGCATCCTGCGCCGAATCATCAGCGAGGGCAAGCAGGCCGGAGTTCTGGAGAACGATACTATGCCGAGCGTTCGTGACGGACGGCTTGTGATACCCGTGTCGCCGTCGCACAAGCGTAAAGTCAGAGGTATTGTGCATGATGAGTCGGCAACAGGAAAAACCATGTTCATTGAGCCGGAAGAGATAGTGGAAGCCAACAACCGCATCCGCGAGACCGAGGCGGAGATAAGCCGCGAGATACTGCGCATAATGGCCGAAGTATCGGACGTGATACGTCCGCACATCGACGATTTACTAGGAACATACGACACGCTGGGAATGATAGATTTCATCAGAGCCAAAGCCCTGTTCGCCAAGGAACTGGGTGGAGAAATGCCAAGCGTGGAGCGAAACGCGGTGATAGAGTGGTACCATGCCACGCACCCGGCGCTTCAACTCAGCCTCACCACGCAGGGAAAGAGTGTGGTGCCGCTTAACATCACGCTGAACCAGGAGGACAGGATACTGCTCATCTCAGGGCCTAATGCCGGCGGTAAATCAATATGCCTGAAGACAGTGGGCGTGGTGCAGTATATGATGCAGTGCGGAATGTTGCCTCCGGTTTACAGCAATTCTCACATGGGCATATTCAAGAGCATATTCATCGATATCGGCGACCAGCAGTCGCTGGAGAATGACCTGAGCACCTACAGCTCGCACCTGCTGAGCCTCAAGACATTGCTCAGCAAGAGCGACAACCGCTCGCTGGTGCTGATCGACGAGTTTGGTAGCGGAACGGAGCCTCAGATAGGCGGTGCCATTGCGCAGGCGGTACTGGAGCAACTCAACGAGAAGCACGTATTTGGAGTGATAACCACTCACTACCACAACCTGAAGCAGTTCGCCGAGGAGACCGACGGCATAGTGAACGGAGCCATGCTCTACGACCGCCAGAAGATGAAACCCCTGTTCCAGTTGTCGATAGGATATCCGGGCAGTTCGTTCGCCATAGAAATAGCGAGGAAGATAGGTTTGCCGGCAAAGGTTGTGGACAAGGCAGCATCCATAGTGGGCAGCGACTACGTGAATCTGGACAAATATCTGCTGGACATAGTGCGCGACAGAAAGTACTGGGAGAACAAGCGGCGCGACATCCACCTGAAAGAGAAGAAACTGGACAACATAATCAGCGACTATAACTCGCGCGTGGAGAAAATCAGCACCGAGCACAAGAGCATAATCAAGGAGGCCAAGGAACAGGCCAAGGAACTGATAAAGCAGAGCAATGCCGAGATAGAGCGCACCATCCGGGAAATCAAGGAGACCCAGGCCGAGAAAGACGTAACAAAGAACGCCCGGCAACAACTGGAAGAATTCAAGCGGCGCCTTGAACGCCGGAATGCAACTGAGACACCACAGAATTTGCGCCCCATCAGGCAGAAAAACCGTGGGAAAAATCGTGAGCTGGCATCGGCGAGCAGAACCGATAACGCGCTGGCCGTGGGCGACAACGTGCGGCTCAAGGGCGGCGATAGTGTGGGCACCATAGTGGAAACCGACGGAAAGACAGCAACCGTGACGTTCGGCAACCTTAAGATACAAGTGGAGACCAGCAGCCTGGAACGCACCATGAAACAAGTTTCACAGGCCAAGTTCAAGTCGATGATAGACCACACCGACGGTAGCGACAGCCGCAGTCGCCAACTCAACTTCAAGCAAGAGATAGACTTGCGCGGGATGCGTGCCGACGAGGCTCTGCAAGCCGTCACCTACTTCATAGACGATGCACTCCAGTTCGGTATTCACCGAGTTCGCATTCTGCACGGGACCGGCAACGGAATCCTTCGTGAGGTGATACGCCAGCAGCTCCACTCCACAGCAGGAGTGGCCGCTTATCACGACGAGGACGTGCGTCTGGGCGGCGCGGGAATCACCGTTGTGGAACTTGACTAAAACACTTCCACATAATTACTTATTTGTATCGATTTGTGCGCGAGTCTGATATGACCCCGCTCCAGTTCAGTCCGAACGCGAAGTCATAGCAGTTTCCGTCGCTGTCGCGATATGGTGCCATATCACGAGGCACGTCTTCACACTGAGCCTCAACCGTTTCCATGTCGGCAGGCATCTGGAACGGCAGCAGCCCCTGAGGTTCGGCACGGCCAGCCAAAATGTCGAGTTTTGCCCTGTTCTGGATACCGAAGCAAACGAGGATGACATCAGCAGCCTTCTCAAGCTCGCTAACCACGCACGGGCGCGACAGATTCAGAGTCACCACCACCGGCCTGCTGCCCATCAGCCGCTTAGTCTCAAGCACCAGGTCAAGGTCACGCTCATTATGAGTAGTCACAGTCTTTCCACGGTAACCGCGATTTATAAAGTCCTCCTTGGGGTCGCCGCCGGCAATGCTCCGCTCGCGCGCAGTAGTAGCGGTGTACGGACGATACTGCAGGCTCACCGGCACATATCCGTTGCCACCAGCATCGCGGTCGGCATGCGAATAGCCATAACCGCCCAGCGGCTCATCAATATCGACCAAGGCGAAGTCGGCCTCATCCGGATTATCCACCACGGTGAAATATTTAGCCAGCAGTTCACGTCTGATGGGATAATCGGTGTGCGCCTCATACTTCTCGCCCCAGAATCCGGTCATTGCCGGGTATTGGCGCCGCGGCATGTAAACCCTTGATTTTGCGGCCAGTGGAAGTACTCCACCATGATTCTTAACCATCACCACCGAGCGCAACTGCGCATCGTAGCCGGCTTGCATAAACTGTGGATTTCCCACTATGCGAGACGCCTCGTCGGGGTCAACATAAGGATTCTCGAACAAACCTACACGGAAACTATTGAGCAACAATCGGTAAGCACTCTTTTCAAAGCGTTCACGAGCACTGCGCTCACCATAATCGCGCACCCACATCTCATAGGCCTGAATAACAGGCTCTTTATCCTGATTGCCGCCAAACTGGTCCACCCCGGCAAGCAAAGCACGATAGTGACGCTCGGCCACACTCAGGTGCTCCACGCCCCACGGCTTGCCCCAGTGCTTGTCCACGGCAGGATAGTCGCCGGTAACAACCCAGTCGGTGCATGCCACACCATCGAACCCGTATTTTTCGCGCAGCAGTTCGGTGATAATGTATCGGCTGTAGTTCATTGCCACATTCTCGCCGCCGGGGTCAATTCCCCAAGGCACGGTGTAGAATGGCATCACGGCACTTGCGCTTCGCGTGGGGCCGTCGAGCCGAAACGCTCCATCGGCAAACGGCCGCAGACGAGTCGCGAACATTCCTCCGGGATACACGGCAAATTTGCCGAAACTGTAGTGAGAATCGCGTCCGCCCTCCTCCGAGCCACCTCCAGGCCAATGCTTCACCATGGTGTTAACGCTTTCGTAGCCCCACCCACCGGCGATGTGTGCCGAGCCTTCACTCGTCTGGAAGCCGTCGCAGTAGGCCCGGGCATAGTCGGTAACTAACTGT
>FLNZ01000141.1_pt1 | contig 10114 bp, 8 predicted proteins | sample 1140391 | NCBI WGS metagenome assembly FLNZ01 (sample SAMEA3878171, study PRJEB12797) | bioreactor metagenome | biome: Moose rumen | place: Sweden | collected 2011-10
GGGGCACAAGCGTTCACTATGTTGAATAAAAACATCACGTACTTCTTCGTGGCCGATTCAAACAAACCGCTGGCCGTGCTCACCGCGGTGTTCGCGTTCCTCTTCTTCAAGAACCTGAACATCGGCTACAGCAGGTTCATCAATACCGTCGCGGCATCCGCCTTCGGCGTGCTGCTGATTCATGCGAACTCCGACACCATGCGGCGGTGGCTCTGGCGCGACACGCTCGACAACGTAGGGCATTTTGACGGGAACATCTATCTGCACGCCATCCTGAGCGTGCTTGCAGTGTACGCCATCTGCACGGCAATCGACTTCGCGAGAATCCAGCTTCTAGAAAGGCCGTTCTTCAAGTGGTTCGACGGGCGGAAAGATAGCGCACGATAAATTATAGTTGGCACCATTGTAAGTTTTTGTTAAATTTGAAGATGCAATTTTAAAAGGAATTCTACAATGTCCCAGGATTTAATCACCGTCACCTCGCCGCTGCTGCCCAATCTTGACGACCTTATCCCCATGCTCAAGGATATCTGGGACCGCAAATGGCTCACCAATAACGGGCACTACCACAAGGAACTTGAAAGGGCCCTGGCGGAATACCTAGGCGTCAAATACCTTAGCCTGTTCACCAATGGAACGTTGCCGTTGATTACGGCTTTGCAGGCTATGCGCATTACGGGTGAAGTTATTACTACCCCGTACAGCTTTGTCGCTACTACGCACTCCATTTGGTGGAACGGACTCAAACCGGTGTTCGTGGATGTAGATGAAGAAACGGGCAACATAGACCCCGAAAAAATCGAAGCCGCCATTACGCCCCACACTACAGCGATTATGCCTGTGCATGTGTACGGGACGCCATGCAATACCAAGCGAATTCAAGAAATTGCGGACATTTACGGACTCAAGGTGATTTATGATGCCGCCCATGCTTTTGGTGTGAATGTGAACGGCGAGTCCATTTTGAATAACGGTGATATGAGTACGCTTAGTTTCCATGCGACCAAAGTCTATAATACCGTGGAAGGCGGAGCGTTGATTTGCCATGATGAAGCGACCAAGAAACGCATCGATTATCTCAAGAATTTCGGCTTTGCCGGCGAAACTACGGTAGTCGCCCCGGGCATCAACAGCAAGATGGACGAAATTCGTTCGGCGTATGGTTTATTGAATTTGAAACAAGTAGACGATGCGATTGCAAGGCGTAAGGCAACTGCAGAAAAATATCGTGAAGTTCTGAAGAATGTGCCAGGCATTCGCGTACTTAAAGATATTGAAGGTGTGCGCCACAACTATTCCTATTTCCCGATTTTCATCGACGAAAAACAGTATGGAATGAGCCGTGATGCTCTTTATGAGAAAATGAAAGAGCATAATATTCTCGGCCGTCGCTATTTTTATCCGCTCATCAGCACCTTCAGCGCTTACAAGGGACTTGAATCGGCAAATCCGGCTAATCTACCGGTTGCGCATAAATTGGCGGACCAGGTCCTTTGCTTGCCGATGTTTGCTGGGCTAAGCAACGGGGATGCGGAAAGGGTACTGGACGTTATCGTCGACAAGGAATAGGTTTATATTTTGGATATGACCAGGAACGAACTACTCACCAAGCTCAAGGACATCGAATGGGATGACTTTGAAGCAAAAGAAGCCGCAACGGAACTGCCAAAGAATATTTGGGAGACCGTCAGCGCATTCTCAAACGCTTCTGGCGGGTGGATTGTTCTTGGCATCAAGCAAACCGGGAAAAAATTTGAAATAACGGGTGTTCAGAACGGCGAAAAAATCGAATCCGACTTTTTCAATGTGGTTCATGGCAAGCAAAAACTGAACCACCAGATATCGGCTTCCGCAAAAAAATACAAGGTTCAGGGCAAACTCGTTATTGCCTTCTATATTCCATCCTCTTTAATCAAGCCGATATACGTCAACTCCCTCCAGAACACGTATTTGCGGTCGGGAAGCGGCGACAGGCGGGCGACGGAAATCGAAATAAACGCCATGTTCCGCGACCAGGCGTTCGGCACCAAAAGCGAGCAGGTTATTGAAGGTTCTTCTATAGACATGTTGGACCCACATTCCTTGTTGACTTACCGCAACCGCATTGCCAACGTAAATCCCGATTTCCCGTATAACGAACTGCCCCCTAAGGAGTTTTGCGAAAAGACCGGCATTACAAGAAAGGGCTTGCTTACATACGGCGGACTCTTGATGCTTGGCAAGCGCGATGCGGTGCAGTTGCATGTCAGCAACTTTTGGATAGATATGCTCGAAATCCCGGGAACAAGACCCGGAGAAGCCGAACCGCGGTATACGTTTCGCATGCCCGAACAGGAAAACATTTGGGAATACTATAATGTTTTGATTCAACGCTTGCGGCTCCATGTGGACGCCCCTTTCACTGCTGGTCCAGATGGTTTTGCACCCGATGATAATTCGGAACTTTATGCCTTGCGCGAGGGCCTTGTGAATATGCTCGCCCATGCGGATTACTTTAGCCCCATGCATTCGACGGTAAGGGTGTTTACGAACCGCATAGAATTCCAGAATGCCGGACGATTCATGTTCGACTTGAACGACCTGAAAAAGCAGATGCATTCGATGCCCAGAAACCCTGTGCTTATTAAGTTATTTAGATTTGCTAAGCTGAGCGAAAATGCAGGCTATGGCATCGACAAGATGCTTACTTGGGAAAAACTGACGCACAATTCTGTTGAATTCTCAAGCGATCTCGTTTGCTCTACGGTGACGTATTTTAGAATCAATAACGGGAATGTCCCGGAAAACCCGCATGGAAACCATCTAGAAAACCATCTAGAAAACCATCTAGAAAACCATCCAGAAAAATTGACGGAAAAACAACTGGATTTGCTAAACTACATAAAGGGGCACCCCAATACTAGCATTGCGGAAATAGTGAAAAATGTTGAATCTGCTACCGTCGGTGGTGTAAAACACAACATTGACGTGCTGAAGCAAAAAGGACTTCTCGTTAGAATTGGCCCTGATAAGGGCGGCCATTGGGAAGTTGTTGAAAAAAGTTTTGAAGGTTGAAAACAGATGAAAAAACTCATGATTCTCGGGGCCATGGAAATGCACGTTCCGCTTATTAAAAGGGCGAAGGAACTGGGCATTTACACGATAACCTGCGACTTTATTCCCGAAAATCCGGGACACAAAATCGCTGACGAAGCTTATTTCGATTCGACGACCGACTTGGATGCTGTTCTTGCTCTTGCAAAAAGATTGGGTGTCGATGGGATCATGACATATAACTCCGACCCGGCCGCCCCGACCGCCGCGTATGTGGCGGAAAAACTAGGATTGCCCGGTAACCCGTATAGCGCGGTCAAAATCATGTCCGAAAAGCACCTGTTCCGCAAGTTCCTACGCGAAAACGGATTGAACGCGCCCCGTTTCGAAAACTGCGCCGACGCTTGCGATGCCGGTTTGCATGTAGGAGAATTTGAATTTCCCCTTATCGTGAAACCCGTGGATTCTTCGGGTTCAAAGGGTTGCACGGTTGTTTGCGAACGAGAAAGCCTGATGGCTGCCGCCGAAGCCGCATTAGAAAAGTCCCGTTCCGGGAAATTCATTGTCGAAGAATACATTGAACCCCTTGGCAGACAGCTCCATGGTGACGGCTTTGTAGAAAACGGCGTCGTGACTTTCCTCTTTTTGGGAGATCACCACTTTGACGGAAAACTGAACAATCTTGTCCCCTATTCCACCACCTACCCGACGGAGCACTCTGCCGAAACGGTCGAGCAATGCAAAGAACAGATTCAGTCGTTCGTGTCGAAGGTCGGGTTCAGGAATGGAGGGTTCAACGTGGAACTCCGCATTTCTAAAAAAGATGGCAAGGCGTACATCATCGACATCGGCGCGCGCAACGGCGGAAACTTTACGCCCAAGGTGATTCAATATGGTTCAGGCTTCAACTTTATGGACAGGGCGCTGAAGGTCGCCCTTGGCGAGTCGCTCCGCGACGTGCCGACGGCCGGCAAAATGTCAAATTTTGTCAGTTATTTGATACTTCACTCCGCAAGGAGTGGGGTGTTGAATAACCTGACGATTTCTAATGAGATTGAACGACGCGTTGTCGAGCGTCATATTTATCTGAAGCCAGGCGACCGCGTGGAGTCTTTCCTTGGAGCAAATGCCGCTATCGGTGTACTGCTCATGAAATATGAGTCCCGTGAAAAGATGAACGAAATCGTGGATAATTTTAGCGACCTGTACAATGTAGAACTCAAGGAGGACCTTATGGATTCTCTCGACATGAATGCAAATCAAAATTTACACGGGGGGGGTAAAGGACTTGTAGTCGACTTCTTGCCGTACCTCCATGGTCATTACGAAAGGAGGTGCGCATGAAAAAGCTCTTGATTCTTGGCGGGTCCCGTTACGCAATACCGGTAATAGAAACCGCCCACAAGCTCGGAGCAATCGCGATAACAGCAGATTACCTGCCAGACAATATTGCCCACAAGCATTCGGATAGATACGTGAACGTAAGCATTGTCGAAAAAGAAGCCGTTCTGGATGTTGCCCGCGAATTGAACGTGGACGGCATCGTTTCGTTCGCCTGTGACCCCGGCGTGGTAACCGCGGCCTACGTTGCGGAGCAGATGGGACTTCCGTTCCAGTGTTCTTACGAAGCTGCCTGTATTCTGCAAGACAAGGCGAGGTTCCGTAAGTTCCTGACCGACAACGGTTTCAACTGCCCCAAGGCCAAGGGGTACTCCGATATTGACGACGCCCTGAAAGATATAGATTATTTTAACTGGCCCGTGATTGTAAAACCGGTGGATTCCGCAGGCAGCAAGGGCGTTACGCGCGTTGACCGTCCCGAAGATTTAAGTAGGGCGGTCGAGACCGCCTTAAACGGCTCTCATAGTGGTCATTTCATTATCGAAGATTTCATCACCTTCGAAGGGCATCATTCCAGTACGGATTCTTTTACTGTTGATGGCAAGCTCGTTTTCTCGACATTCTCTGATCAGCTGTTTGACAGGGATGCCGATAACCCCTATACGCCGGCGCAGATTATCTGGCCCGCTTCTATGAAAATGGATTATCAGGATTATCTTTCTGCAGAAATCCAGCGACTGGTGACGTTGCTTGACATGGGTACAGGCATATATAATATTGAATCTTGCGTGGGCAATGGAGGAAAAACCTATATCATGGAGGTTTCCCCGCGTGGTGGCGGTTGCAAGATTGCCGAACTTCAAAGGTTTGCCTACGGGATAGACTTGATTGAATGCGAAGTGCGTACGGCGTTGGGAATGCCGATGCCAGAAATCGAGCAGACCGGCTGCGATGGATGCTGGTGTGAATTTGTCATACACGCTCGTCCTGGACAGAGTGGCATATTCAAGCGTATGGACATCGATGAAGAAATCCTGAAAAAATATGTCAAGGTCATCGACATGACTACCAAGGAAGGAGACTTTGTCCATCCGTTTACAGGGGCTAACATGAGTCTTGGTGATATGTTTTTGCGTTTTGAGAGTCGTGAAGAACTGGACGATGTCATGGCTCGGTCGAATGACTGGCTTAAAATTGTATTGGAGCAGAAGAATGAATTCGCTTGTCTTTGAAATAGAGCGTCTTGAAAAGGGCGAAGTTCTTGATTTCTGCAAACAAATCAGGGGAGAGTTCCCCTACATGCTTGCAGAAGTTGAATTGAATGAATACTCGGAAAAATTGTCCCAAAAGGCGGAACATGTAACATGCCGGAATGGCGAATGTGAAATCATCGGGATGATTTCTTTCTACATGAACAACGGTAAGTTTGGTTACATAACGCTAGCCGCAATCAAGAAGGGATTCCAGAAGAAACACCTATTTTCGAAAATGCTTTACTTGCTCGAAGCCAAGGCTCGTGTGCAGGAATGTGCCGAACTCTCGTTAGAGGTGGCTAGATGCAACGCGAACGCCAGGTCGGTTTATGCAAACTCCGGATTTGTACTCCAGGCAGAAAGGGATAATTCCGTGATAATGAACAAAACTGTATGTAACCAAACGTTTACGCGGGGGGGGTAAAACTTCTCGCCCATGGAATTCCGCGTGTTCCATACGCAAATTACCGTTACATTCCATATCGTCTATCTGCTTGAGGGTCGCGGCATGAAACCTATCGGCGGATATTTCGAATGGGAATTTTCGACCCCGAAGAATTCGGGGCTGCATGGCGGTGCCGTTTACCTGAACAGCGGCAGACACGCCCTCGAATACATTTTGAAGGGGCTTGGCAATGTGCGTACCCTCTGGATTCCTTACTTTACATGCGAAGTGGTTCTCGAGCCCTTGCAAAAGCTCGGCATTGCTTGGAAGTTTTACCATATCGATGAACGGCTTGAAATCGCGAATGCGATTGATTTGCAGGACGGCGAGTACCTTCTGTACACGAACTACTACGGCATAAAGGACGCTTATGTGCACCTGGTGGTCAAAGGTTACGGCGAACGCGTGATAATCGACAATGCGCAGGCCCTGTACTGTTCGGCGGTTGCTGCTCACCAGTTCTACAGCCCGCGCAAGTACTTGGGAATGCCCGATGGCGGAATCGCGGTAACTTCCGTGCCGGACTATTCTGCAAGTCTTCCGCAAGACAAGTCTTTTGACCGGTGCTCGCACCTGCTGAAGCGTCTGGAATCGGCCCCCTCCGAGGGCTTCAACGACTTTAAGGAAAACAGCAGGAAAATCGAAAGCGCTCCGCTGAGCAAAATGAGCGCCATTTCGCACGGAATTTTTACAACGGTTGATTTGGAATCAGTCAAGCGCAAACGCAAGGAAAACTTCGAAAGAATGCACGATGCACTTGGCGCTTCCAACCGACTGGACATTCCGTCAAAAAACGATTACCGGTGCCCATTGGTTTATCCTCTCTTGCTTGAAAACGGGAACGAACTGAAGAAAAAGCTGATTGCGCAAAGCGTCTTTGTCGCCACCTACTGGCCGAATGTCTTTGAATGGTGCAAACCGATGGATTTGGAATACAAATATGCGAAAGATATTCTTCCTCTGCCTGTAGACCAGCGGTATGGGGAAGAAGAGATGGAATTTATCATAAAGGAGATATAATCGTTATGAATACGAATGTTTTAATATTTCCGTGTGAAAGTAACAGTAATGAACTTCACGATGCGTTGTCGTATTGTTTTAATATAACGGTTTTCGGAGCGGCATCCGTTGCTCGTCATGGTCAATACATATATAAGAATTACGATTCTTCTTTGCCGTATATTACAGATCCCGCGTTTATTCAAAAGTTTAATGAATATCTTGAAAAAAATGAAATTGACGTGATTATTCCCAAGCACGACACGATTGCTCTTTTCTTGGCGGAAAATGCTGACAAGATTCATGCTAAAATTGTACAAAGTAATGTCCAAACAAATCGTATATGTCGCAGTAAAATTCAAACGCATGAGCTGTTTTCTGATTGTGATTTTGTTCCTGTACGCTATCATGATTTGAACAAAGTCGTTTATCCGGCTTTTGCAAAGCCGGATGTGGGAGAAGGCGGACATGGGGCCTTTATTGCAAAACAGAAGGAATCTTTCTTAAATATTCCTTTTGACGATTACCTCGTTACGGAATTCTTGCCGGGAAAGGAATATACGGTGGACTGCTTTACAGATAAAAATGGCGTATTACGGTATGTCTCGCCACGTATTAGAAAACGTACGATGGCGGGCATTTCTGTTGCCGGACAGACTGAAAGCCCTAGCGAAGAAATAAGACAAATTGCAGAAAAGATAAATTCAAGGTTGTCATTTGAGGGTTTGTGGTATTTTCAGCTTCGCGCCGATAATAACGGTAAATTGAAACTGATGGAAATTTCGGTACGCTGCGCAGGATCCATGTGCCTGACAAGAGCCAAAGGAATTAATTTGCCCCTGCTTTCTGTTTATACGGCGCTAGGTCAGGACGTCACCATTTTTGATAACGGCAAGAATGTTGAAATGGATAGGGCTTTAATCGGGAGATACAACATCCATGTCGATTATGAACATGTTTATATTGATTTTGACGACACGATTACACTTAGAGGTGAAGTAAATCCTCTGGCAATGTTTTTCCTTTATCAATGCAAGAATAAGAATAAAAGAGTTCATTTGCTTACTCGCCATATAAATGACATTCACGATTCTCTGCGCAAATATGCTATTTCGGAGGGCCTTTTTGAGAATATTGTTCTAATTCAAGACGGAACATCTAAGGCGGATTATATAGAATCGTCAAAATCAATATTTATTGATAACATGTTCAAGGAGCGCATGGACGTAAGGCAGAAATGCAACATACCTGTATTTGATGCCGATGCGTTTGAATTCTTATTAGATTGGAGAGTTTAGAGTTGTCCCTAAAATCCTCAGTCATTACATCCCTCATTTGGAAATTCCTTGAGCGCATCGGCACCCAGGGGGTACAGTTTATTGTAGCCATTGTCCTTGCGCGACTGCTTTCGCCGAGGGACTTCGGGCTGATTGCGCTTGTGACCGTGTTCGTCGCACTTGCGAATGTGTTCGTGCAGAGCGGCCTGAATACGGCGCTCATCCAAAAGAAGGATGCCGACAACTTGGATTTTTCGACGGTTTTCTACGCAAGCCTCGCCATAGCCACATTGCTTTACGGGGGGCTCTATGCGGGGGCACCGTTGCTTGCCGATTTCTACAATGGGCAAACCAAGTTGATTCCCGTTATCCGGGTTCTGGCACTCATGCTTTTGCTCGGTGCCGTCAATTCGGTGCAAGAGGCGTATGTCGCACGCAACATGATGTTCAAGAAACTTTTCTATCGGAGCGTGGGTGCGATTGTCCCTTCGGGAATTTTTGGAGTCGTGCTTGCCTATTTGGGCTGCGGTATCTGGGCGCTCGTGGGGCAACAGCTGATGAACTCCTTCCTGATGTGCATCATCATGTGGTTCACGGTCAGGTGGCGTCCGCAGCTTGCTTTTTCGTTCGCACGCTTCAAGGGGCTTTTTTCGTTCGGGTGCAAACTCCTTTGCTCGGCACTGCTTGACACAGGTTACCGCAACATTCGCGACCTGGTCATCGGCAAGATGTTCTCGCCCGCAGACCTCGGATTTTACAACCGTGGAGACCAGTTCCCGAAAATCATTATTTCGAACATCAACGCATCCATTCAATCAGTTCTGTTGCCGTCGCTTTCCACGGTTCAAGATGACCGTGCGCGTCTAAAAAATTTGGCACGTCGTTCCATAAAGACAAGTTCCTTCTTGATTCTCCCGCTGATGGCAGGCCTTGCTGCAGTTGCAAAACCGCTGACTTTGGTAGTGCTCGGCGAAAAGTGGTTGCCCGCAGTTCCCTTTATTCAGATTTGTTGTTTCAGTTATGCTTTTTGGCCAATTCATACAACGAATCTTTCTGCGATTAACGCCGTTGGTCGTAGTGATGTATTTCTGAAGCTTGAAATAATCAAGAAGTGTTACGGCCTTGTCGTGCTCGCTCTTGCAATATGGCTGTTCCGTTCGCCGGTAGGCATTGCCGCAAGCGCTGCGGTTACCGCTCCGCTCGGTTCATTTGTGAACGCATACCCGAACAAGAAATTGCTGAATTACGGATTCGGCGAACAGATGAAGGACTTTTTGCCGTCGTTTGCGCTGGCGCTTGTGATGGGTATGTGCGTGTATTTAACATCTGGTATTTTTGCAGATGAATTCGCGATGCCGGCCATTTTGCAATTGCCTGTTTTAATTGCAATGGGTGCTGTTCTTTATTTTGGCCTGGCGAAATTGTTCAAGCTTGAATGCTTGGATTATTTGTTGAATACGGTCAAGGAAGTGAGGAATAGGAAGAAAGGATAGGCGTTATTGATTTTTGTGCAATATTTTGCGGCATGGAAATGGTAAAAAAGAGATTGTCCTGAAACGTCACCGATACTCTCGTTGAACGCCTTGAACATTTTTATATATTCAGAGTATGGGAATCTACGTCAATCCGAACAACGAAAATCTGAGAATCGCCATGGCTTCGTTCATCTATGTGGACAAGTCCATGCTCATCGCCGAAATCAACCGCCTCGTAAACACCGAAAAACGTTTCGTGTGCGTGTCTCGTTCGCGCAGGTTCGGAAAGAC
>FLNZ01002969.1_pt1 | contig 10113 bp, 11 predicted proteins | sample 1140391 | NCBI WGS metagenome assembly FLNZ01 (sample SAMEA3878171, study PRJEB12797) | bioreactor metagenome | biome: Moose rumen | place: Sweden | collected 2011-10
TGCCCGCAACGCCGCCGTAGATTCCAACATGCCCGTTGCCGTCTTCTCGCTGGAAATGAGTGCCGACCAGCTTGGAAAGCGCCTTATCACCACCGAGAGCGGCCTTTCCGGCGAAAAGATAAAGGGTGGAGTCAAACTTGAGCCGTTTGAGTGGGTTCAGCTGGAAGATACCCTCAGGCGCCTTGCAAAGGCACCCCTCTACATAGACGACACCCCAGGCATTCCCATCATGGAGTTCCGCACCAAGGCAAAGCGCCTTGTAAAGCAGAAGGGGGTACGCCTCATAGTCGTGGACTATCTTCAGCTTATGCAGGGCCCCGTGGAGCTCCGCGGCCTGCGCGAGCAGGAGGTTGCAGCCATTTCCCGCACCCTGAAGGCAACGGCGAAGGAACTCAACATCCCCATCATAGCCCTTTCCCAGCTTTCCAGAAACGCCGTTCAGCGCACCGGCGGCCTGGGCAAGCCGCAGCTTAGCGACCTTCGCGAATCCGGCTCCATCGAGCAGGATGCAGACATGGTGATATTCATCCACAGGCCAGACTTCACCGGAATGAGCGAAAACCCCGAAGACAAGGAAAAGGCCTACATCGTTATTGCCAAGCACAGGAACGGAGAAGTGTGCGACATTGAAATGAAGTACAAGAGCAGCCAGGTGAAGTTCGTGGAACCGGACCAGTCTCTTGACGTTTTTGCACGCAGCGGTCCGGTTGCGAGCGAAGCGGTAAACAGTTTCGACAATAACGATGAATTCTAGGCCATGCGAAAGCTTCTCCTAGTCATTGCACTGTGCGCCATGGCCCTTCCGACATTCTCTCAGGAAGAGGCGAGCTACGACCTTTGCTTCAAATGGGGAATAAACGCAGTCGTGGGGCACGCAACCTATACGGTCACTCCCGTAAAGCGCAACGGGGCCGATGCCCTTCACCTTGACTGCAAGGGCAGGACGGCGCCTTTTTTCGATAAGTTCTACAAGATAAGGGAACGCTTCCAGAGCTGGGTGAGACCCTCCGATTGCCGCCCCATGGAATACCGCAGGGATACCGATGAGAACGGCTATCTCGCAGACAATCACTACATATACGACTGGAACGCAAAGGTGATAAACGCCAACGTCAAGTTCGGAGACAACCCCAGGCAGGATATAAAGCTTCCCCTTTCCGAAGGCGTTTACGACATCACTTCCGTCATTCAGTACGTGCGCTCCATAGATTTTACAAGCTTCGTTCCCGGGGAAAAGAGATATATAAAAGTAGCCATAGACGACGAGGTGTACGACATCCGCCTCAAATATGTGCGTGCAGAGAACTTCAGGGTAAGGAAAATGGGCGAGCTGCCCGCCTTCCGGATGTCCTTCACCCTCGTTGCGGGGGAGCTCTTCGACGAGGGCAAGGAACTGAGCCTCTGGCTTTCGGCCGATGACAAACGCATTCCCCTCGCCATCATGGTTCCCCTCAAGGTGGGCACGGTGTGGGCATGGTACAGCGGATACACCAATGGCTGAAAGCGTAAGTCATAAGGGCAGGGTAGTGAGCATGACGCCGCAGAGCACCACGGTGTCCATCCTGCAGCACGCGGCGTGCGGAGAGTGCCACGCGGCCGGCCTCTGCGGCATGGCAGAGCTCGCCGAAAAGACCGTGGAGGTTCCTGCAGACCCTTATGCAACATACGGCGTAGGCGACGAGGTTGAAGTGGTGCTCAAGGCCTCTATGGGCATGAAGGCCGTGTGGCTGGCCTATGCCATCCCGCTGGTGGTGCTTCTTGGCGTAATCCTCGCTCTCATGGCCTTTGGGGTGGGAGAGGTAGTATCGGCCCTTGTGGGGCTGGGCGCCATGGGCATTTATTATTTGCTCCTTTACCTTTTCAGGAACAGACTTAAAAACGAATATATATTTACAATAAAAGGATAAAACATGACGAGTACAATTATCTGGACCATCGCGGTAATCACCATCCTGGGCCTGGTACTGGCGCTTGTCCTCTATCTTGTGGCGCGGAAGTTCAAGGTAGAGGAAGACCCGCGCATAGACGAGGTTGAGAAGGCGATGCCCGGTGCCAACTGCGGCGGATGCGGCTTTGCCGGATGCCGTGCGTTTGCCGAATCGGCCGTGAAGGCGTCCAACCTGGACAGTCACTTCTGCCCGGTGGGAGGCAACGAGACCATGTCCAAGGTTGCCGCAATCCTGGGCTATGAAGTGGCGCAGAAGGCCCCTCAGGTAGCCGTGGTGCGCTGTAACGGCACATGCGAGGCACGCCCCAGGGTGAACGATTACGACGGATTCGCCTCCTGTCAGGTGAAGGCTCTCCTCTACGCGGGCGACACCGGCTGTTCCTTCGGCTGTCTGGGCTGCGGGGACTGCGCCGCCGCCTGCCAGTTCGGCGCCCTTTCAATGGACCCCGTCACCGGCCTTCCTGTTGTGGATGAGGAGAAGTGCACCGCCTGCGGCGCCTGCGTCAAGGCCTGCCCCAAGCTCATCATCGAGCTCAGGCCCAAAGGCCCGCGCGGCATGAGGGAGTTCGTCTCCTGCGTGAACAAGGACAAAGGCCCCGTGGCCAAGAAGGCCTGCGCTTCCGCCTGCATCGGCTGCGGAATTTGCGTAAAGACCTGCACCCACGCGGCAATTACGATGGAGAACAACATTGCATACATAGACCCGGCAAAGTGCAAGCTCTGCCGCGAGTGCGAGGCAATGTGCCCCACCGGCGCCATCCACGGCGTGAACTTCCCCAAGCCGCTTGACAAGGATGCCGTCAAGGAACGTATCAAGATTAGAAACCAGAAAGCGAAGGAGGCTGCAGCAAATGAGTAAACATACATTCTCCATGGGCGGCGTACACCCCCATGACAGCAAGATATCACGCGAATGCGCCCTTGAGCAGCTTCCACTTGCTCCGGTGGTCTATATCTCCGTCGCCCAGCACATAGGCGCCCCTTCGGTGCCCTGCGTTGCGGTGGGGGACAAGGTGAAAGTGGGCCAGGTAATTGCAGAACCCGGCGGCTTCGTGAGCGCATTCATCCATTCGTCCGTGAGCGGGACGGTCAAGTCCATCGGCCCCAGGGCAGATCTTGCCGGCCGCGCCTCCACGCATATTGAAATCGCCGTTGAGGGAGATGAATGGGCCGATGGAATCGACACTACCGACACCCTCGTCACCGAGATTCCCGCCGACAACAAGGGCGTCATAGAAAAGATACGCCAGGGCGGCGTCGTAGGCCTTGGAGGAGCAACCTTCCCCACGCATGTGAAACTTTCTCCCCCTCCCGGCTCAAAGTGCGAGAGAGTTATTATAAACGGCTGTGAATGTGAGCCTTATCTCACCTCAGACTTTCGCACTCTCCTTGAAAAGGGAGAGCAGGTGGCTGTTGGCGCCGCTATCCTCAGCCAGGTGATGGGCGGGGTGCCCTGCACCATCGCCATCGAAGAGAACAAGCCCGAGGCGATAGCCCACATGAAGGACGTTATCGCAAAACTTGGCTACACCAACATGGACGTGATGCCAATGAAGATGCGTTATCCCCAGGGCGGTGAAAAGCAGCTCATAGACGCCGTGATGCACCGTCAGGTTGGATCCGGAGCGCTTCCCATAAGCGTCGGCGCGGTGGTGCAGAACGTTGCCACCGCACTCGCCGTCTATGAGGCCGTGCAGAAGAACAAGCCCATCGTAGACAATTCCGTAACCATTACGGGCGAGTGCGCTCCCCGCCAGGCAAACCTCATCGTTCGCGTGGGAACGCCCCTCCAGTACATCCTGGACTATGTGGGCGGTATTCCCGAAAGCGCCGCAAAAGTTATAAGCGGAGGCCCCATGATGGGCCGAGCCGTCTCTAACCTCCAGGCCGCCACCGTAAAGGGAACCGGCGCCCTGCTCCTTCTCACCGAGGCCCAGACAAAGCGGGCGCCCGAGACAAGCTGCATCCGCTGCGGCAAGTGTGCCGACGCCTGCCCCATGGGCCTGGAGCCGTTCCTTCTCAATAAGCTCACAAGGGCGAAGGACTGGGAAGGCTGCGAGGCAAACGCCGCCCAGGACTGCATAGAATGCGGCTGCTGCCTGTATTCCTGCCCCGCCCACATTCCTCTACTCGATAACATCCGCATAGGCAAGGGCGCCGCCCTTGGTGCAATACGAGCCCGTGCAGCCGCCGCAAAGGCCGCTGCCGAAGCTGCTAAAAAATAGAAGGCCATGAGTAAACTGTTAGTATCACCTTCACCCCACATCCATTCCAAGGACTCCACCAGGTCGCTCATGACGGATGTGGTGATAGCCCTTCTTCCCGCAGTCATCTGCTCCTTCGTTTTCTACGGATGGGGAGAAATCCTCGTGATGGCGGTGAGCGTACTTTCCTGCGTTCTCCTGGAATGGGCAATTACAAAGTACATGCTGGGCAAGCCCTCCACCATAGGCGACATGTCGGCCGTGGTGACGGGTATCCTGCTTGCCCTCAACCTGCCCTACACCACTCCCTGGTGGGTGGTGGTGATTGGCGCCATCGTTGCCATAGGCGTCGCAAAAATGACCTTTGGCGGCATAGGCCAGAATATATGGAATCCAGCCCTCGTGGGCCGCGTTTTCCTGCTTGTGTCGTTCCCCACTTACATGACGGCGTGGAAGCAGCCGCAGGGCCTCTTCGGCCTCGATGCGGTGAGCGGCCCCACGCCTCTCGGCGCCATCAAGGAGGGCCTCATGCAGGGCTCTACCGTTCAAGAGCTCACATCGGCATATAACTACAAGGACATCCTGTTTGCAAATCTTGGCGGCAGCGCCGGCGAGGTTTGCGCGCTTGCCCTGCTTGCCGGCTTCGTGTACCTTTGCTGCCGCAGGGTTATCAAGCCGTGGATTACGCTGTCCATCTTCGGAACCGTGGCCCTCGTGTCACTCATATTCTGGGGCATAGATCCTTCGCGCTTCACGGATCCCCTCTTCAACCTCCTCACCGGCGGTCTCATCCTCGGTGCCTGCTTCATGGCAACGGACTATGTCACCTCGCCCATGAGCGTCTGGGGCGGAGTGGTGTTCGGCGTGGGTATCGGCTTCCTAACAATGATGATACGTTACTTCGGCGCCTATCCGGAGGGCGTTTCCTTCGCTATTCTCATAATGAACTCCGTGGTGCCGCTGCTTAACAGGTGGTTCCACCAGAAAAAATTCGGGAGGGCATAGGCATGGCAGCAAAATCCAATCTCACTAACATGGTCCTTGTACTGGGCCTCACCTGCCTCCTCTGCTCTGCAGTGCTTGGCGGCGCATACGTTCTCACCAAGGAGCCCATCGCGGCGGCGGCATCGGCAAAGACAAATGCCGCAATTTCCGAGGTTCTTCCCCATTTTGCCGACGTGCAGTACAACGAGGAGGGCCGGTATTACAAGGCTACCGACGGCGATGCGCTCGTGGGCTACGCCATCGAATCTACGGTGGTGGGCTTCGGCGGGCCGCTGTCCCTCATCGTGGGTATCACCCCCGACGGCGTCGTGTACAACACTTCCGTGCTCTCGCATTCAGAGACTCCCGGCCTTGGCGCAAAATGCACTACGGACTCTAGGTTCATGGACCAGTGGAGGGGATTCAATCCTTCCGTCAAGAAGCTTTCCGTAAAGAAGGACGGCGGGGACGTGGACGCAATCACCGCATCCACAATCACTTCCCGCGCCTATACTCTTGCGGTGGAGAATGCACTTAACACTTTTAAAGGGCTGAGCAATGAGCAGTAAACTTAAACTTATCGGTGACGGTCTAGTAAAGAACAACCCCACCTTCGTGCTTCTTCTGGGCATGTGCCCCACGCTGGCCACAACTACATCGGCCATAAACGGCCTTTCCATGGGCCTTGCTACGCTCTTTGTGCTGGTGCTTTCCAACATGGCGATATCGCTCATCGCCCCGGCGGTGCCGGACAAGGTGCACATTCCGGTGTACATTGTGGTGATAGCTACGTTCGTTACGCTGCTCCAGCTGCTCATGCAGGCCTACACTCCTGCCATGTACGAGACCCTGGGCCTCTTTATCCCGCTCATCGTGGTGAACTGCATAGTGCTTGGCAGGGCTGAGGCTTTTGCCAACAAGCACGGCGTCCTGGAGAGCGCGTGTGATGGCCTGGGAGTGGGCCTCGGCTTCACTCTCTCGCTTACGGTGCTGGGCCTCGTCCGCGAGATACTCGGTTCCGGCAGTGTGTTCGGCTTCAATTTTATAGGCGGCAACGACGGAATGCTGGCCTTCGTCATGGCTCCCGGCGCTTTCCTCTGCCTGGGATATCTTATGGTTCTTTTCAACAAATTCCTCAAGAAATAGGCTATGGAATACTTTCTCATCATAATATCGGCAATATTTGTCAATAATATAGTCCTTAGCCAGTTCCTTGGGATTTGCCCCTTCCTTGGAGTGTCCAACAAGCTCTCCACGGCAACGGGAATGTCCATGGCGGTGTGCTTTGTGATTACCCTCGCAACGCTTGTTACTTTCCTCATTAACAAGTATTTGCTGGTCCCGTTCAATATCACTTACCTGCAAACCATTGCGTTCATTCTCGTGATTGCTGCGCTGGTGCAGATGGTGGAGATTGTGCTCAAGAAGGTTTCCCCTTCACTGTATCAGGCACTGGGTATTTTCCTGCCCCTTATTACCACCAACTGCGCTGTGCTTGGCGTTGCCATCAACGTTGTTACCAAAGAGTTCTCCTTCGTCCCCGGCGGCATGCTCAATCTTGGTCAGGCGCTGGTGTACGCGTTTGCAACGTCACTTGGCTATGGCCTTGCGATGGTCATTTTCGCGGGAATCCGTGAACATCTTGCCCTCAATGACGTTCCAAAGGCGTTCAAGGGCGTTCCCATCGCAATCATCAGCGTGGGTATCCTGGCCCTTGCGTTCATGGGCTTCAGCGGCATGGTGAAGTAATGAAGAGGTTCTGTCTGCTCCTTCTTGTCGCCCTTGCCTCGTGCTCGGGCCCGGGGATAAAGACGGGAGACCTTCTGTTCATAGGCATCCCGGAGGACTACATGCCGGGCAAGGGCTCCATGGACGAGGCTATTGCGGCCTCCACGGGAAACGGGCAGCTTAATCTCATCCACACAGCCATCCTTGAGAAGACTCATGACGGGGTGATGGTCATCGACGCCACGCTCGCCCGCGGGGTAGACCGTCATCCACTTGACACTCTCATGAAGGATTTTACGCTTGAAGGCGGCAAAATGCCCGTTTTCATTGTTAAGCGACTCCGAAGGGGCTTCTCCCCGCGGTTCATTGACAATGCCAAGTCCTATTTGGGTGAGAAGTACGACTGCACCTTCACTCCCGGGAATGACGAGAAGTACTGCACGGAGCTTGTCCAGGTGAGTTATGTCCGGGATGGCGAGTCTCTTTTTGAAAGCAGGCCCATGAATTTCAAGGATGCCGACGGCGTTATCCCAGAGTACTGGGAGTGGCTATTCGGCAAGCTGGGAATGCCCGTTCCTCAGGACGAGCCCGGCACCAATCCCCAGGACATGGCCGCCTCGCCCCTCCTGAAAGAGGTTTTACGGTTTTAGTTGTTGTTCTGCGGCAGGGAGGATGTTGTTCCGCGGCAGGTAGGATGTTGTTCCGCGGCAGGCCCTTCCGTGGGAGCCGTTTCCCTGCCCCGGGTGGTGCAGAACCTCCTGTATATCAATGAGTTGACGTTTTCTCCCTGCTCCGTTTGGGGCAGGGAACTTTGTGTAAATCTCTGTGTGACAGGCGTTTACGCTCCAGTGGTTTTGCCGGGTTTGGGGCCGTGGAAGGGAGTATGGGGTGCGGAGATACGTCGGACGCGGGGTTCCCTATGCCGGAAGGCAGGCAATGCAGGGGAACTCCGTTCGCTTTGCTCACTTCGGCCCCTCCCACCGTATCCTGCGTCCCCGCTTTGCGGGAACTTGTCTCCGGCGGGCCCCTCCCCTTGGCCGGGGGTGTCAGTGTTCTCCGGCGAGGCCCAGGCGGTGCATCTCGGTGGTGAACTGGGCGGCAGAATGGACGTCCAGCTCCCGCGGAGTGAGGGATACAGAGTTGGTTACGCTGTCGTTATCCATTTTCTTACAATTGCCAATCACAAATGTCGGGACTTTATTTAAACGAAAAAACCCCACGTTTGTGGGGGATTATACCAAAAATCGCAAAAAATGAGACGCCAGGAGTCTTTAACCCGCCCTGCACGCGTCAAGAATTTGGCGTTTGTTTCCCACGGGAAAAGTGCGTAACTTAGCGTCATTATGAAGAAAACCGTTCTGCTACTGTCCGCCGTTGTCCTGGCCGTATCGTGTGGGACAAGGCATGAGGAGGCCGATTCTCCCCGCATTGTCAACATCATAAACTTCATCCGATATACCGAACCCAGGAGCGATGTGCCACTGGAGCAGGTTCTTTATGAGACCGTCCTCTCGCAGGCGCAGGACCTGCGGAGCAAAGGGCTTATCGGCACGTATCTGCTGCAGTATGACGCACTTATAGACACGTCATACCAGGCGCTCATGAAGGAGGAATTGGCCCGGGGCTGCGAGGTGGGCGCATGGTGGGAAATCACCCAGCCGCACGTTGAGGATGCGGGATACACCTGGCGCGGACGCTTTCCGTGGGACTGGTACGCCAACGTCGGTTTCTCCGTGGGCTACACTCAGGCAGAACGCGAGCACCTCGTTGACGTCTACATGGCCAAGTTCAAGGAGATCTTCGGCTTTTATCCTGCATCAGTGGGCTCATGGTTCATAGAGGCGGGCACGCTGGCATATCTTTACGACAAATATGGCATAGTGGCCTCCTGCAACTGCCGGGACCAGGTGGGAACGGACGGATACACCCTCTGGGGCGGCTACTGGAACGGCGCATATTATCCCAGCCGGGAGAATGCATACATGCCGGCGCAGACCGGGGAAGGGGCCATCGGCGTGCCTGTTTTCCGCATGCTTGGCAGCGACCCGCTGGACCAGTATGAGGCCGGAGTAGGCGGTGCCGTGCAGTGGGTGGCCACCATGGAACCGGCGTCGGGCACTTACGGGGATCGGCCCGAATGGATTGACTGGTTCTTTGATATGTTCACGGAGGACCCGCACCTTGGATTCAACTATGTGCAGATAGGGCAGGAAAACTCCTTCACCTGGAGCAGAATAGAAGGCGGCTTCCTCTATGAGACCGCCTGCCTTGCAAAGCTCCTTGACGAGGGTAAAGTGCGGGTTGAAACGCTGGCCGAAACAGGCCGATGGTTCAAGGAGAAATACCCCGTCACTCCTCCAACCTCAGTTGCCGTCACTTCCGACCACAGCGACAGGGGACGCAGAACCCTCTGGTACAACTGCCGATACTACCGCGCGAACCTTCTCTGGGAGGGCTCATCCCTCAAGTTTAGAGACCTGCACATGTTTGACGAAACGCTCCGCAGCCCGTACCTGGACACTCCCGACACCCTTCCTGCCTTCCGCTACGAAACGCTCCCCATCGTTGACGGATGCCTTTGGAGCACAGCCGATTGCATGGCCGGGATGCATCTTTCGGCCCCGGCGTTCGCAGGTGGGGATCCCGTCTTCTCTTCCCTTGACGGGAATCAGATTGTCGAGTGGCCATCGGCCGACGGAGAGGGCCGTTTTGTCCTCACGCTCGCAGAAAAAGGCATCTCCATTGCCGCCGAAGGCAATGTGGGCGAATGGTCACTTGAGTTAAGCGTAAACCCCGGCACGGAACTCCCCTTCACGGAGATCGGCGGCAAACGTATAAACGCACACTACCTTGGGAAAGATTACGGCCTCACACTTGGCCGTGGCACCGCGGAAGACTTGAGACAGTGCGGTGACGGCCGTGTTTTCCGCATCCTTCCTGAGGGCGGCCGTGTAGATTTTGAAATAGCGAATTAGGCCGTCCAGCCATGCAGCAAAGCCTCTCCAAATACATCGAGCAGGAAATCATCCCCCGTTACGCGTCGTTTGACAAGGCTCTTGACTAATGCAAATCCCTGGGAATCAGGGGAAAAGAGACAACGCCCGCCTCGCGGCGCTCACCGCCGCTCTCCTTTAAGCAAGACAATCCTGTCCGCGTCAGGGATTGGACGGTTTCCCTGCCCTGTCTAGTCCTGATATAAGTTTACCGATGTTAAACAATAAGTAGTTAGGACATAGAAGTCCTGATATC
>FLNZ01004545.1_pt1 | contig 10095 bp, 8 predicted proteins | sample 1140391 | NCBI WGS metagenome assembly FLNZ01 (sample SAMEA3878171, study PRJEB12797) | bioreactor metagenome | biome: Moose rumen | place: Sweden | collected 2011-10
CAGTAGAGGATATTAAAAATCATGGAGCCCACAGCAATGGCACCTATGGTCTCGGCCTCGCCCAGATGTCCGGCGATGGCGGTATCAATCAGTCCCAGTAGCGGGATAGTGACGTTTGCCACTATCGACGGCACCGCAATGCGCAATATTTCACGGTTGATTGTGGTCATTTCAGGCCGGAGCACTCACTGCATACTCCCTTCAGCACATAGTTGATATCATGCACTTTGAATCCCTCGGGCACCGACACCACAGGTACATGAATACTGTCTAAGCAGTACGTCTTGCCGCATCGTGAGCAGTAGAAGTGGGCATGGAAATCCTGCTCCAGGTCCTCGTCGTCCTCGCCGCAGTGACAGTCGTCGTCGCACACGGCATACTTGAACGAGCCGCTTCCGTCATCGATGGCATGAATCAGATGATGCGTGAGAAACAGCGTTATGGTGCGGAAAATGGTGGACTTGTCCACTGTTTCCAGATTGTCCTCGAGCGACTGTAGCGAGAATGCCTCCCTGTGGCTCATCATAGCCCGCAGGATAAGCACGCGCATAGCCGTGGGCTTGATGTCGCGCCGCTGCAGTTTGTGCAGGTATATTTCGTTATTCTCGTCCATTGTTGTATCGGCCTATTTGCGGCGCACGTGGGGCAGCGGCTGCGTAAGCGCCGGATTGGCGAAATAGAACATATTGAACATTCCGTGGCTATAGCCCAGCGCCAGAGTGGTGCCCAGTTCGCTCACAAACACGTCGTCCTTAGCGAACACAAAGCCGCGACTGCCCAGATTGCCCTTCATTATGTCCAGCACTTCCTGCTCAGTGTTCACTCCGCAGTGGCTCAACTGCGACGAAACCGACACGCTCACCAGTCGCGCGTCATAGTTAAACTGCGGCTCACCGCCCTTGGGAGCCGATGCCAGATCGCGGTCGAAGTAATAGAACACAATGAACGAACCCTCGCTGTGTGGAATTGCGTTCAGACCTACAAATGGCCGCGGGTCGTCGCCCACCAGCGCGTTCAAGTCCATCAGCGTGCTCCCGGCAAGCGCTCCGGCGCAGTATTCCGGCGCCACCATCTGCAGAAACTGCGCGGCGGCTATGCCAGTGTCGATGAATCCTCTGATTGCGAACACATCGTTAGGACCGGCCTGGAACTGCGTGAACCGCGCCTTGCCCACAGCCACACCGTGGCTGTCCACAATGCTTGCCACCGTGTCGGTGAGCACCAGGTAGCGGTCGGGGGCTATGTTCCCCACACGGTCGTACTTGAGCGGAATCAGTTCCTGCCCCTGAGCGTCCACCACGCCTTGTTTGCCTTTCTTGTCGGTAACGATGTAGGTCATTGAGGGCGATGTTATCACCTGCGCATAGCCTTTCTTGGCGATTTGCGCGTAGTTCTTGTCGGGATTCACCGTTTCCTTGCCGTTGCGGTCCAGGAACACCACCGAGTCGGCGTGCTGCAGTGCCAACGCGCCCAGGCTGAAATAAGGCGTGAGTATGCCATACTCCAGCGAACTCACCGAGAACAGTTCCTTGCCGCGCGTATCTATCGCCGTGATGTCGAACGCACTATCACCCACATTGCGGGTCACAAGAGCCACATCTCCGTGCAGGAATGCGTTAGCAGCTGTGAACTGAGCCGGAATCACGGTGTCGCCCTTCACGTCGATGTATCCCACCAGTTCCTGCTCGGTGCGGAAGATGGCCCGCCCGTTCGAGAACATGGAGCACGCCACCACGTCGCGCGGCAACTGCTTCACTACCTCGCACTTATTGTTTATCACGCACAGTGCTCCGCCACGCTCACTGGCCACGGCATAGCCGTCTTCGCTGAACACCGTCACGCTGCCCCATCGCTTGTCGCCCACCGGCTTGCTCAGGTCGCGCACGGAATAGTAACTGTAGGTGCCATCGTCATTCGCCACATAGAACAGGTCGGCAACTATCGCCGACGGCTGTGTGGCAAACGTATCCTTGGCCACTATCTCGCCTGTGGTAAGGTCCACAATGCTCCACTTTTGCGAATTCACCAGTTTCACAGGCAGATACTTCACCTGCAGGGCAAATTCGCCGCGCTTGTTGTTGCACGAAACCACGCACATCACCACCAGCGCCGAAATCAGTATTTTCGTTATCTTTTTCATAATCCCATGTTATCTTCATCACTGAATATCTCCCGACTGAATCTTTTAGGGCAGTAGCAACGAGCCGTCACCGTAACTGAGGAAACGGAAGTCCCTCGCAAGGGCGAAATCATACATTCCGCGCCACTTGTCCTCGCCCACAAACGCCGCCACCAGCAGTAGCAGTGTGGACTGCGGCTGGTGGAAATTGGTAATCATCCCGTCCACAAGGCGGTAACGGAACCCCGGCGCTATCATCAGTTGGGTGGAGCCGAGCAGTTGATTCATGCCGTTGCGGTCCAGATAGTCCACGATGTTTTGCAGCGCCTTCTCCGTGCTGATGGCGCATGGTGTCTCGTAAGGCATCCACTGAAGCACGGTGATTTCGGACGGAGCAGGATTGTCCTCCAGCGTCTGACCGATGTAGTACAGGCTCTCCAGCGTTCTCACCGATGTGGTGCCCACTGCCACCAGCGGCCGTCCCTGCCGCTTGTGCTCCAGCAGTTCGCATATCAGGTCGCGCGGCACCGAAATGAACTCATAGTGCATTTCATGCTCGCCTATGCTCTCACTCTTCACCGGCTGGAACGTGCCCGCTCCCACATGGAGCGTGAGTTCACGCCTCGCGATACCTCGCCGGTCACATTCTTCTAATAGTTCGGGTGTGAAGTGAAGTCCGGCCGTAGGCGCCGCCACGCTACCGTCGATGTGGCTGTAAACCGTCTGGTAGTCCACCGAGTCCGATTCTTCGGTGCCGCGATTCAGATACGGTGGAATGGGGATTTCTCCCGTTGCCGTTAGAAGCGTGGCGAAAGTGACGTCAGGATTGTCCCAACTGAACTCCACCACAAACGAGTTGCCGCGCCGGTCGGTTCGCCTTGCGCGCAATGTCACGGCCTTGCCGTCCACCTCCACGCTTTGGCTCAGGTCTCCCTCTTTCCAGCGCTTATTGTTACCCACAAGGCAAATCCACGAGCACCGCTCGGTTGTCTGGAACACCTGCTCGTAGTCGTGCGGAGTCTCGGGTTCCAGGCAGAATATCTCAATGGCCGCTCCGCCGTTTGGCTTGCGGAAACGCAGTCGCGCGTTAATCACGCGCGTGTTGTTCACCACCAGCATCGTCTTCGGTGGCAGCAGCGACGGCACATCGTAGAAATGCCGTTCCTCGTTCACATCGCCGTGGTGATACAGCAGTTTGCACTGCTCACGCCGCGCCAGCGGATGCTTGGCTATGCGTTCGTCGGGCAGACAGTAGTTATAGTCGCTTATGCGCAGGCTGCGCACTTTTTCCTTCAGTCTTTCGTTCATTCCTGATTTCAGTTTTTTTGTTTTGGCCCATTTATGTCGTTCCACCTAAAGGCTATATCGTCACCTCGCCGCAAAGGGCACAGTTGAGGTATTTCTTCACCGTTTCGCCGCTCAGCCCCAGCCCGAAGAGGTACATCATCTTGGTGATAGCGGCCTCGAACGTAATGTCGTGACCGCTCAGCACGCCGGCCTGGTTCAGGCAGTTTCCCGTGTCGTAGAGCGATGAATGTACGCCTCCGTTCACACACTGCGTCACGTTCAGTATCACTATACCCCGCTCCACGGCCTCGCGTATCAGGCTCACAAACCACTCGTCGGTGGGGCTGTTGCCGGCTCCGTAGGTCTTCAAAACCACGCCCTTGATATCCGGCGTGTTAAGCAGGTGCCTGAGTGTGGATTCTGTCATGCCCGGATTCAGCTCTATGCTCATCACATTGGTGTCCATGCCGTAGCGCACCTTCAGCGGACGACGCGACGGAGAGCGATACAACGCCTCCTCTATAAACGTGATTCCCAGCCCTATGTTGGCCAGCGGCGGATAATTGTTGCTCTTGAACGCGTTAAAGTTGTCGGCACTCATCTTGGTGCTGCGGTTGCCGCGCCACAAGTAGTTCTCAAACAGTATGGCCACTTCCTGAATCATTGCCTCGCCGGTCGGCATGGTGGCAGCGGCCACCTGCAGCGCCGTTATCAGGTTTTCCTCGCCATCGGTGCGCACCTCCCCTATTGGCAACTGCGACCCGGTGATTATAACCGGCTTATGCAGGTTTTCCAGCATAAAACTCAGCGCCGAGGCCGTGAACGCCATGGTGTCGGTGCCGTGAAGCACCACAAACCCGTCGAAGTTGTCGTAGTTATCCTCTATGGCCTTCGCTATCTCGCCCCAGTGGCGCGGATTCATGTTGGAACTGTCAATCGGCGGATTGAACTGGATATTCTCTATGTCGTACTCCAGCATCTTCACCTTGGGCACATTTTCCATCAGGTGTGAAAAGTCGAATGGCTGCAGCGTGTGTGTCACGGGGTTCTCTATCATCCCTATGGTGCCGCCGGTGTAGATTATCAGTATTCGTGGACGCATATTGTTCAAGCGTTAGTTGATATTCGTTAATATTCTGTTATGGCTATTATTATTGTCAGTCGTCAAATGCCTTGTCGAAGCACTTGGAGAAGAACAGCGCGTGATAGTCGAGCGAATTAACCCAGTAGTCCCATGTGTGGGCACCGGGACGTATCGTGAAATCGTGGGCTATCTTCCGTTCAAGCAACGCTTTGTGCAACTGCAGGTTCATCTCGTAGAACACGTCACCGGTGCCATCGTCTATGATGATGTTCTGCGTGGTGCTGAGCGTGGGAACCATGAGCAGCACCGAGTGGCTCTCCCACTCTGCCTTGTTCTGCGCGTAGTCGCCCAGCCGCTTGGCTATCTTCCATTTATCGGCACACTGCGTTATATCCACACAGCCGCTCATGCTGCCACAAGAACCGAACACGTCGGGGTGACGTAATGCCAGCGAGAGCGCACCGTGACCGCCCATGCTCAGGCCGGTGATGGCTCGTAACTTGGGGTCGGGGATGGTGCGGTAGTGGTCATCCACAAAGGTCACCAGTTCATCGGCAACGTAGGTCTCAAACTGCATCTTGGGGTCCACCGGCGAGTCCACGTACCAACTGTCCTGACCGTCGGGGCACACTATTATCATGCTGTAGGTGCTCGCCAGCGCTTCCAGCGAGGCCTTGTCCGACCAGTTGCGGTAATCGCCGTCGTAGCCGTGAAGCAGATACATTACAGGGAACTGCTCCTCCTGAAAGTCGGGATCGTAATATTGCTCAGGTACCACCACGGTGTTGAGTATGTCGCGCCCCATCTTGGCGCTGTGCACCTTCACCACACGGGTAAGCGTCACTTCCTCCGACGCCGCTTGGCCGGCAGCCATGCACATATTGCTCGCCGGAACAGCCATAGCGAGCAAAATCACTATCAGGACCGTGTAAAATCTGTTTGTTCTCATAATATAACTGGATATTGGTTAATCATTCCTCTGTTATTGTTTTCTGTGTCACTCGCTCGGCCACCACGTCAGCGCTTGCCCCTGAAGAATCCGGTCATCAGTTCGGCACACTCGTCCTCCAGGCAACCACCCTCCACCACGGTCTTCTTGTGGAACGGGCTGTCGCAGAAGGTGTGGTAACCGCGCTTGGGGTCGGCTGCGCCATACACCACGCGCGATATCTGGCTCCAACCCAGCGCCCCTGCGCACATCAGGCACGGCTCCACGGTCACATATAGCGTGCACTGCGGCAGGTACTTGGCTCCCAAATAGTTGCACGCAGCAGTGATGGCCTGCATCTCGGCGTGAGCCGTAACGTCGGTAAGGGTCTCGGTGAGGTTATGCCCGCGGGCTATTACCTGCTCGTTGCACACCACCACCGCACCTATGGGCACCTCGTCGGCCCGCAGCGCCGCCTTGGCTTCATCCAGGGCGCGCTTCATCCACCGCTTGTCGTCCTCAGTTATCATAGCACCACTTTTTTCACCGTGTCACCCACGCGCACTATATACACCTTGCCCGGCGGCAGAAATCCCACGTTGCCCTCGCATGCCGGTCGCTCCAGCCACAGGTTTCCGTACACATCATGTATCCACAGCCACTTGCCGTAGTTGTCGCCGGTGATGTAAATCACGCCGCCCGACGCATATATGTTCGGCCCTTCGGTCGTGAAGTCTTTGTCACCTATCACACTTGCCGTCTGGCTCGGCGGAGCCATTCGGCTCGGCACTCGGGCCACAAGTGGTTCGGAACTGGATGTCAGCGTGGTGGGAACTATGCGGTAATCCATGTCTTGCTTCAATATAGGCAGATACACGTCCGAAGCCGAGGCCAGTCCTATCAGGCTATCCACGTCGTCGTATATCTCGTAGGCCAAGCCCTCAGGCAACGCGAAATGCGCCCAACTGCCGTTCACCACGTCGGCCTCCATGTCCATCGTCAGGTCAAAACTGTCGGCCGTATAGAACATCACTCCGCCCACGTCTTGCCACTCGTCGCTTTGCTCGTAGGCCACAGTCACGCTGTCGGCACACGTCACCACGTCGGTGCCGCGCAGGTCACGGAAGGCGGCCGCTCCCTTGAGCACGGCGTCGCCGGCCATGTGTATCTCGCTCAGGTTGTAGCAGTAGTCTAACGCTTCGGCCCCCACTTTTTTCAGACTCCGCGGCAAGAACAGCCACCGCAGGTTGCCGCAGTCGCTGAATGCGCGCTCGCCTATCTCTTTCACCCCTTCGGGCACGGCAAGCGACGTGAGATTGCTGGCCATGAACGTTTCAGCCTCTATGCGGCTGAGCGTCGCGGGCAGCGTAACGCCCCGCAACTCTGCCGTGTTGGCAAACGCTCCTTTCCCCATGGCCGTCACTCCGTTTGGCACCACCACATGGGTGACTTTGCTGCCTGCGAACGCGGCCGAGTCGATAGCCGTAATGTGATGATTCTCACCGCCGTAATAAACGTAGCCGGGAATTATCACCACTCCGTCGTAAGTGCCGCGCTCCGGCTCGGTTACCACCGCTCGCCCGTCATCGGTGATGCGATACCACAGGCCATCGCTCTCAAAACTCTGACTCAGACCGCACACAGCCGTCAGCACCAGCGACAATATGAATAATATGCTTCTCATAATCATTTTTTACTACTCTCTGAAATACACTCTCTTAACTCGCGGCGACACGCTGGTAAGCACCTCGTAGGGGATGGTGCCGCGGGCCTCGCTCAGTTTCTCTATCGGGATATTGGGACCGAAGATTTCCACCTTGTCGCCCACAGCGCACTCGGCATCGGTCACGTCTATCATCACCGCGTCCATGCACACGTTGCCCACCGTGGGACACAGCGTGCCGTTCACCCACATACTCACTTTTCCGTTGCCGAAGTGACGGTCCAGTCCGTCGGCGTAGCCTATGGTCACCGTGGCTATCCGCGACTTGCGTGTTAGCACGCCTCGGCGGCCGTAACCTATCGTTGTGCCCGACTCCCATTCCTTGATGGAGATTATCACCGAACGCAACGCCGCCACCGGCAGCAACGGGTCCTCGCTTCCGTCGAACAGTGTCTTGATTCCGTAGAGGCCTATTCCTATGCGAACCATGTCATACTGGCGCTCAGGAAAGCGAACTATCCCGCTGGTGTTGAGGATGTGACGCATTATGTGATGCTCAAACTTGCCTTGCAGATACTCCGTGCAGAGGTCAAAGATTGAGAACTGCGTGTAACTGTAACCGTCCTTGTCGGGCTCATCGGCAACGGCAAGGTGCGAGAACGCCGACACCGGCTTCACCACGTCTTGCCCCTTGAGCAGTTCCACCAGCGACGGCAACTGCTCGAATATGAATCCCAGCCGATGCATTCCGGTGTCTATCTTGATGTGGACGGGATAATCTTTTATGCCTATCCGCGCGCCTTCGCGTATCAGTTCACTCGCCTCTTGCACGCTGTAAACTTCAGGTTCGAGGCGGTTAAGGAAGATGGCCTTGTAATTCACCACCGACGGGTTCAGAACTATTATTGGCATGGTGATTCCCGCTTTGCGCAGGTTCACGCCTTCGTCCTGCACCGCCACGGCCAGATAGTCGGCTCCGGCATCCTGCAGGGTCTTGGCTATCTCGTAAGAGCCTGTACCGTAGCCCGATGCCTTAACCATCGCCACCGTACGGGTACTGGGCTTGAGCAGGGAGCGGAAAAACTTGTAATTGTGAGCCAGGGCATTGAGGTCCACTTCTTCCACCGTCTGGTGACGACTGGCCTCCAGCATTTCCACTATCACTTCCGAATCGTCTTGGGGAGCCACTTTCAGCAGCACTGTCTCGTTCTCAAAATCGCCTTGCGAGAGGGTCTGTACCATCTCCGACGCATCGCCGAAAAGCAACTTTTCATCCACATCCACAGCGCCGCCCAGTTTCTTCATCAGCGGTCCTACGCCCACCAGGCGCGACACCGATTTCTCGCGTAGCAACTCTCCGAGTCGCTTATATGCCGCCTCACTGTCCTCACCCACTATATCACTCAGAATCAGGGTTCTGCGCTTCGCTCCCACCGAGCGACGCAACAGAAAGTCGAGTGCCGGTGCCAGTGAACTGAAGTCGCTGCTGTAGCCATCTATGATGATTGTACAGTTGTTCACGCCTTCTATCACGCTGGTGCGAGTGCTGATGGGACGTAGCAACTTCAATTTACCGGCCAGATCCTCGCTCTTAACGCCCATTTCCTGCGCGCAGGCGGCACACAGGGCCGCATCGGTGCGGAGCACACCCGCCGCCGGTAGTATCGGCGCGTAGTCCATAGCCGAGACAAAGCGTTTTCGGGCTTTGGGGGCCACATCGTTGATGGCTTGTATCAGCAGCGGATTGTTGTCGGGCGCAAGCACCAAATTGGCCTCAGCGGCAAGTTTCACTTTCTCCTTGATTTTCTCACCGTAGGAACTGAATCCCTCATCGTGTTCGGCTCCTATATTGGTGATTATCACCACTGTTGGCTTTATAATGGCTTGAAGTCGCTCCATCTCGCCGCACTTTGAGATTCCGGCCTCGATTATGGCCAGATTGTGCTGCTCATTTATTTCCCACAGCGACAGCGGAACTCCGGTCTGAGAATTGTAACTGCGGGGCGAGCGCACGGCGTTGCACGTGTCTTTAAGCATCGTGTAGAGCCACTCTTTCACTATAGTCTTTCCCTTGCTGCCTGTAATGGCTATCACCGGAATGCTGAAACGGCTGCGGTGATACGCAGCAAGTTGCTGCAACGCGTCCAGTGAATTAGGCACTATCAGGAAGTTTGAGTCGGGTTTGTCCTGGGCCACGTCAGCGCGCTCCACCACAAAGTTGCGCACTCCGCGCTCATAGAGTTGGTCTATGAAGTTGTGGCCGTCGCCCTCACGCGTGTGCAGGGCGAAAAACAGTGTCTCTTCCGGAACCGAAAGCGACCGCGAGTCGGTTAGCAGTTTGCTCACGCTTGCCCCGGGGGCTCCGGCCACCGGCCGCGCGTCCTTCAGTATATCTGATATCTTACTTATGCTGTATTTCATTGTTATCAACTAATTTATATATTCTTCTATCTCTGGTATCTCGGCCAGATAGGGATATTCTTTGAGCAGATTGCGCACCACGGTGCGGGTGTCGGACTGGAACCGCTCCACCGCCTCGCGGCTGCCGCTCATGGGGCGGTGGTTAAGTCGCTTGCGCACTCGCTCGCACCGCGCTATTGCCTGAGTGGAGAAGTCATCAAAATAGGTCGATTGGAACACTTGCCAGATATATTCTATCGCCACATCGCTCGGATGCACCATGTCGGGTGCGTAGAAGCGATAGTCGCGCAGGTCGTCCATCATTATCTCGTAGGCAGGGAAATAGAGCACCTTGCCGTGGTATGCCCTCACCATGCGCTCTGTGGCAAGGCGCAGGGTGGCCTTGCTCAGAGAGTTGGTCTCCAGCCCGTCGGCTATGTGACGAATTGGGCTAACGGTAAATATCACGGCCAACTGTGGGTTAAACTTGAGCAACGCATCCACCATGCCGGTCAGCGCGCGCGTTATCTCATCCACATCGGCCATGCCGCGGCTGAATTCGTGCTGTGGCACCTTGTGGCAGTTGCTCACCACCTCACCGGTAGTTCGCAGTG
>FLNZ01005250.1_pt1 | contig 10091 bp, 9 predicted proteins | sample 1140391 | NCBI WGS metagenome assembly FLNZ01 (sample SAMEA3878171, study PRJEB12797) | bioreactor metagenome | biome: Moose rumen | place: Sweden | collected 2011-10
GCACACCCATATTCCTCATGGGAGAAAGGACTCATTGAGTACACCAATAAACTCTACAGGCAATACATACCTAAAAAAGTCAGTTTCGACAACTATACAGAAGAGCAAATTAAGCAAATACAGTATAAAATCAACGCAAGGCCAAGAAAAAAACTCGGATTCAAAGCCCCAATACAGACTTTTTTCTTACCTTTGCAGACATAGTTGCATTTTGGAGTTGAATCTTCGTAGGTATAAACTTTTCGGATAATGTGTGAATATTGAGAGATTTTCCGTACCTTTGCAGACAAGAGGTCAAGTGGACTTAATATCCCAACATTGCTGCTGGTGTTATTCCTAAAGTGACACACAGCAGACGGGCTATCTTCAGTGTAGGCTCAGCCCTGCCGGAAACGTAATCGCTTATGCGTGAAGGACTGACCCCAATCTTTGTAGCCAACTGCTTCTGACTCATGTTTTTCTCGTCCAACGACAGTTGTATCAACTGGGCGACAGTCGGTTTACCCATGGGATAGTGCTCCTTCTCATAGTCTATGACGACATCCGACATCATCGTCAACTCAACGGCATTGCGGTCATTGGCAGGCGTGTTATCATCTACCATCGGCAACAATTCCTCAATCCGTGATAAAGCGAACTCATATTGTTCTTTTGTAATCTGTGCCATATTCGTACCTCCTTGTGTTATATCGTTGAAACGTCTATCTTATCGTATTCACTATGCGTACCCACAAATCGGATGAAGATATGTCCGATTGTGAACTTTACAACCACCACAAGACGATATTTATTACCCCTGATGTCAAAGACATAATGTTGGTTTCCAACGTAGTCTGTCGAAGGGAAGTCTGCCTTTATATCCGACAGGTTCTTCCATTCTGCCTTTTCTGCGATGTCATACCATCGTTCAAGGGCAACCTGGGCATCTCCATGTCCATCCGAACTATAAAACTCAACTAATCGTCTATGTGATACTATTTTCATATTGAATGCGAAATTATACAATTATTTTGAATTTCAAAAGAAAACAGGTAATTATTTCTGATTTTTAAAACTTTTTCCTTATTTTCTTTGATACTTTGTGTTTTTAGGTATCCTTGCACCGCATAATGCACAACATCGGCATGATAAAAATGCTGCGTGGACAAGTGATTGTTAACTATTTCATGCTGTTCGCGATTTACGGGCAAACAATGCCACGCGACTTATACAAAAAATTAAAAGCCTTGTTTTTGAAAATTACAACAGCGCTGGCGAAAATTACAACAGCGCTGGCGAAAATTACAACAGCGCTGGCAAAAATTACAACAGCGCTGGCAAAAATAAAAACAGCGCTGGCAAAATTTAAAACAGCAGTGGTGAAAAAAGCAACGGCAGTGAAGAAAAAAATGAGGCAAAAAAGAGGACACTGTAACATTTTCTTGTATTTTTTCTTATGATGTTAAAAAACTCTATAAAATATTTTGAATTGACAGAAGTGTTTACGATATTTGCACGGATATATAAACTATCATGGCAGAATATCTGGTAACAATAGGCATGCCGGTCTATAATGTGGAGAGGTACATACGTCGCTCGCTGGAGTCGGCCTTGGCTCAGACGTTTCCCAGCATAGAGTTTTTAATCTGCGACGACTGCGGTACGGACTCATCTATCGACATTGTGAAGGAACTTCAGCAGCAGCATCCTCGTGGTAAGGATATTCGCATAGTGCGCCAGGAGCGCAACATGGGTATCGGCGCCGGCCGTAACCGCATGATGGACGAGGCGAAAGGGCGCTATTTCTACTCCATGGATGCCGACGACATCATAGTCCCCGAAACGATTGAACTTCTCTACAGGGCTATCAATGAGTACCAGGCGGAGGTGGCCTATGGCAGTTATGAACGAGTGTATGAGCACGACGGACAGATAGTGGGACGTGAGCCGTTCCCATATCCGAAGAGATTGTTTACCGCCCCTGACGAATATGCCAGTTTTGTATACTATGAGGGTGTGCAGTGCATGAACTGGAATTTCCTGATGAACTTAGAGGTGGTGCGTCGCAATGGGCTGCGTGTCACTGCGGTGGGTCATGGCTACGGTGAGGACTTCACCTACACCATCGACTTGCCTACATATATCACTCGTGCCGTGCTGTTGCCCGACGTAACTTACCAATATTTCAACCGCACGTTCAGCAACCGCGTCAAGCCAAAGAAGCAACTCTCGCACAAGCAACTGCTGCTTGCCATTGATGCCATAGATCGGAAAAAGAGGCGCGACGAACTGAAAGGCAAGCCATACTATGCCAAGCGCATGGCGCATCTGATGATGTTCGACTGCTCGTTTGCCTGTGAAATGCTGGGCAGGAGAAAGTCGTTTGACATACCGTTCACCAACCGCGAGATACGTGACGTGATGTGGCATCCGATGACGCTCAGCGAGATACTGCGTGCGCCAGCCGCCCGTGTACACAATCTCTTCTACTGGTTGTTGAGCAAGTCGTGGCCATGGCTGTGCGTGCTGCTTCTGCAGCCTATTATAAAGCGTTATGGCGTGAAAAAACACTGATGTCTATGGCATGCGGTGATGCCATAGACATATCTTTCGTGTTCAGTTTAGTAATATTGTCTGCTACTTCCGGCAGCATTATTGTGCCTGCGGAGTGTAGCACGGGTTCCATTGTTCTTTGTGCCCGTCGGGGCAGTTGAAGATGCCCATCTCTATGCCAAGTTTGCCGGCTGTCTTCAAAGCGGTGCGACGAACTACTGTCAGAGCGACTGCCGTGCCGGATCGGTCTTCGCAATTTCCTGCCGCATCCACTCCATGCACTTCTTCTGACTGCTGGGAAAGCGCCAGTGGCCGCTCGAGGGCGTGATGTCGTACTGTTTAGGTGCGGTGATGACATTCCATGCAGCCCACACCGATGTCGGCGAGCATGTGTCGTCGCTGTATCCCCACGACATGAAGGTGGGTACGCGGAGCCGCCGGGCGAAATTTACCACGTCGAAGTATTGCAGCGTCTCCACGGCTTGCCGCTGAGAGATGTCTATCTGTCCGTCCTTGTAGTAGCCAGAGAAAAACTTAGGCCATCCACCTGCGCGATGGTGCAGGAACCCCGTGAGGTCGCAGAGTGCAGGATAGAACGGAGCGCAGGCGGTGACCTTGTCGTTGAGCACTGCAGTGACGATGGTAAGGGCGCCGCCCTGTGAGCCGCCAGTGACGACGACGTTCCTGCCGTCCCATTCGGGAAGCGAGCAGAGGAAGTCGACGGCACGCGCACATCCCACGTACACATCTTTATAATAATAGGTGTCCTTCGACTCCATGCCACGGCGCATGTAGTCGTCGCACTTCTTGTGCCGCATGGCATTGTATTCGTCGTCAGGCAGTCGCTGGTCGTTGTCGTGGATTTCTATCTTGAGATATATGCATCCTTCCTGTGGAAAATAGTCGGAAGGAAATATTTTAGTGCTGCCAGCACCGGGAGGGCAGAGCACGACAGGGAACTTTGAGGTGAGTGGTGAATGGTTGGAGGCGCGAGGTATGGTCAGATAGCCTTGCATCCACTTGTTCTTGCCGACATGCAGGCGCACCAGACGGGTCACAAACTTGTCGTTGGTGGCATCGGGCACGTCGAAGTACTGTGGTTCCAGACTAACCTTGCGTGCATCCTTAAGTGCCTGCTGCCAGAACTGGTCGAAGTCCTTGGGCATTGTGGTATACGGCTGTATGTCTTCGGGCGAGAAGGCCAGTTTCACGAGGTCGCTGTATTTCTTTCCGTCGGCGGCGACAAACTCGTACTTGCATGCCAGAAAGCCTGGCTCGGCCATCGTGCCCATGGGGATGATGGCCTCACCGTCGTTGAAGACTACGGAGTCGCGTCCCTCGGGAAGTAGCATCTCAGGTCCCACTTTATAGTACACTTTTGTGCCTTTAAGCGGTACTCCGCCCTCCATTGCCCTTATGCTCAACTTGGCTGTCTGCCCTGTGGCATAATGGCTGTCAGGATGGTTGGGAGTGGCCACGACCTGTACGAAAGTCTTGCGCGCATTGCCATTCTCCTGTGCAAACTTCTGTGCGTGGGCTGTCGCTGTGACAAGAAACAGGACGGCTGAAAACAATTTATAATTCATATTTCACAATTCATAATTCATAATTTTCAACTCAGCAGTCTACAGTCATTTCACAAAGACTTTCTTGCCTCCAACGATGAGCAGCCCGTGGCGCTGCGAGAGCGCTGAAATGCCGAGACGTTGTCCGCTTAGATTGTATATCTCAGTGGCTTTGGGCTGTGTAGTATTGACGGTGGGGAGAACGATTGCTGTCGGGTCTTTCTCGCCGAGTAGAGTCACCAGTTGTGCTACGATGCCAGGTGTCGTGGTGGTAGAATAGCCTTCGAGCATCAGTTTGCATGCCAGCGAGCCGTTGCTGTAATGGTTGTGGTCGGTGAAGCATTGTATGATGGCTTGTGCTGCGGCGTCGGCAGTGGCATATCCGTTGGCGGCATAGTCGGCTGTGTAGGCATTGAAGATGGCATCGGCGTTCTTGCCTATCTCGACAAATCCGATGTAGGCATCGTCGCTTTGTGCACGCTGTTCGGCAACCTTTCTGACGATGTTGTCATAACTGTCCTTGCGGTAACTGTCGAAAGTGTGGGTAGTGGCGTTGTAGCCGCTGGCATAGTTAGACACTGCTCCATGCGGTGTGTATGTGTTGATGATAATCTGTGCTCCCAGTGCCTCGGCAGCGTCCAGATAATAGTCAACGTCGGCCTCGAAACTGTTGCCCATGCCATTTGTGCCGTTGTTACCAAACATTACCACGTCGCCAGGATATATGTCGCGCAGAACGCTGGCCAGTTTGCCCTGTGTGTAGTAAGTGCTGAGATTGCGTCCGCCGGCCCCGTTGTTCTGGAAGTCACACAGTTCGGCCAATTCTGGATAGTTGCCCTGAGTTTTGTTCAGGGTGTATGCCCACGAGCCGTTGTTGGCCGATGTCGAGTCGCCTATGTGGTGCACCACACGCTTGCCGCGCTTCTGCCGCTGTGCCTGCTTGGTGACGGTAATCTGTGCAATGCGGGCCACGCTGGTGGCATCGGATGCGGCAATGTGCAGGTCTATGACATCGAGCGTGGCAGGTATGGTGAAACTCTGTGTCGTCATCTCGCTGCTGCTGTCCAGTTCATAGCCTGCAAGATCGCTGTTCACGTAGCCAGTGGAGAGCACGCCCTGATATGTCACCTCTACGGTGTAGAATGATCCCTTCTGAACATTGAAGTCGAACTGGAAGGCGCCTTCCAGATAATCGCTGGCGGCGTTTGTGGCCGATGGCGTGCCGCCTGCTGCAGGCGAGCCGCTCTTCAGACCATAGCCGTTGACATCGTTGTACGACGTTTGCTGCCCAACGAGGGTAAAGCCCTCTGCTACGGCATCATCGTCGGCAAATCCGAAGTCGAACTTCATGCCGTGGATGTTTACCTTCACATCCTTTGTCAACATATTGCCTTCGCTGTTGTTACACGTAGCACGTATGATGATCTGTGTAGGCTGTGCTGCAGCCGTGACGCTGAGCAGCCTGCTATTGCTGTCGAAACTGATACCTTCAACTCCGCTAAGTGGTGTGGCTCCGTCCTTAGCGTAGGCAGCCAAGGCAACAGCGGTGTCAAACTCGTTGCCCTCGCCGTCGATGTGGGCAGCGGCAAATGTGGCTGTAGCGGTAGCATCGGCATCCATAGGTATTGTGATGCTTGTTGTGCTCTGTGTGAACCTGATGCTCTCAGCCGATGATGTCAGACTGAGGACGATGGTTTTCGTCATGCCGCCAATGCTCACCTGGACAGTGGCTGTACCTGCCTCTGCCGTCTCGGTCAGTGTGACTGTAGCCTTGTGGGAGTCGGTGGCATCTGGGGTGATGACAACCGACTGCTGCATATCTTCCTCCAGTACGCTCCATGTGGCCTGGCCGATGATGGCATATCCGTTGGAATCGCTGACCGATGCGATGAGCACAGCCGACTCCTTGTTGGGGATAGACAATGTGGTCTTGTCGGCAGTCAGTGAGTAACTGTCGGTAGCAGGCTGTGGCGAGAATGCTTCGTATGTCGCCATGTCGACCGAACCAGTATTGCTGTTGCCCATGCCTATGCTGAAGTAGTTGGGACTTGAGGTCTCTGCCCACGGCAGCACTCCGCTGGTGGCAAGGAGTTGGCCGTCGGTTCTGTACACGAGGGCATAGCAGCGTTCGCTGCCCTTGTCGGCAGAAATGACCACGTCATACCATGTTCCGCTGGTAAACTGCGCATCGCTGTCGCCGCTGGTCAGTGTGGTACCGTTGAGCGTGATAGTAGAGCCGCTGTAGTTGAGGCTTACGGGACAAGTGTATCTGCTCGACGACCAGAACGGGTAGCCGCCAGTCAGCGTCACCACTGCTCCTGCATTGTTGAAGCGCAACCGTGTCTTGAAGACGAGTTGTCCTGCAGGCATGTCAATCGTCTGTGTCATAACGTGCGACTTCTTGACCGTAGCGGCTGTCAATCGTACGTATTTCGTGCCATTGCTGTCGCCAAGCAACTGTGCGTTGTGCGAATCGCTGCCTGCAACACACCATCCGCCCACAATCAGGTCGCTGGCACTGCCATAGGTTTCTTCTGTGAGTTTGTAGCCTAGCAGAGCATCGGGATAGTCAGAGATTTTTGAAGGATAGCCGCCCAACGGCAGGATGTAGCCGACGGGTGTCGACAGGTTGCCCTGTGCCACAACATATTTTTCGGCCTTATATGTCTCGCCGTTGTAGGTGACGGTGGCAGACAGGCGTCCGAAGAAGTTCATAGGAACATCGCGCAGGTCGAAGGTAGTGGCTACCTCGCCGCTGTTGTTCACCGAGAAGGCACCGTAGGAGTCGCAGTACTGTCCCTCTGTGTCGTTCTGCGTCTTGAAGCCTTCGATGTCCCATACAACGTTGAAGTCGGTCACCTTGTCGCTTATCGTCTCCTCGGTAATCGTTGTGCCGTCTGTGCCGGTAATGTTGACAGTGTATGGATTGGAAAATGCCTCGTCGGGCGACGGGCCAAAGGTCAGCCTCTCAGCGCCTGTGAGCACTACACTGGCTATGCCTTCTACGTAGTTGGGGTCTTGCTCCATGACGTCGGTGCTTACTTTTATGTTGTCGATGGCATAGCAGCGGTCGGTATTGTCGACGGTTGATTCAATCTTAAGTTTTGCTATGTCCTTGGTCAGACCGCCCACAGATCCCATTATAGTCTTTACCTCCGTTGTGCCCTTGCTGAACAGCATCGTCACACCGCCGCGTGCCGTGATGGTGACAGATATGTGGGGATTGCCGGTGGCCGTGTATGGCTTGCCATTGCCGCCGAAGCCGTTGTTAACCTGCAGGCCGAAAGCCTCGAAACTAGGAACGTCTTGCTCGCCTATAGTGACCTGTGTCACCTTGCAGTCCTTGGGATTGTACACATAACTGGCGATGGTCTTGCCGTCACTGTTGAGCAGCGTCACGGTAGTGGTTTTGCCGCTGGAATAGTAGCCGTGCAGGGCATCCCATTCGGCTGTCACCATGCCGTCGCCTACGGCCACGGGATGTCCTTCGGTGCTGATGGTACCTTCGGCAGTGGCGTTGCATATAGCCAGCACGGGGCCGAAGCCGGCCAGATTTGAGTTGTATACACATGGCGTGCCGGCAGTGATGGATGTCGCCGTCGTGGCTCCGAAGATGTTACTTTCGCCAGAGAAGTCCTCGGTCAGTACTGTGCTCTGTGCGCTGACTGTCATGGCAGTCGTCAATAGCATGAGCGTGAGCAGTGCAGTTTTAAGCAGTCTTTGGTTTTGCATAATTGTATAAGTATTATGTGTTATTTATATTTTATGTCAGTAAGTAGACGGATGTCTTAGTAGCAATCGCTGCAAATTTATATATAATTTCCGAAATTATAAGCCAGTTGAGATAAAAAACTGAAACAAATTGCCCCGAAAAGTTAGAAATCAAGGCCTCCATACGCTATATTCCTACCTTTTACGTGCTCTAAGTCACATTTTTTTTATATTTGGGTTGTCAATATTAACCCTTTAAATTCGTAGGTTTACGAGAACAGCATGTGGCCTTGACGTGCACAAGGGTAGTGTATTTCTTTGTATTTTGTGCGATACGGGCGAAATTATTGAGAAAGTTTTCGGAGTCTTCGACCTTGATGCGGAGAAGGCGCAACAAGCGGAAGCATATAACCGACAACCGTCAACACATTACGAGATGCCCAAACAAGATGCTGCCCCAGAAGCACAGGAACACAAAGATTTTCTGGATTTATCCAAACAAAATGGCCTTTCGCAAGCCTTGTGGAAGCAACTTTTTTAGTAATTGTGCATCTCATTAGAAAATTATTCGCATCTTTGTGGTCAGGAATTGACAATACAGTACAAGGACACCTAAAACATAGAGATATGACGCGAGAACAGAGAACGGCAATTGCTCGCATTATCAGCGACATGATCAAGGCTGATAACATCATCGAGGAGAGCGAGATCAGAGACATGAAGAAACTCATGGCTGAGTACTCTATCACTCATCAGGAAATCTAACTGCGGTTGTGAATGTGAGGACATCCCCATTGTGAAGTATGACAAGAAGTGATTACCATCTCCCTCGGCAACGTTGCAGCGACAACAGTATAAATTTGCCATCTTGCTATGGCAATGTTGCAGTTTTGATGTATGTCGTATGGTTTGAACCATCTTCGGTCTCACGGAGATGTGACGCTGACGTAACGGAGATCTCACGGAGGTCTGACGGAGGTGTAACCTTCCTTTGGTGCTCCTTTGATGCTCCTTTGGTGCTCCTTTGGTGGCTCGGAGATGAAAGAAGCGTACTCTGGAAAGAGAAATTGCTAATATAAAGCAGAAAGGCTATATCTCTCGAATAGGCTCCCCTCGTTCCGGCAAATGGGAAGTTAACATCCCTCGCAATTGCATTATTGAAATTGTGTAGTTATATCGGACTGATGGTAAGAAGGCAGTTGATAGTGTAGGACAATAGTAAAACACTATAAAAGAGCAAGCCGGAAGGCTCGGAGATGATTCGTAGATGGCTCGGAGATGAAAGAAGCAGGCAAGAAGAGAGGCAGAAGAGAGCAAGAAACAAAAATGCTCCTCGGAGCGTGCGAAATAAAGAAGTACAACAAAAAATGAACGATATGACCTACGACAGTGGATTTATCATGCAGAAGGTGGTGGACTGGTCGCTGTTGCGCTCGAGCTCTGCTCGCTTGCTACCAAAGGGACGCAAGAACGACGGGATGACCATTCCGGTGTCAGCATGTGCGATGCTGCACGTATGGGATGAAAAGCGTAATAAAAACAAAGAACAAACGTTATTAAGATATGTGTTAATCAAGAATAATGGCAAAGCAAAAGATATTTATCAGTAGTGTTCAGGCAGAGTTTGCCGTGAAGCGGAAGCGCCTGGCGGAGTATATCCGTCAGGATGCCTTGCTCTCACGCTATTTCGAACCATTCCTGTTCGAGGAGCTTCTGGCACAGGATGTGTCGGCACAGACGGCCTACCTAGAACAGGCAGCCAAATCGGAAGTGTATCTGTTGTTGGTCGGAGAGCAATACGGGTATCAGGATGCCGACTTTATGACCATCCTTTGGCGGCCCGAGAAAGAAGATGCGGGCAATGTAACAGGCAATGTAGCGGGCAGTGCTACCGACCATGTGACCGACCATGTGGCCGACCATGTGACCGACCATGTGACCGACCATGTGAAGAGGCTGATATTGGCCATCCGTGGTGACACAAAGACCCGTGATGAGATAATGAGTTGCCTCGGACTGAAGAATCGTGGCAATCTGCGCGACAGCTATATCAAGCCTGCGGTTTCAGCCGGTTATGTGGCCATGTTATACCCAGCATCTCCAAGGCGCACCGACCAAGCGTACTACCTGACCGAGAAAGGACTGGAAATGCTTAAACTGATATCAATCAAGTTGGTTAGCCATCATGAAGATGCAGACATCCTTTGGTGCTCCTTTGATGCTCCTTTGGTGGCTCGGAGATGAAAGAAGCAAGCAAGAAGAGAGATAGAAGAGTGTAAGAAA
>FLNZ01000434.1_pt1 | contig 10054 bp, 5 predicted proteins | sample 1140391 | NCBI WGS metagenome assembly FLNZ01 (sample SAMEA3878171, study PRJEB12797) | bioreactor metagenome | biome: Moose rumen | place: Sweden | collected 2011-10
TGCTCTACCAACTGAGCTATTCCCGCAGGGTTGCCCAATTATAGTTAAATAAAGTGGGCGTGTCAAGGGATTGCGTGGCTAAAAAATGAAATTTTTTAGCCTGTCCTGGTGACCGGGCCTAGCCCTTGCGGTAGCCGTTCGGGTTGTTTTTCTGCCAGTTCCAGGCGTCGCGGCACATTTCCTCGATGCCGTATTGCGCTTTCCAGCCGAGTTCCCTGTAGGCCTTTTCCGGGTTGCAGTAGCAGGTGGCGATGTCGCCTGCGCGGCGCGGCTTGATGCTGTAGGGCACCTTGACCCCGTTCACCTTTTCGAAGGCGTTTACCACGTCGAGTACGGAGTAGCCGTGTCCTGTACCTAGATTGTAGATGGCTAGCCCGCACCTTTTTTCGATAGCCTTGAGGGCGCTTACGTGGCCTGCGGCGAGGTCGCATACGTGAATGTAGTCGCGGACCCCGGTTCCGTCGGGGGTGTCGTAGTCGTTGCCGAATACGCCGAGTTCCTTGCGGATGCCGACGGCGGTCTGCGTAATATAGGGCATTAGGTTGTTCGGAATGCCGCACGGGTCTTCGCCGATGCGTCCGCTCGGGTGAGCGCCGATCGGGTTGAAGTAACGCAGCAATACCACGTTCCATTCGGGGTCTGCCTTCTGCACGTCGATAAGCACCTGTTCGAGCATCGACTTGGTTTGCCCGTAGGGATTGGTAATGGCGTCCTTGGGGCATTTTTCGGTAATGGGGATTTCGGCGGGGTTGCCGTACACGGTAGCCGACGAAGAGAAGATGATGTTCTTGACGCCGTTGTTGCGCATGGCGTTCAACAGCACGAACGTCGCGTTCATGTTGTTTTCGTAATATTCCAGCGGCTTCGCGACCGATTCGCCCACGGCCTTGAGGCCTGCGAAGTGGATGCAGGCGTCAAAGCGGTTTTCCTTGAAAATCTTGTCCATGGCGGCATCGTCGCGGGCGTCAGCCTTGATAAAGGGAATTTCTTGCCCGACGATTCCCCCGACTCTGCGGAGTGATTCGTCGCACGAGTTCACTAGGTTGTCTACAGCGACTACGGAATGGCCCGCCTTGTACAATTCGATAATGGTGTGGCTCCCGATATATCCTGCGCCGCCGATAACTGCAATCTTCATATTAGGTCCTTTCTCGTTTTTTTCGGGAAGAATATAAAAAATGTGGGGGGCGCGTCAAAAGGGTTTGCCCGGGTGAAATGGAAAAATCTGTCGATAAAACAAAGAAAGACGCGTTACGGCGTCTTCTTCTGTTTTTAGAGCGGGAAAAGGGACTCGGACCCTCGACCCCGACCTTGGCAAGGTCGTGCTCTACCAACTGAGCTATTCCCGCAGGGTGAACCAATTATAGAATAATTGGGCGGCTATGTCAAGGGCTTATGCAACGAAAATATCAAAATTCCGTTTTTCTTGCCCCGGAGTTCGAAAAATCCGGCCTTTACGCACAAAAATCCGTGGGGGAGCGGCAGGGGAAGCTTGGCGAAAAGTGCTTCCGATATCAAAAAATCCTGCCCGAGCTTGGAGCAGAGTGTCTGGATGCGCGAAGTCGTGTTCAGCACGTCCCCATGGTAGGCCATTTCACTGCCGAAATTGCCGACTTCGGTCGAAATGACCTTGCCACAGTGGGCTGCCGCCTTGAATGAGGGGCTGATTCCGTAGCGCTTGAGGAACTTTCCCCTGGTGCGCTGCAAGCATTCTGCGAAATCGTGGAAGCATTCCAACGGGCGGGCCCTGCGGCGACAGTCCTTGGTCTTCCAGGTCAGGAACACCCCGTCGCCCGCGATCTGGTAGATTTCGCCATGGTTCTCTTCGCAGCAGTTCGACAGTAGCCTGTAGTAGTCTCGGATGAAATTGCTGTAGGTGACATGGCCCAGCTCCTCGGCAATCTCGGTTGAGTGCTTCATGTCGATAAACATGAATATCAGGTCTTCTTCCTTGGGGTCCTGGTACTTGCCGAGCAGGGTGTTTATAAAGACGCGCGTGCCGAATTTCTTATGGACCGAGCGTACGAACGTAATCAGGTGGCCGAGCAGGAACAGCGAAAAGATGAGGATGTGGCTGCTAGGTTCCCGGAAGAAATTGAATACCTGCCGTAACGAGGTCTCGTTGATCAGTCCGTCGCTTTTGTCGATTTCCCAGATAAGGATGCACAGCGTGAAGTTTGCGCAGATGCTTGCCAGGAAGAACCATGAACGGATAAGTAGGGCGGCCACGACCGGCCGCTGGTCCATCTCGTCTTGCAGGATCATCACGTCGTAAATGGCATGCGAAAGCCCCGTAAACAGCGATAGCTGCAACATGAACAGCAGCCGTCCAGGGTTGATCCCGTTGCCGGATCCGTATTGGAACAGGAGGGTCGTGCACAGGGTCACGAAAACCCAGCTGCCGATATAGAAGCAGACGGCCTTGCACTTGCGTTGAGTCAGTCGGGTAATGGCCATGGCTCCTTCAATGGATAAATAAGGGTAATGCCCAAATCATGGCGATAATAATGATGTCCTTGTAGGATTCGTCAAGAAGCAGGGCCGACGCGAGGAAAAAAATCGTGGTAGATAGCGTAAGGAAAATCAGGAGCGGGACCCGCTTCTTCAGTTTTTGTTTCCAGTTTATTTTTTCCCCGTTGCTCATACCCATTATATAACCTAAATTTTAGTAAAAGTTCAAGCCGTATTAAAAATTTATGTTGTAAAAAGATGTTTTGTGTTTATCTTCACATCCCGTTCTGCAGAAAGGTTTGCGATTACTGTGATTTTAGGGTGATGCCTGCCCGGTCAGGGCTCTATGAAGATTTTGCGGATTGCCTTTGTAGGCAAATCGTATGCTTTGAACGGTCGAATCCGGGGATGCTTGGGTCGGCTGAAACCCTTTACTTGGGCGGAGGGACTCCCTCGATTTTACCTCCGGCCTGTCTCAGGAAAATTTTTGGCTGCCTTGCTTCGGTAGGGATGGATGTTCACCTCTTGCGCGAAGTTTCCATGGAGTTCAATCCGGAATCGACGAATGGGGACTCTGTCGCCGTAGCGCTGGATCTGGGCGTGAACCGCATAAGTCTCGGGCTACAAACATTTGACGCGGATTTGCTCAGGTTGGTCGGCCGTTCGCATTCGGTGGAGACGGGGCTTGCTGCATTGCGCCTGCTGACATCGGTGCCGCGCTTTCAAGTGAATGCGGACCTGATGTTCAACCTTCCGGGCCAGACGGTACGGAGTTTCCTGGACGATGTTGACCGGCTGTCGGATTTTCAGCTGAACCACGTCAGTTTCTACGGACTGAATGTGTCGCCGCGCTCAAGGCTGGGCCATCGGGTTTCCCGTGGCGAACTTGCCATAAATGAGGACTTGTACGGGCCGATGTACCTTGGCGGCTCAGAAATCCTGGAGCGAAAGGGCTTTGAACGTTACGAAGTCTCTAACTTTGCAAGGCCGGGCTGCGAAAGCGTTCATAACCAAAACTACTGGAATCGCGGTGAATATGCGGGTTTCGGGCCGGGCGCGCACAGCTTTCTGGGCGGGATTCGCTTCTTTGCGCCAGAAATTTACCCGCGCTGGCGGGACTATGTTTCTGCGGACTGCCCCGAGGCAATGCTGTCGGTAGACAGGCTTGGAAAAGAAGATGTGCTCATGGAGTTGATTTGGCTTTCGCTCCGCCAGTCGAAGGGACTCCGATTCGAGGACTTGACCGCTCTTGGTGTCGATAACCCCGAATCGCGTGTATCCACTTGCATAGACAAATGGGAACATAAGGATTTTGTAATAAGAGAACGCGGGTATCTCCGGTTGAAGGGTGCCGGCTGGATCTTTATGGATGATATCGTGACGGACCTCGCGAACACTTATTCCAACTTGGAATAATCCGCTCTGGAAAGCGGGTGAGATACATGTCACAACGGTAAATTTTGTTGCTCGTTCCTTGAAAAAAAATCATATCTTTGGAAAGGATACTGTGCAAAGTTTCTTGCGTGTTTTATTTTTTGTCGAGGTTGTCATGTTGCAGGTCAGGACATATTTTCTTTTGCCTTTGCTTCTGTTGTTATTGTGCTTTTCGACGGGCGTCTGGGCGTTGGAAGATGAAGAGCTGGAAAAGCTTGACTGTCGTGATTACAAGGCGGTTCCCGACGAATATAAGGGCTTGTGCAAGTACTACCGCATCTGGGATGACCGCGGTGCCCAACTGTGGGTTGTTCCTCCCGGTGAAAATCCGTTCGACAAGAAGGCCGCTATCAAGGGGGCTACGTTCTATGTGTACGCTCCGGAAGAAAATAAATACGGCCGTGACACATTGACGCTCGAACTGAACGATTCGAAACTGTCCAGGGAAGAGGCCCTGGTGAAGAACCTGTCCGAGGTGAAGTCCGACAGCGATTCCGGGTTCGTAAAAATCCGCATCGGAAGCCGCTACGAGCTGAACAACTTCAGGCTAGGGACTTCGGACGACGCCGAGGGGTCGAACGTGATGGTAAGCTTGATTTATAGTTTCTATGTACCGGTCCTGAGGTATTATGTCGATGGCGAGCTCGTCACGAGCAAGTCGCAGATGTCTTACGAGGTCGGCGATACGATGCATGTCGATGTCGAAGCGATTATCCCGGTGGGCAAGGCGAAGGACCGCGTGGATTCGGGACTCCAGAGAACGTTCTACATTACCACAGAGGGCGAAAGCGGGTACATGGAATTCCTGAGCGAGGGGGGTAAAAACCTCAAGCAGTCCGATGGCTCCGTGCGGCTCGATATCAAGAACGGCAGGGGCAAGTTCATGGTGGTATCGACCAAGGCTGTTTCGGACGGTTCGTTCAGCATGAACGCGTTCCCCGACAGTCTTAACGACAACCGTTTCATATTGACCGAACCCTTCCCGGGAGACCTCCGCTTCACCAACCCGGACATGCCGACCTTGGATAGCGCTGCCATCTACGACACGGATGGTGACGGCGTTGGCGATAGTATCGCGACCTGGTTTAGCGGCAAAATGGATTCGGTATCGGTGGATTCATTCTTCTACAGTTGGCCAAGCGATTCGTTGTTTGAAAAGTACAGCGGCGATGTAAAGCAGAAAAAGGATATTTACGGGCTTCCTGACGTGAACGTCGAATTGCAGAAAGATTCCGCGACGGGAGCCATAAAGGCCTATGTCTGTACCACGGTGGGAAACCGTTGCGAAACGCTAAGGACGGACCTGGCCGACAGCATCGGGGCCGCCATCCTCTCGGCTACGCTCGTCAAGGGAAACGGCGGTACGGACACGCTGGTTGTGCGCTTCAATAAGGATATCGACTCGTCCTGGACGAGCGGTCGCGGATTGAGACTCAATGGCGAGGCGATTGACGTGACGGCGTTTTCCAAGAACGGAACCCAGTGGGCGTTTACGGTGGAATCGGGAATCGTGTCCGTAGGTGACAAGCTCAAGATAGAAACCTCCTGTAACGCCTCGGAATGTCCCGATGGAATCCTGACTGCCGCCGATGGTGTGCCGACGAACAAGAACAACCAGGAAGTGCCGGTGCAGAATGCCGGTCGCATCTTTGTGGATAACGACAAGAACGGCTTCTATGACCGGGATGGCGACGGCCGCATGGACAGCACGTCGATTGGGTTTGAAACGCCGATTACCGAAGACGACCTCGAAAAAATGGAAATCACGTTCTACTGGCTAGACAATGACGGCGAACTGGTTGCCATCAAGCCGAACCTTGCAGACCTTACGATTTCCGATGACGGGACCTTGCTCGGTTTTGCCCTGGATCCCGAGAAGTATGATGTCATGAACCTGCTGACGGGAATAGACAAGTCTTATTCAAAGAATGGTAAGACGGAATATGGTTATGCCTCTATTACCAATAAGGTCACTGTTGAAGGCGCGGAAACCGAAGAAGAAATGTTGTATGGAATGCGCGACTACATGCCGCCGGTCATATCCTCGACGTTCTTGAAGCCGGAATCCTTCCAGGAAATGGAACCCGACAAGTTCAAGATAACCTTTTCAGAAACAATCGATTACAAGAATTCGGCTCTTGCGGATGATTGCCTCGCCTTCTATGTCGATGGATCGTGGGTGCATTATAGCCTGAGTTCTGCGGAATGGAGCGACGGTGGCCGCACGGTTACCTTGTTCATGGAGGCGGGTGAAGATTTGGCGTCCCGTATGAATCCTGCCGATTCGGTGCGGTTCGATAACTTTGCGGGCGGCCTTTCTGATTCCGAAGGAAACCGGGTTTCGGAACTTTCTCCGGCCCGTATGGTGGAAGGCGACCCGCGCGTGATTATGAAGACGAACTCGTTTGCGGACCTGAACAAGGCGGAGGAACTCAGCGACCGCGTGAAACCGTTTACGATAGAACACGTGAAGGATGCCAAGCAGGCGTCTGACCAGTCGTCGCTTGGCGTGTTGATGGATGTAGGTTTTTCGACAATCATGGCTAAGGACGATTCGGTGGGGCTCGCTGTTCCGAATATGGATAAAATCGGGCTCACCTGGGAACTCTATGTATATACGAACTTGGGCGCCTACGTGGGTGGCGCCTCGGGCAAAATCGATTGCGACGATCCGTTCTTTGACGGCAACTGTCTCGAAAATCCGGACAAACTGTATGTTCGCTGGAATATGCGGTCCGACAATGGGCGCAAGGTCGGCGCGGGTATTTATTTGGCGAAGTTCTTGATCAAGGTCTATGGCGCCAAAGACGATTTTAAAGTAGAAAGAATCTTTAGATGGGGTATTTCTTCTAGGAAACACTAGCTTAAGATTTTTTCCGAGGGTACGAATATGACGAAAACAGCGAAATATCTATCGACGATGCTGCTTGCAATGGCCGCAAGCGCTATCGCCCAGTCTTTGGCTTCGTTGCCGCCTCCGGAAAATCCGGCGACGGGTATCTGGATTCAGCAGGTAGGCGACATCGTGCCACACGCCTCGACCAAGGCGACCTTGTACTATACCAAGTATGAAAAGGAAGACCGTGTAAAGAGCATCAGTTACCAGTACGATGGTGCAGGATATTTGCTCATGAAACCGTCCGACAAGAAGACTCTCTGTACGATGACCGACGGCGTGAAAGGAGCCGATGGCATTGTCCATCACCCCGATGGCGACCTGCTGGTGGCTGGCCAGGGCGAGCAGGTCTACAAGGTTTCCAAGACCGCCAAGGCGAACAATGGGGCTTGTCTTGTTAAGACCTCTACTCCCCAGACGCAGCGCGGCGGTTTCTGGCACCTGATGATGGACCCTAACCAGAAATGGCTGTGGGCGGCGGGCATTCCCGGCTATCTGTACCGTTTTTCGACCGCGACGAACCCGGGCGTCAATAATTTTGCGAACAAGGGCCATCAGGTGACCCTGTCTCCCGATGCCGACACCTATGAGCGCAACAAGAAGACAGGCCGCAGCAATAATAAGCTTGCGACCATCATGTGGGATGGCGAGGGAACAGCGTATTATACCTATTCCGACTACTTGGGTGGCGGTTGCGAAGCGGGCAATGGGACTGCAACCTGTAGCGAATCCCAAAAGGCGAAAAATCGTGCCGGTTCCTATTTAGGCGTGTTTACCGATACCGTGTGGACTACGGTGACGGCTAGCAACCGGTCTACTATCGGCGGCGAAATTGGCGAAAAGGTCATTGACACCCTTCGCACGAAGCTTCTGATAGACTCCCTGGAAGGTGCGCACGGCGGTGCCTATGACAAATACTCGAAAACGTTCTTTGTTTTCGGCGGTTCGCGAATCGTGCAGATTGAACCGTACCGCGATATGTCGGGCAAGCCGCAGGCGAGGGTCGTCGCGACAATCGACCTGCGCGAATATTTCTTTGTGGAATCCAACGACAACATGACCGGGCCTAGAACTCCCGGCGTGGGTTGGCGCCTGGACCAGGGAACGACGGATGGTTACGGTCATTTGTTTGTAGCCTCCAATACGGGACACATGGTCTTTGTGGACTTTGCGGCAAACCCGAAAAAGCTGATTAACGACAATGTGCTTGTGCACGTGCAGTGGATTGACAATTACCTGGACGATCTGGCCCCGCTTTCGGGTGTAGGCGTAATCCGTGAGGGCGGTCAGTCTGGCAATGACGACGTGTTGTCCAGTAATTCGCAAAGCAGCTCTTCCCTGGTGGTATTCCACGAGTCGTCGAGCAGCGTGTCGTCCAGCAGTTCGGGTAACGGTGGGCATAGTTCCGGCGTAACGAGTTCCTCTAGTGGCAATGTGGGCAGCAGCGGAAGCACCGGAGGAAGCTCCGGTAGCGAATCCGGCAGCAGCGGAAGCACCGGAGGGAGTTCCGGTAGCGAATCCGGCAGCAGCGGAAGCACCGGAGGAAGTTCCGGTAGCGAAAATGGCGGGAGCAGTTCTTCTAAAGGAAACGGCAGCGGCGAGGACGTGGACAATCCCTCTTCTTCTAGCAAGAACTACGGTGCCGGTGACGATATCGAAAATCCGTCCAGTTCCTCCAGGGTCTATTACGGAGCCGACGATTATGAAGTTGAAGACGATTCCGGCCTGGATAACTATCCGTCGGCTGATGACTTTGAAAAGGGCGATTCGCTGGTCAATAGGGTGGTGATAGTGGAGCCTACGGAACCCGATTCGGGCAATCCGAAGATTGTCGTTATCGCCGGCAATAGCTACCTGCTGACAGACGAGCCGATAGGGTCCGAGATGGACTTGCGTTTTGACTCGAAACTACCGGATTCTGCCAAGGTGGGTGATGTCGTAGCCATTACGCTGGATAAGAATAAGGTGAAGGAATACTTCGGTGATCCGGATTCCTTGACGCTTGTTTCGAATCAGGGAGTCAAGTTGATTGACCCGACCAATGGAGAAAAGACCGAAAAATTGGTGGTGAATGCCGACGGCAGCGTCACGATATTCGTGACGGCAGACCATGTCGTACAGGGCGGGACAATCAAGGTGTATGGCGGCGGAGAAATGGTCGTTATCGATAACATAAACTTCTATGACCCCATTCCCGACAGTCGCATAGGGTACATCAAGGATACCGATGGCGATATGGCCTTGGATTATGTCGAAATCCTTTTGAAGGATGCCCTGGACACTAGTTATATCATGGATGGGTTAAAGTTGGTGATAGGTAAAGATACCTTGGATTGCGTGGATCCTACGCTGAATGCGGCTCGCGACCGAGTGATGGTTGATGTATCTAGCCTTGCCCTGCCTGGTGTAGGCGAGTTCCCGAAAGATGCCAAGGCGCTCATTGTATACGGTGTCAAGAACGGTTTGGGGACGACTTACCTGCGCGAGTCCCCGCTTGTCGAAGTTGGTAGCAATGTAATTAAGGACGCTTATGCAATCCGCAATGCGGACGGCCTTGATTCCCTGTTTGTCCAATTCAATATCCCCCTGATTCCGGTCGATGTTACGTCACCCGACATGTTGGTGATGCTCAAGCAGGAAGCGACCCGCTACGGCTTGGACGACGTGCTCAAGGTTTATATGCCCGCGAAGGACATTATCATCCTGGTGGGCAAGACCTTTGGACTCAAGGGGGACTTCAAGGATAGCGTGTCCCTCTATCCGACCGTAACCTTTGAAAGTCTGCCTACAATCACCTCCGATGAATACGATCGCGAAGTCCCTGTCAAGGTGGTGGATCGTTTCCCGTCATCTAAGAGTGTGGAATACTGGGATACCAATGGCGACGGCGTTCTGGACAGAATCGTGACCGTGTTCGACAGAAAGCTGACTCCTGCGGATATCGACAGCACGCTTTACATGTCCTTCCCGTGGTATAGCTATCGCGGAATGCTTATCCAGCTGCAGGCCCAGCCGGCGGATTTGAAGATCGACTCGACCGATGCGACGCGCGTTATTTGGGAAGTGGCTTCACCGACCCGTTTGGCCGAAGGTGTCACCAGTATCAGTAGCAACCTCCCGCAGGCAAATATCTACACCTATTACAAGATATTTGACGAAACGTTCGTGAATGAAGAGGCTGCCCCGCTGGTGGACAAGATGTCGCCGATCATAGCGAGTGCCACGCTGAGCTACGGCAAAAAGGCGGATACCTTGCTGGTGGTGTTCTCCGAG
>FLNZ01002970.1_pt1 | contig 10029 bp, 8 predicted proteins | sample 1140391 | NCBI WGS metagenome assembly FLNZ01 (sample SAMEA3878171, study PRJEB12797) | bioreactor metagenome | biome: Moose rumen | place: Sweden | collected 2011-10
AAGAGATGGAACCGGTGCCACCAAAAAGGTCGAGGACCCGTAGTCCGTCAAACTCGTATTCATTGTCAAGGATATTGAAAAGCCCTTCCTTGGCAAAGTCTGTGGTGGGACGTGCCTTGTAACCTGCCGGGGGCATGATAACCTTTCCTTTGAGGGAGCCGCCAATAATCCTCATAGCTGCACTACACCCTTTACATAGCGATACAGGGACATGACCTCTTCCTGCTCAAGAGGCGTGCGGAAGCAAATGGTGGACACTTCCGGATTGAGCTGCAACTGATGCATGCTGAGGAAAAGGAAATACTGCACCGTGACAAAATCAGGAGCACGGAATACGTTTGACAGGAGAAGCTTGTCTCCGGTTGCAATGGCAAGGTGGAGCCATGAGTCATGCCACGATGCCACAATCTTGTTGTATTCCGTAATCCTGCCCAGCTCCCTTAGAAGAAAATACATTTCCGGAAGAACCCTCACTGGCTCCCCGGAAGCGGGAAGGACAGTATGGGACAGGACGGTGGAAAGGGACTCGCCTATGGAAGGTGAGAATATGAGGACACCGTGATATTGCGGCACGGCGATGCTTTCCACCTTGTCTTCCGGAGAAACGCGGCACACCGCAGAGAGGGCTTCCCGTGCACCATCCGGCTTGAAATATTCCTCCGGAACCAGGGTTACCTTGGGCGTAAGGAGGGAAATTTCCACGGTACTATGTTTTTTCTGGAATTCGGTGGTGGAAAAGAGCCTCTCAGGCCCCAGCCATTCCCCGTTAAAAGAATATCCACTCAAGGAAACTTGAATGGATATTCCTGTATTCTGAGAATTGACTGCGTCCATGGACGAGGATATTACTCCCAGTTACCGGCGTTGTTGTTAGGAGCGGTAATGGAACCAACCTGGAGACCTTCATACTTGTTCTGGTCCCTGCGTTCTGCATCAAGATTGATGCGAAGCTGGTTGTCAAGTCCCTTGCAGAGGGCCTTGTAAGGCATACGGGCCTCGAAGAGAGGGACATTGACACCGGAAACGAGCTTTACTGCACTTTCCATCTCTGTCTTTTGCCCGCCGGAGAAAGGAATATATGCAAGGGAATCTATATTGAAATCTGTGCGCCCGTTGAAGAGAGTGTCCTTGACGGGAATCTGAGTGGTAATTGAGTAAACCACCTTCTTTCCCTGCTGCTCTGCCTCCTGAAGTTTTGCAATGATCTCTGCCGGTTTGAGTTTCTTGTTTGCCTTCTTGATTGCTTCAGTATTTACGACGGCAATGGAGTCGTCGTTTGAACCGACCTGCCTTACGATGGACATCTTTCCCTGCTCATAGAACATCTTGAGGGAATCCATAGTGGGGCTGAAGCGGCCGGTTTCACTCTTGAAGGCGACCTGAAGGGTGCGGATGTCCTTGAGGCGCTGGATGGCCACCTGTGAACGTGCCGCCACTTCCTTGTTGAATTTCACGGGCTTCTGAACGCTCTTTACCGTGAGCCACGCAAGAAGGACAATGATTGCGGCGAGTACAACCTCGATGGCGATTTTTGCTGTCTTGTTCATTATTTTAGTGTTTTATAATACTCAAAACTTCCTGCAAAGTTAACAAATTGATTTCTTAAAAGCAATAATCTTTTGTAAATTTGCAAGCGCAATGATTTACATGCCGTGGAAAAATTGAGCAAACTCATAGCGGAATCTGCAAGAATAGCTGTCGCGGGCCATACGCACCCGGACGGTGACGCTTTGGGCAGCACGGCAGCCATGGCACTCACCCTCATGGAAATGGGGAAAGAGGCGGCTTGCATTTTCCCGGATCCGCCGGCCTGCAACCTCATTTTCCTCCAGGCTCCGGGCATAAAGTATTTCTACCATGACAAAGAGCCCCGGGAGGCAGAGAACTTCATAGCGGGAGCAGACCTTGTAATCCTTCTGGATTGCAACGGTTTTTCGCGCACGGAGGGGCTTGAAAATGCCTTCAGGCAGTCATCGGCCCCAAAAATTCTCATAGACCACCACCTCAATCCGGAGAGCGGGAGCTTCGAAAGGGTAATCTCAACGCCAGACATTTCCTCCGCGTCGGAACTTCTTTACTGGACGCTTAAAGACCTTTACGGCAGCGTTTCCAAAGAGGCGGGCTATTACCTCATGGCGGGAATGACGACAGACACCAACAATTTTGCCAATTCCGTCTATCCCTCAACCTTCAGCATGGCTTCCGAACTCATCGCAGCGGGCGTGGACAGGGATTCCATCCTTGAAAAAATCTATTCCAGCTACAGGGAGAACAGGGTGAGGCTCATGGGATACATGCAGTATGAGGGAATGACCATTCTTCCGGAGGGCGCCGCCTACATGATTCTCACAAAAGAAATAATGGAAAAGTTCGATCTAAGGGAGGGAGAATCGGAAGGCCTTGTAAACGTTCCTCTTTCCATTGCCGATGTGCGCCTGAGCGTGCTCCTGAAGGAAAACGGAGACCATTTCAGGGTTTCCATACGTTCCAGGAAGGGGACATCGGCCCAGGGACTTGCGCAAAGCTTTTTCCATGGCGGGGGGCACGAAAACGCGGCTGGCGGAAAACTGTTCATAGGAATGGACATCCCTTCTGCGGCCCAAGCGGCAAAATATGTAGAAAATGCAATCAGGGAGGGCCTCAAATGAAAAAATCCAGCCTCATACTTTTGGCAATTCTCATAGCTGCCTGCGCCAAGCAGTCCCTCCAGACTACCTATGACAAGCAGGCTTCGTACATCGAGAAATTCATATCGTCGCAGATGAACAGCGACACAACGGCAACCCTCACGGAAAAGAGCGGCGCATACAGGCTCACCCTGCACGACACCCTTGACGTCTCCAGGGACTCGCTCCTGAAGGGCGGCCGGGCGATCATGTACTATGCATGCTTTACACTTACAAGTTCATCATTATCTTCCTCCAACCTTGTAGCCACCAATATTAAAGACCTTGCAACGCAGGCCGGATGGGCTCTCACTGACTCCACGAGATACAAAGCCGATACGCTCACGCTCGACAGCAGGCTGGTGCCCGGCCTTGAGTGCGGCCTTGACGGCGTACAGGCACTTGACGAGGGATATATCCTCTTTACCGGAAAATATGGTTACGGAGGAAAGGAGAAAGGCACGATTCCTGCAAGAAGTGCCCTGGCCTATTATTTCTACATCATAGACGTAAAAAATGAAGACTAGATATATTGTTTTGGCAGCTGTTGCGGCGGTTTTCGCAAGCTGCGCAAAGGAAAACACCATGACTACCGGGGAGGCCGCGAAAGCCTATCTCGAACTATGGATTGACGAGCACTACCCCGGCATTAGTGCAAATTCTGAAGGTATTTACATCCTCGAAGACAATCCCGGCACCGGAGACCTGTGGAATAACGAGAACGTATATGCATACCTGAGCACCACCATAGCCTCCCTTTCCGGCACCATAGCCTCTACCACGGAAGAGGAGGTGGCAAAGCGGCTTGGAACATATGCGAAAGTCAACTACTATGGTCCAAAGTACACCATAACCGGCGGAGACTACAGTTATGCCGGCCTGGACGCAATCCTTGAAGGTATGCGGGAAGGCGGCACCCGCAAGGCCATAGTGCCGTCATGGATGCTCACCACAAGCCGCTATTCCACACAGAAGGAATATATAGACAACGCCAGTTCCACCTCCCATCTCATCTACACGGTATCATTTGAAGGCCAGTCGAATGACATGGAAATGACGGAGCTTGACAGCCTTACACGCTATGTCGCTCGCCATTATCCCGGAGCCGTATCCGTCTCCTACGACAGCGAAACCGCGGCCGACGGCACGTTCTACTTCATATCGGACACATCTGCGTTCGAGAATGATGAAGAAGGTGGCGAGGGTGAAGAGGAGGATGAGGAAGTGGTTCTTGACGCAGACTACGAGGGAACCATCAACTATACCGGCAGGCTCCTTAACGGGCAGGTATTCGACACCACAATAGAGAAAGTGGCCAAGGACGCCGGGATATACGACTCTTCGAAAACCTACTCTCCCCAGAGCATTTCCTTTGCCGAATCATACTCCGGCATTACGATGGGAGAAAGCACAAGTCTCATAGACGGGTTCAAGGGAGGGCTGTCGCTCCTGCAGTACGAAGGCCAGAAGGCGACGGTCATTTTCACCTCGTCGCACGGATACAAGAATTCCGGCAGCGGCAACACTATTCCCGGCTGGTCGCCCCTCATCTTCGAGATTGAACTCGTAAGCCTGTCTTCACTGTAATAATGGCAAACGGCAGCGCACCTACAGAACTGGGAACCAAGCCTGTTGGTTCCCTTCTGCGTCAATACGCCGTTCCGGGCATCATAGCCATGACGGCGTCTTCACTGTACAATATGGTGGACAGTATCTACATCGGCCATATTCCGGATATCGGGTCCCTGTCCATAGCCGGCCTTGCGGTTACATTTCCCCTGATGAACATCTCATCGGCCCTGGGAACACTTGTGGGCGTGGGCGCGGCGACGATGATTTCCGTGCTGCTGGGACAGAAGAACTACAAGATCGCAGGAAAAGTTCTTTCAAACGAGGTAACGCTTAACATTCTCACGGGGCTCATTTTCACAACGGTCACCCTCATCTGGATGAATCCCATCCTGCGCTTTTTCGGGGCGTCGGACGCCACCCTGCCTTTTGCGAAAGATTACTTTGAGATAATCACCATAGGCAATGCTATTACGCACCTTTATTTCGGCCTCAACGCCGTGGCGCGGTCTTCCGGCAATCCGAAACTGGCAATGGGACTCACGCTTTTCACGGTAACGTCAAACGCCATACTGGATCCAATATTCATCTTCGCGCTGGGGATGGGGATAAGAGGCGCGGCGCTGGCAACGGTGCTTTGCCAATGCATGGCGCTGGCATATACGCTGTGGTACTTCCTCAACCCCCACCGCTTCCTGCACCTGCCGCGCTCCATCCGCGAATACAGGATAGACTGGAGGATAGCCAAAGACTCCCTGTCCATCGGCATGGGGCCGTTCCTCATGAACCTTGCAAGCTGCATAGTGGTACTTTTCATAAACCAGCAGCTCGTGAAATGGGGCGGAGACCTGGCGATAGGCGCCTACGGCATAGTGAACCGCATATCCTTCCTCTTCATCATGGTGGTGATGGGATTCAATCAGGGGATGCAGCCAATAGCCGGATACAACTTCGGGGCGCGCCAGTACAGCCGCGTGAGGGATGTTTACGTCAGGACAGCCGGCTGGGCAACCATCATTACCACCCTCGGATTCATAGTATCAGAATTCCTTGCCGACCCGGCCGTGAAGATTTTCACGAACGACCCGCTTCTCGTGGAAAAGGCATCGGCAGGCCTACGGAAGCTTAACATAGCGCTGCCCATCGTGGGTTTCCAGATGGTAACCACCAACCTCTTCCAATGCCTCGGAATGGTGAGAAAATCCATTTTCCTGTCCCTTTCCAGGCAGCTTCTCTTCCTCCTTCCCTGCATCTACATCCTTCCTTCACTGCTCGAAAGCGAAAACGGAGTGTGGTACAGTTTCCCCATTTCCGACACGCTGGCAGCCATAGTGACGGCAATTCTCGGATGGAGACTTATAGTTAAACTCAACTCCCTCAAGGACGGAGAAGACCCTTCCGTCCTGGGCGGACAAATATCTTGACCATGAACACCATCATCAATGTTGGCCGCAGTTTCGGCAGCGGCGGCGGATACGTGGGGCAGGCGGTTGCCGAAAAGCTGGGCATTCCATTTTACGACAACGAGCTCATCTCCAAGGCCTGCGAAGAGAGCGGCTATTCCAAAGACCTGTTTGCCGGCGGAGAGAAAAAGCGCAGCATCTTCTCCACATCCAGCTTCTTCACCTCGGGCAGGATGAACTACCTCGAGGGCACCTACGTGGGTGAAGACCTCCTTTTCAAGGCGCAGAGCGAAGTGATAAAATCCATCGCGGAGAAAGGCGACGCCGTCATTATCGGCCGGTGCGCGGATTATATCCTCAGGGACCGTCCCTGCCTCAACGTCTTCGTGGACGGCCCGCTGGAATACCGCATAGACAGGCTCATGAAGACCGAAAGGCTCACCCGCGAAGAGGCGGAGAAGCTCATCCGCAAGAAGGACCGCACCCGCGAGGCCTATTACAACTACTACACCTTCGGAGAGTGGGGAAAGGCTGCAAATTACCACCTTTGCATAGACAGCTCCGTGCTGGGGATTGAAGGTTCGGCCGATTTTATCATAGACTTCGGCAGGCGTGCCGGACTAATCCATTGAAGGCCTCCACGCTAATATACTGGATACTGCCCCTCGCCGTCCTGGCGGGAGGCGGACTGCTTCTCCGCGGCCAGGGAGAGCCGGAGGCCACGGAAGAGGTAGTTCCTGTGAGCTGGGTGGAAAACCTCAACGAATCCATCGTCAACGACCTCTCTTCCCTGCCGCCAATGGATGCGGCAGTGGACAGTTTCATGCGGTTCTGGGGGCTGCACGGCGTCTCAATGGCCATAGTTCGCAACGACTCCCTCCTTTACGCAAAGGGATACGGGATGGCCGATGACGTAACGCCCGTCACTCCCGGCACCTGTTTCCGCATAGCTTCAGTCTCCAAACTCCTCACCGCCGCCGGCATCCTGCGCCTCCAGGAAGAGGGGCTGCTGTCTCTGGAATCGCCAGTCTTCGGCCCTGCGGGCATCCTTGGGGAGTATGACAGGTACATAAAGGACGAGAACCTGTTCTGCATAACTGTGGAGCACCTCCTGCGCCATGAAGGCGGCTTTTCTTCCCGCGGCGGGGACCCGGTTTTCTCGCCGTACACATCAAGGGATGCGCTCGTCAAAAAACAACTTGGCCGATACCTTGCCTTCGAGCCGGGAAGCACTCAGGAATACTCCAACTTCGGCTATCTTCTCCTCTCCCTCATCGTGGAAAAAGTGAGCGGGCAGACATATGAAGATTACATGCAGAAGCAAGTTTTTGAGCCGGCCGGATGCCACCAGATCCGCATTGCGGGCAATTATGCGTCCGACCGCCTTCCCGGCGAAACGCGCTACTACATGCAGCCCGATGCAGAGAAATGCGCTTCATTTGACGGCCGGTTCGCCTCTGTGGAAAAATGCTACGGCGGAAATAATGTTACCGGGTCTGCAGGTGCGGGCGGATGGACGGCATCGGTCGTCGAACTCTCACGCCTGGTTTGCAGCATAGACGGCTACGGCCCCGTGGAAGACATCCTTGAGCCATATTCCGTGGGGATTATGACAGTGCATATCACAGACGACCACTACGGCCTTGGCTGGAACGACTGCAAGGAAAACGGCGAATGGACAAGGTCCGGCTCCTTCTCCGGCACTCAGGCGCTCGTGAAGCGTTACCCGGACGGAGAGTGCTGGATACTCCTTTCAAATACCTCTGCATGGAGGGGTTCGCGTTTTTCGCGCAACATATCAGACCTTTTCTTGAATCTGCGCAGCCGCTTTTCCGGAGCCCTTCCCTCCCGGGACCTTTTCAGGGAATAATATTTTTCGTATCTTTGGAGGTTATGGCAAAACTGTACCTCATAGACGGGCACGCGCTGGTATTCAAGATGTACTATGCATTCCTCAGGCGTCCCATGATCAATTCCAAGGGAGTCGATACGTCAATCCTCTTCGGCTTTACAAAATACGTCATGGAGCTGCTGGAAAGGGAGAAACCAGACTATTTCGCCGTGGCTTTCGACCCTCCGGGAGGCACTTTCCGCAACAGGATTTATCCGGAATACAAGGCCACCAGGGAGGCTACTCCGCAGCTTGTGATAGACGCGCTGGAACCCCTTACGGAGATTGTTCAGGCCATGGGCACGCCAGTTGTGATGGTGCCCGGCTTCGAGGCCGATGACGTCCTTGGTTCCATCGCAACCCAGTTCGCATCCGACAGTCTTGACGTTTACATGGTTACGCCCGACAAGGACTACGGCCAGCTCATAGGCCCACATGCCTTCCAGATAAGGCCGGGGAAGGCCGGAAGCGAGGACGAACTGCTGGGAGAGAAACAGCTTTGCGATAAGTGGGGAATAGAAAGGCCGTCGCAAGTTGTCGACATGCTTGCGATATGCGGGGATACGGCCGATAACGTGCCCGGCGTGAAAGGCGTCGGCGAGGTGGGCGCCGCGAAGCTGATTGCTAAGTACGGTTCCCTTGAGAACATCTATGCCCACATAGACGAACTCACCCCCCGCCAGCAGGAACAGTTCCGCGAGGCACAGCCCCACATGGCTCTTTCCAAAGAGCTCGTTACCATAAAGACAGACATGGACCTGCCCGTCACGCTGGAAGACATGCGCTTCACCGGGCAGTTCTCCCCCGAGCTCGCCGGTCTGTTTGACCGCTACGAGTTCAATTCGCTAAAAAAATACCTTTCTGCTTCCACGAGCACCAAAACGCCCGTTTCCGTGCACGGAGTCCCCAAAAACGACGCCACGTGCACCAATTCGCCCGTTTCCGTGCACGAACACGTCGCAGAGCCAAATGAGATTGCAAAATCAGCGACGAAATCCGGCAAAGTCGGGATAATCACGGAAGGGGGCACGATAATTCTGGCAACTGAAGGCGGAGATGTCGCCGGTATGACGCTGCAGGAGGCCATTCCCATCCTTGAAGACGCCTCCGTAGCAAAATACGGCGTAGATCTTAAAAAGAAGGCAAACTCTCTTGATGCACAGGGAGTAAAACTTCGTGGCCGATGGAACGACATCGCCCTCATGCATTACGTGCTCAATCCCGAGCGCAGCCACGATCTTCATGCCCTTGCCCAAACCTATCTTGGAGTAACGCTTGAGGAGTCCGAAGAGGCGGCATTGACAGGATCGCTCTTTGACGCCGTCCAGGAATCGGCTCCTGCTGCCCGGCTCAAGGAGGCGGCAGTTCTCATCCCCCTCGGAGACAAGCTGAGAGAAGGGCTTCCGGACTTCTATGACAACATGGAAGAGCCTCTGTCAAAAGTACTTGCAAAGATGGAGATGGACGGAGTGATGGTGGATATGGGGCAAATCAGAGCCTTTGCAAACGGTCTTCGCAGCGAACTCACCGAGCGTGAGGCCAGAATAAGGGAGATGGCCGGTGAACCCACCCTCAACATCTCTTCTCCAAAGCAGGTGGGAGAACTCCTTTTTGACAAATTGCAGCTTGATCCGAAGGCCAAAAAGAGTTCCTCCAAGGGCCAGTACTCCACGGACGAAGCCACGCTCCTCGGAATTGCTCACCGTCATCCCATAGTGGAGGAGATCCTTGAATTCCGGGCGGTGAAAAAGCTTCTGTCCACATACATAGAGCCGTTCCCCTCTTATATATCGGCCCGTGACGGAAGGGTGCATACAACCTTCAACCAGGCACTTACGGCAACGGGGCGCCTTTCCTCCTCAAATCCCAACCTGCAGAACATACCGGTGAGGACGGAACGCGGCAAGGAGATAAGGAAGGCATTTGTGCCCGGCATTCCCGACGGGCTCATAGTATCGGCCGACTACTCCCAGATTGAACTGAGGATAATGGCGCACCTTAGCTGTGACGCACATCTTGTGAAGGCCTTCCGGGAGGGCGAGGACGTGCATGCCGCAACGGCCGCAAAAATCTTCGGCATACCTGTTTCAGAGGTCACGAGGGAGCAGCGCGGAATAGCGAAAACGGCCAACTTCGGCATTATGTACGGCATTTCGTCGTTCGGGCTTGCGCAGCGCCTGCATCTTTCACGCAGTGCCGCCAAAGAGCTCATCGACGGGTATTTCGAGGCTTTTCCCGCCATTCGCAGCTTCATAGATGAATCAATCGCTTTCGCGCGGGCGAACGGCTATGTTCAGACGCTCTTCGGCCGGCGGAGGTATCTGCCCGACATAACGGCCCGCAATGCGACGGTGAGGGCACTTGCAGAGAGAAATGCGGTGAATGCGCCCATTCAGGGGACATCGGCCGACATAATAAAACTTGCCATGATAAGGGTTGCCGAAAGGCTTTCGAAGGAAGGCTTCCGAAGCCGGATGGTGCTCCAGATTCACGACGAACT
>FLNZ01004473.1_pt1 | contig 10008 bp, 13 predicted proteins | sample 1140391 | NCBI WGS metagenome assembly FLNZ01 (sample SAMEA3878171, study PRJEB12797) | bioreactor metagenome | biome: Moose rumen | place: Sweden | collected 2011-10
GGTGTAGTCGATGCCGAATTTGCCGTAGTCTTCGAGAAATGTGTTCTCGTTAATCCACTCGTCTTTGCTTAATCTCTCTGTCGAGAGTTGAAAAATAGTGCTGTGCATAGTGTTGAATTTAAATTGTTAGTAAATAGAATGAATTGTGTGTTTTAGCGGCTGGTGAGGGCCACTAAAACGGTGGCGCATCATGACACCAATAGTGCGTTGCTTTAGGTTGGCGATATAGGAGCTTAATGAGGAGTAGATCCAATCCTGGAGTTAGCCTAGGATTTGATCTGCTTTCTATGAAGCTCATATTGAACGGTGGTGTTTCGGTGCGCCTTCCCGCACAGGAAAGGTGCCGCCTCTCAATGCCTGATGGTGCATCGCTTTACTCGCCTGATATTAACTGTAGGTTGGTCGGCGGCACTCTTGGTGTCCTCAAAGTGGGCCCCCTCGATTGCTAAGTCGAGGGGCCCGTTTGCTGGACACTCAAGAGTAAAGCGGTACCAATGTACAGTTTATTGAATGCAGGCATCTTGAGGTGGGAAGTCTGCACTGACTTTTTTGCGCTCCATGCCGGCTGTAAACCGGCACGGAACTGATAGAGGGTTGATTACTTGCGCCACTCGGCCATCTTGGCCTTGATGTCGATGCCGTTTTGGCGAATCATTTCCTTGAGAGCACCAAGCATCTCATACCCCTGACAATGGCGGGCATACTCGTCGAGCTTGCGGAGCGACTCATCGTAGCCGTGACAGCCAACATAATTGGCACCGTGGAACATGATGAGATTGCGCATGGTGAAATAGGCGCCGCTGCCCTTGAACGCATCCTGCCAAGCATAGGACTGCTCGAAGTGCGCGTTTTTCAGCGGGATTGCACGGTAGAAATCGCGCATGGCGTCGTAGAGGCTGATTGGAGATGCCAAAGCGGACACCTCCACCACCTTGCGCAACGCTTTGCGGAGCGGCAAGAACACCTTGCTCTCGATGTCGGAAACGAAGATGTTTCGCGAGCCGATTTTCTTGTAAGGCACGCCCTTGCACTTGCGGATGGGTCGGGCGTCGATATAGACCCTTAACTGCTCGATGTAGTTGTTGCACATCGAGATGGCGACGTTGCGGTCGAACCAGCGGTGGCGCATGCCGAAATTCTCCTCGTCGTTGCGAACGAGAACCGCCTGCACGCGTAGCTCCTCAATGGTCTGCTTCCACGTGTAGTGATAGCCCTTGGCTTTCATCCACGCGGTGAATCCCTTCCCGTGGCGAGAGAGCCCGCGGAACATCTGCGCCATCACCCAGCGACGGAAGAGGCGTCGGTTGGGCACGTTTCCGCCCTTGCGGATGGCGGCGATAACGGGGTCGTTCTCATCAACCGCCACAGGGTTGCCGTTGTCGTCCCAGCGCATCAGGATGTCACCGCCCTTTGGCGATGCGATGCTGAAATACTTGGAGGTGTCGATGCCACGGCTCTCAAGCTGTCGCTTGCGGTCGTCCTCCAGCTTGAGATATACATTTCCCAAATTGGAGTCCTTTCCGATGACTACTGCGTTGTTTACTACGTTCTCACTCTCGGGGATTGCGAAACTTGCGCCACAGTTGGGGCACAAAACTTTAGTCTCTTTCATACTAAATTTGAATTTAATTGGTGAATAAAAAAGTGAATTACTTTAGTGGCGCGGTGGCGGCTGTGCCACCTGCACCTTTTAAGGCTCAATCCACGAGCGCAGGATGACGAGCGACTTGTCGTTTTGGGACTGCCAGAAATAAGAGCCCCAATTGTCGTTCCATTTCAGAGCGCCACTGACGATGGCGCACAGGACATAGAACTCCAGGCGAAACCGTGCGAGATACCGGCGCTCGCCATAGAGGATGTCGTCGTCGGACAAATCCTCCTCGTTAAGAGCGAGGAAATAACTGCGTTTCACGTTGTCTCTCTCGCCCGGCAGTGAGTGGCGGTAACGTCGGTAGAGGTTCTCGAGTTTTTCGAAGGAGAACCCGAAATCATCGCCCACCTCGAAATCCACCTGCTTGCCGTTGATGTGGAGAGAGCGTTTCTCGAACGAGATGCGGAACCTTGCTCCGCTCTCGATGCGTTGCTCTAAATCTTGGGTGTTCATAGTCGTTGAATTTAAATTGATGATGAGTGGTCATGCGCCCGATAACGGTCGCACAACCTGTTGAGAGAGCCAAAGACCGTGAGGCGTGGCTTTAGCTGAGTGATTTAATCCTGACTTTTGGTCTTCTTAAAGCCGCCAGTTAAGCAGAAGACTTATATTAGGATTAATAAATGCGGTCTCTCGGCTGCTCTTGTGGCGTCGCCTTTCGCCGTCTCCGCTCCGCTGCCGTTGCGGCATCGCTTTAGGGCTTCGATTAAAACAGGTAAACGAAAGGTTCGACGCGGCAAGATAATGCCGCGTCGAACCTTTCCTGCAACCTGTTCTATAAACCTGGCAGCCTTGCGGAGTTTCCCTGCCGTGGGATTGCGTGGTGCGATGTATCCACTTTGCACATTGCTTTAAGTTGGTGATATTACCCGCATGTTTAGAGATGACTCGTGGCAGTCAGGCGACTTAGTCATCTCTATAAGAACACGGGTTGTTAAATGCGTGGGGTTATCGCACGGTGTCACTGTGCCGTGAATGGTGATGCAGAGTCCCCATTTAGCACGTCGCTTTAGAGGGTTGATAAAGGAATATACGTCCCTGCGTGGACCTCCATCAGTTAAGATGGAACGGTCCCGCCGGTATTTGGATTCCTTTTGAATGGATGGGTTTTCTGCACAAAACCTGTGCCGGATTGTAGTGTGAGGAGTCCCCTGAAAGCACATGACTTTAGAGTATTGATAAAGCACTTATTTAAGATGACTTCAGTCCATCTAATCAGTTGGAACTGAGTCATATTGAATACGTGCTTTTAAATGACAGGGTTTCCCTCACGAAACCTGTGCCAGTTTTTGGTGTCAAAGCTGCGCCACGAGGGTGCGGTACACGTCCTTGCGTGTGAGCATCGCCTTGCGGGCGCACCCGAGCGACAGATAGCCGTCGATATTCGCGGTCTTGCCGCGGTTCGCTTTCACGTTGCGACCGAGGCCACGAGAAACGCAGCCGTCACGCTGGTCACGCACATAGCCCAGCCCACCGACCTTTTTCTTGCCGGTTCTCACGGCTCGCAGGCAGTCCATGACGAACTTGTTCAGCTCGCTCACGTCGCGCTCCACATTGACGGTGGAGAGCACCTGCGTTGCCCACGAGAACTTGCCGTTGCCCTTGTAGAGATAATTGTTCACCCTATTAAGGCATGATTTGAACGACTTTTTGCTCTTGATGGTACGGCTCTCAATTTCGTGCTGGAATCGCTTGATGCGTGTGCCCGACAACGAGATGTCGTTTCCACGGATAGAGAACCCGAGGAACTTGAACCATCGGTCGGGTGTGATGTACTCCACCTTTTTAGGGTTGAGAGTGATGCCTTTTTTGCGGCACTCATCACGCATGATTTCCATCGCCGTTTCGTGGTCTTCGCCAAGATATAGCGAGTCGTCGGAATAGCGGACATAGAAACCAGGCAGTTTTGACAGCCTCTCGTCAAGGTCATACATCACCACATTGGCGAGGTAAGACGCAACGGAGCATCCCTGCTTTAAGGACTGATATTTCTCAGTAAGATTGCCATCGGTGTCGAAATACAAATCAGAGTGGTAATACTTGCGGAGAACGTCGATGATAGCGGAGTGCCCATGAATGCGCTCCACGTTGTCGAAAGCGGCATCAATGAACTCGATAGGCACGGAGTCGAAATACTTAGAGAAATCGGCTTTCCATCCCTTGACGTTATCGCCCTGCGGATTGTCGCTGACGATGCGGCTGATTTCCTTGACCACCTTACCGCACCCGATGCCCTTCTGATAGGACTTGCATCGTGGGTGGATGGATTGTGGCATTAATTCTATCAGCAAATCGTTTGCGATACTGAGGAAGATTCGGTCGATGGGTTCATTGACGTAAACCGTGCGGTATTCGCCCGGTGTGTCCTTGGGTATCAGCGCGGTGTGTGGCGGTGCGATTTCGTACTCGCCATTCTTCACTGCATTGTAGAGCGCGATTCTGAGCTCGGGTTTAGTGAGCTGATAGAGCTGCGCTTTGCTGATGCCCTTGACGGCGCCTTTCTCGATGGCGTAAATCCATCGGTCATGCTCGAAAAATAACTGTGTGATTTTGTCCATAATGAATTGAGATTAATTGATGAATGAATAGAAGGGAGCGGGAGGGTTAATTCCCTTCTCCCCTTTGCGAGGCTTACGCTCGCAATACCGTGACGGCATCGCCGCTTAGAAATGGTAGTCGAGGATACCGTTGACGTAGAGCACTTTCGGCTTGTCGTCCGCGAAGACGTGATGCGCATAATGAATCAGCTCGTTTGACTTTGATAAGCAGCCGCTCCAATCGTCGATGTAGAATAGGAAGTCGATGTCGAGAATATTGCGTGCCATTCGGCACAGGGTATATTCTCCAAGTCCCACCCATGACTGATTGTCGTAAAACGGTCCTGCAAACTCCATGTTTTGCAGGGTCGAGATGAAGCGTCGTTTGTAGTCGTCGAACAGGCACGAGCCGTCGGAGATAATCTCGATTTTGTCTCCAGTCACTTTGAACACGTCTTTAGGAAGGACATGGGCGAGCAGGGACAAGTCGTCTTCTCGGTTGTCGGTGTCTCCGCAATAGTCGATGCCGTGATAGCCCATATCGGCATCACTGATTGAGAGTTCATTAATCCACTCGTCTTGAGGTAGTTTCTCTGTTGATAGTTGGAAAATTCGTGAGTGCATAATCGTAGAATTTAAAAGGTTAGAAAATATTGAGAATTGTTGTTTGTGTTTTGGCGACCTGTGACGGTCGCCAAAACGGTGTGGGGATTATCCCCATTTGGCTGCTTGGTATTCGGGCAGACGGCTCACGATGAACTCCGCGAGGAATTTGCGCAGCCTTGCGCAGGTGTCTTTGAACTGCTCGTACTCGTCTTTCCGAGACCAATTCTCGTACTCCTCGGGAGTGAGCCATCCGGCCACATCGGTGTTGTAGTCGATGAACTGCAAAGACTTGAACAACTGCATGATGGGGATGAGCTTATAGCGACGCACGTTTTTCATCGCTTGAAGAGCGTCGTTCCATTGCTCTGGCTCGGTGTTGCTTTTTGCGTGCTTGCCGCAGAAGCACTCGATGGCGTTGAAGATGTAGGCTTTCTCGACGAAATCGACAGCTATTTTTGCGGTCTCTGACCGCTTGTCATAGTCGCCGGTCAAAGCCAGCCACAGTTGTAGCGGTTTGTTGTCGGTCTGCTCTCTCCAACCTGCTGAATAATACAGCATCTCTCTTACGTCGACTAAAGAGTCGATATTTACTGGTATGCAACTCATAATGATTTGAATTAAATTGTTAGTGAATAAATGAGTAGTGAAACGCGGAAGGGGAATAGCCTCCGCGTTCCGATGGGGGTTAGGCGGTGAGTTCTTTGAACGTTTTCTCGTCGCATCCATGACATGAGGCATACTTGAGGATTTTTAGCGCTGTTTCCTCGTCTTTTACCTTGATGGCTTTGAGGCTGTCGGGGTCGATGTGGTACGGGTCTCCCTTCGGTTTCGCCAAAGGCACATAACATTCGTGCGGGAAATTAGCCCTGCCGATGTTCCAAACAACGTAGCCTGATGGATACTCGTTGACGACCTCAAAAACGTCCTCTTTGCCGTACCATGTTTTGTCTCTGAATATTTCCATGATAGAATTGAATTTTAATTAAACATTGAGAAAAATGTGTGGAAAAAGGCGGCAGAGATACCGCCAATTCCTTAGGCATCAGCCCAGTAAGACCAAGATTTGATTTTTGAAAGCCCATATCGCTTGAGATAGGTGTGCAGTCTGCGCTCGAATTTCGCGCGCTCATGTTTGGCTCCATCTTCGATGCGTTTCCTGTCGTCATCGTTGAGGGCGACCACATCGGGACTTTTCTTCTTGTTTTCCCATTCCCAATGCGTGAAGTTGCAAAGGTCGAAGATGTTGAGTCTGTCGTCTCCGTAAATCACGCGGCGGAGATGCGGATGAGAGCAGTCTTTTTTAAGGCACGCAAAAATGCGGTCAAAATCGGCAAGGTTTGAGTCGAGAAAAAACTGCTCGTTGGTTCGTGCGTGGTTTACCATCTTGTTGGCGTTGTCATAAGACTCGGTGTCAACGGACGAGTGACCGTAGCCAAAACAGAACGATGTCTCGATGCGCGGTTTCTCAAAGCAGAACAAGCCGCCGTTTGACAGGCGAATGATGAGACTGGCTCTTTTGCGGAAATAGTCTATCATATCACCTTTCCAATGCTTGCCTAACTCAGTGAGATAATCGTGCATAAGGGAGAGGTCGGCAGACGTGTCAATTTTTGACTTGTTTTTTTGCCTTGCTTTCAGGTCCGACAACCACCGCAGAAGGGTCGGTGAGGAATTTCTCCACCGCATCGCGCTTTTTGGCCGAGAATATCCAGCCCGCACCGCATCGCAGTTTCGGGTTGAATTTGCCGCCAAGATTTTTGAGCTGGTTCTTGAACTCTTTTGTGTCGCCGATAACGGCGATGGCTTTCTCGGAATACTCGATGATGGAGAAGTCGCCCGATATAGGCTCGGTCGCCTGTGCCTCTTTAGGCTCAATCTTTGGCGACAAATCGGTGTGGTAGGCGAGTTTGTAAATCACCTGGTCAAAGCTGTCGGTGATGGTGGCGCGTGCCACGATGTCGTTCTCGAAATGATAAGAGCGGAAATTCTGCTCGTTCAAATCGGGGAACATCTCGCGCACCTTTTTGCGCCCCTCATCGGTCACTTCCTTGTTGGTGAAAATGTAGTCGCAACCGCCGAACTGAACGCTGAAGGGATTGTCCTCTGAGTCGTGGTAGTCGGTGTAGGCGTCGAATGTGCCGGTTTTGTACTTGCCGACAATGGCGGCAACCTGCTCGGTTGTGGGTCCGTCATTCCACGTGATGTTGTAGCAGTCGTAACCGCTCTTTTTCACGGAGAATTTCACGCCTGGGAAATTGCGCTTGAGTTCGGTGCGAATGTTGCGCCCGACGACGTTGTGGTCGTAGCGGTCTTTCGCCCGCTCGAGAAACGCATACCTTTCGGCAAACATTTTCTCGCTCTCTTCCCACTCGCGTTGCTCGCGCTCTTCATTCTCCTTTTTCAGTCGTTCAAGGTTCTCGGCACGTCGGAGCGATTTCTCGATTATTTCATCGCTGATTTCTTCGCTCTCATCGTAGTACAAACCGATGCCGAGCCTCTCGCTGATTGGCTTGGTAGTTTCACCCACCTTAATCCTGGGCGAAAAATAACGATCCAAACAAAGCTCGTCCACGTCGTCGGGATTGCCGTTGCAAATCTCCACAGCATTCATGTCATCATCATAGACCACAAAATACTGCATATTCCCGGCATAGCCCACGGCGTGAATAAATGTGCCTTTTGAGCAATGAACCCGCTCGTTTGGGACCATTGTTTTGCCGTTAGCACCGAAGAGTTGATAACTTCCTGAAAAACCTAATTTTTGTACCATAGTAGAATTGAATTTAATTGTTAAACTTAGAATGAATTAGAAACGTGAATGGTTTTTGCGCCATTCACGCCAGTGGTTAGATAGCGAGCTCAAGCTGCTTGCAAGTGGGGTCATAAATAAGCCCGTGCTAATGTCTTCATAATTTTCGTACTTTTGAATTAGAGAATAGAATTGAGGACCGAAACCGGCGGTTAAGCCGAGATCGGTTCGAGGGTTTCTTTCAGTCGTTATTTTAGAGCGGCATCACTCAAAGAAAATCCGCAAAGAAATTCATTCCGCTTTTCAACGCGTTTTGCGCCGCGATGCAGCCGTTAAAACTGCACCGGGCAATCAGGGACTATTCGTAGTCGTTCTCGCCGCCTGATTCGGCGCGCTTGTAGTAGTCTTCCTCATAGCTTTTCCAAGCTATGTTTTCGCTCCAAGTGAGGATAAGACCTCCGACACCGCAAAGCAGCGAAATGACGGCGAGTGTACCATCGCCCGTATCACAAGCGACACCGCGCCATCCTAAAACCTGCCACTGATAGAAGATCTTTTCTTTCATAGTTTTGTGTATTAAAAAGTGAATAAATTGAGATGAATTTTCGTACTCTGCACGGCGGTAAATTCCGTGCAGAATTATCGTACTCTTGAGGGAATTATCGTACTCTCAAGAATTTTCGTACTTGTGAGGGAATTTTCGTACTCTTATCGCATCTCGCGATTGCAACAGTACATGCCGTATATGCCGGCTATTAAACCGAGCATTAAAAAGGCACAAACCCCGATGGTGGAACCGAGAGAAATCTCACGGTAATAATCGGGCTCGAAATATAAAGCCCATGTGCGGTAAATCGCCCATCCGAAAAAGCATGTGAAAAGACAGCACATAACAAAGGCGAAAAGTATCGCCCAATCATCGAGGTTGTAACGTTTCATAATCTTTGAATTTTAATAGTGAATGAATGTTGTTAATTATCGTACTTGATGCTGGCGGTGAACCAGCAACAAGTTTAGCACGACTTTTGCAGCTTGAAATACAGCCTGGTCATGCTCTTGTAATCGACGCCGAACCGCTCGGCGACATCACCGGCACTCCAGCGGTGGAGCGCCATGTAGGATTTGAGCTTTAAATAATCGCGCTCAAAAGACCACGAGGATTTGCCCTCGCTCGCGGCCACATAATGCGACCGCAAATCGCAAAGTAAAAGAGCGTGCCGGTCGGCTGCGCTCTTCTTCTTCAAATAAGCGATGAACTGATTGTCGCTCATCGCGCTTATTCTTGGAGTCTTACTCATCGCTGCAAAATATAGCGATGGCATCATCAATAGAATGATGCTTGATTAGTGACTCGAAATAAGCAATCTCTAAAGTTTGAATTTGTGCCATAATCTTGAATGTTTTTTTATTTGATTATTTTGTAGGCGGCCCGGCCCGAAAAGAACCGGGAGACCAGCACCAGGAAACCACGCCCGAAACGCCGTCCGCTTTTAAGGAACCACTCGCAAGGGGTTTAACCGTGAATTCCGGAGCGGTCACACCGCCCTTCATTCTCAATTAATTCAAATTCTAAACTGTTACATTGCGACCCGGTAAATCGAGTCCAATGCGCACGCGCACACCGGGCTGGTGTGAACCGCCGATTTTTTAGTCGGTTTTAACGCTCGTGGGAGCGTTCGTTATTTGGTCCGTTCAGACTGTGCAAATAACGCCCAGTAATCAGCTCAATATTGCGGCCTCTGCTGTGCTCGCAATATCCGCGCGCGGACTACCCGCAAGATTGACGTGACAATTAGTCGGGCTTTTAAGCGGCCTTGACAGGCCGCAGAACCGCTCGAGAAATCGATCCGCCTTTTTGCGGTGGTTTCCGCGTTTTTCCATCGCCCGGATAACCAGGCTATTTGTGCTATACTAAACACATACGTTTTAGACTCACAACGCAACTATATTTTTTAGTTGCCGCTTTGGGCTTAATGTGCTCTTTATTTTTACATCGACGCCCAAACGTCGATGATGGACAACAAAAGACCACCACTAAATTAATAGTGGTGGTCTTTTGCCGTTTTTGAGTCGATTTTTGACGCTGTTTCAAGTTAAAGAAGACCAAGCACTCGAAGGGCTTGTTTTTGTTCATCAGTCAAATTGCCCTCTCGCAACGCTTTAATTTTTGTCTGTAACGCTTTGCGCTGCTCTCTCTTTTTTTCGTCCTGGGCCGCCTCGAGGGCGTCTATTTCCTCAATCAGGGAAATAGGACAATTTAACCGAAAAGTTTCACGAAAATTATCCTGTGTGGAAAAGTCCACGCCATCCCAGTTAATTACCGAGTAGTCCAGATTGCCAAAACGGGCAATTAATTTAGTGGTCACAGTCTCTTGATCCGCCTTTAGCAGGCTGTTTAATGTTGCGCTCTTCATAATGTAGAATGTTTTTGATAGTTGATGAATGAATTTTATAAAGTGCTTATA
>FLNZ01003334.1_pt1 | contig 10000 bp, 7 predicted proteins | sample 1140391 | NCBI WGS metagenome assembly FLNZ01 (sample SAMEA3878171, study PRJEB12797) | bioreactor metagenome | biome: Moose rumen | place: Sweden | collected 2011-10
AGCAGCGAGGGCACCAACGTCCGCGATTGGGTGACGACTTCCGTCACGGTCGCCGGCATCAATCAAAATCTCGAGGAAGTTCAACACGCAGTCCAAATGCGCATGCTCGCCGACGCGCCCCGTTGGAAGACCAATCAGGATAACAGCATCAACGGCATCGACGCGGCGTTTGCGGATTATCAGAAGGCGCTCAACAATGCGGTCTACGACGACGAGGCGGAGCGTCAACAGGATCAACAGACGCTCGACAACGAATTAAAATGTTGGCAGGCTTATAAAACACAGATTGCGCAATTCGATCGACTGATGGCGGCGAACGATCGGACGGGCGCGCAAACGTTGTTGGTCGGCGATTTGGAGACGGCGTTCGAGGCGATCGAGCGGGCAATGGAACTCGATTTGAGAGAGTGCTCGAGCGGGCTGATGGGAGCGGTCGAGGAATCGGAAGAGATGTTCGCCAATTTCGAGCATCTGATCCACGTGATCGGGATCGTGATCGCGGTGATCCTGTTGCTGATCGTTTTGATCGTGACGGTGCTGATACAAAACATCAAAAGTTCCGTGGCGCAAATCGTGCGCGTGACGGAGCGCGTTGCTACGGGCGATTTCTCGCATGACATCGAAATAAATTCCAATGACGAGTTCGGGACGATCCTCGAGCAATTCAACATAGTCATTCAACACATGCGCAAGGCGCTCGGCGACGTGCAGATTACTTCGCAGCAGGTATCGGTGAGCGTCGACAAAATGAAGTCGAGCGTGACGAAGACGGGCGACCTGATTCAGAACGTGGCAATGGCGGTGACGGCGGCGTCGGACAACACGACGGAGCAGGAGAATTTGATCAACGAGACCGAAGGACGAGTGCGGGCGATGGAGCAGGGCGTTGACCGATCGATCACGGCGATGAAGGCGGGGCTCGAGAGCGTCGAGGAGACGGCGAAACACGCGGCGGTGGGCAACAAACTGGCGGCAGAAACGGTCGAGCACATGAACGAGATCGCAAAATCGGTGGCGGAGTCGACGCGAATTGTCCAAGAGTTGGGCGATCAATCGAAAGAGATCGGCTCGATAGTCGAAACGATCAGCGCGATAGCCGAGCAGACAAACTTACTGGCGCTGAACGCGGCGATAGAGGCGGCACGCGCGGGCGAACACGGACGGGGCTTTGCGGTGGTCGCCGACGAGGTAAGAAAACTGGCGGAGGGTTCTCAACAGTCGGTGCAGAAGATCGGAAGCATCATCGGCACGTTGCAGAGCATGACGGAAAAAGCGGTCGACAACATGCAGGCGGGGCATGAGCTGGTGCAGAGGGGACGTAGCAACGTCGAGGCGACGGGCAATTCGTTCAATGAGATCGTGAATATGATCAAAGTCGCGGCGGAAAATTCGACGCAGGTGATGAACATCATCAGCGGGTTGCGCAAACCGATTGAGGACATCGTAAGTCGGTCGGGGCGGATATCGGAGATGTCGATCGAGGTTGCGAAAAAAATGGAGGCGATCTCCGTGGCGACGGCGGAGCAGGCGGAAAATATTGTTGAGATATCGGAGGACAGCGGCGTGCTGACAAACATGTCGGAGAACATGCGCGACACGGTCAACGAGTTCAACATTTGATAGAGAGGCGATTTGATGATAGAGATAAAAAATTTGACGTTGCGGCTTGGGACGCGGACGATTTTCGACGGGCTCAACTTCCGCGCGGAGGTCGGCGACAAGATCGGGATCATAGGCGGGGAGGGCGCGGGCAAATCGACGTTGCTCGATCTGATCGCGGGGCGTGTGCTGCCGACGGAGGGGCAATTGCAAGTCGACGGCAAGGTCGTGACGATCAATCGGGATATCTATGCGGATTTCTCGGAGATCAGCCTGGCGGAGATGTCGGCGGCGGAAAAATTCAAGCTGGCGCTCAACAACGCGCTGGACGATCAAATTCCGTCGTCGGAAAAAATCTTATTGCTCGACGAGCCGACGAAAAATCTCGACAGTGACGATGTCGATTGGTTGATCGAATTGTTGAAGCGCAAGCCGCATCTGACGGTGATAGTGGCGAGCAACGATCGATATTTTTTGAAGCGTGCGTGCACGCGGACGGTGACGTTGGGGGCGTCCGACGGCGAGGAGCTGATATTGATCAGCGAATCGGAGCATAAGGTGGCGTCGGACGAGCCGATCATCAGCGTCGAAAAATTATTGAAGGTGGTCGACGGTGAGCCGGTATTTCAGCGGGTGAGTTTCACGGTACGGCGCGGTCAGAAGATCGCGTTCGTGGGCAAAAACGAGATCGGCAAGTCGAAACTGATCAAAGCGCTCGGCGCGGACATTCCGATCAACAAAGGGAAAATAAAATTTGCATCGGGCGTGCGGCGGGCGTATATGCCGCGTGTGTTTTCGAGCGGGGCGGCGAAAGCGGAGCTGTTCAAGCTGAAGACGAGCGGGGCGGATTTATTGATAATGGACAGTCCGACGAGTTGTCTGGATCTGCCGACGATCAAAGCGCTTGAGCGTGCGCTGATCGAGTTCGACGGGACGGTGATATTTTCCGACAGCGATCGGGAATTTATCCAAGCGATAGCGAATCGGATAATCGACGTGACGCCGGACGGGATAGTGGATCGGCTGACGACGTATGACGAGTTCTTGAGCAATTACTCGGTGCGTCGGATGGTCGCCGAAAAATATCTTTGAGTCCGCGCGGGACGACGGGCATGAGGCGACGTAGGAAGGGCGCCGCCGTCGCCCCACTCACCACGGTCGGCGCTCAAATGAGGAAGGCATGCCCACCCTGCGCCGGCGGCGCCCCCGACTGATTTCGCGGTGCCCATCCCGCTTCGGCGGCGTCCACTTTTTAGCGGCGATCGCTCCGCAGCGGTGGCATTCGACGAAGGACGCAGTTGTCGCCCCGCGTCGGCGGCGCCCCCTTTTAATTATGAATTACGAATTACGCATTACGAATTGCTTTTAGGAGGGCTGATCAATGTATTTGGGAGAGCAAATTAAAAAGCTGGGCTTCGGGCTCATGCGCTTGCCGCGTCTCGACGACGGATCGATGGACATTGAGCAGATTAAATCGATGGTCGATGAGTTTTTGGCGGCGGGCTTCACCTACTTCGACACGGCTTGGGCGTACCCGGGCTCCGAGGACGCAATCCGTCAGGCGCTGGTCGAGCGTTATCCGCGCGAGAAATTTCAATTGGCGACCAAGAACGCGGCTTGGATCAATTGCAAGACGCGCGACGATGCCATCAATCAATTCAACACTTCGCTCAAACAGACGGGCGCGGGCTACTTCGACTTCTATCTGCTGCACAATCTTGGCGAGGGGCGCACGAAATTCTTTGAGGACTTCGATATGTGGTCGTTCGTCGCCGACAAAAAGCGCGAGGGGCTGATCAAACACTACGGCTTTTCATTCCACTCGACGCCCGAGGAGCTCGACGAGATTCTCAACAAACACCCCGAGGCGGAGTTCGTCCAACTGCAGATCAACTATGCGGATTGGGAGAATCACGCGATCCAATCGCGCGGCGTCTACGAGGTCGCCCGTCGACACAATAAGCCCGTCGTGATCATGGAGCCCGTCAAGGGTGGAATGTTGGCGAAGCCGCCCGCGTCGGTCGAAAAAGTTTTAAAGGACGCCGAGCCGGAGTCGTCGTGCGCGTCGTGGGCGATCCGATTCGCGGCAAGCCTCGACGGATTGATCACGGTGCTGTCGGGCATGTCGACGCTCGAGCAGTTGAGAGACAACGTCGCATTCATGAAAGACTTTAAAGGGCTCAACGACGCTCAGAAGGCAACGGTCGAGCGGGCGCGCGAGGAGCTGTCGAAAATCCCGATCATTCCGTGCACGACGTGTAATTATTGCGCCAAGGTCTGTCCGAAAAACATCGGCATCAGCGGGTCGTTCACGGCAATGAATTTCGTGCATCTGTATAATGACGTCGAGCGCGCGAAGCAGCAGGAAAGTTGGCTGGTGAAGATGCACGGTAAGGCGCCGGCGACGGATTGTATCAAGTGCGGTCAATGCGAAAAAGTTTGTCCGCAACATATTCACATCAGAGACGAGCTCGTCAAGGTCGCGAAGACATTGCTCGGCGCATGAGAGTTTGAAATATCCAAGGAGGCGCTTTGATGATGATGCGGGACATCGCTTGTTCCAATGTCGGCAGAGAGGCAGCAGTGAAATTTTTTTGGGACGAGGCAAGTCAGCATAATGCGGTGACATTGGGGGCGGGCTCGTACATCGTCAGCGCGACGTTGGAATTCGGCGGCGGTCGACAAAGTCACGTGCTCGTCGGCAATTACACGTCGATTGCGCACAACGTGGTGTTTTTGTCGGGCTACAATCACGACCATCATCGCGCATCGACTTATCCGTTCGACGATTACATGACGGGCATCGGCGCGACGAAAAATACCTACACCGAGGCGAATCGATATCAGATCATCATCGGCAACGACGTGTGGATCGGTCGCGGCGCGACAATCATGGGCGGAGTTCGGATCGGCAACGGCGCGGTGATCGGAGCAAACGCGGTCGTCACTCGAGACGTGCCGCCTTATGCCGTGGCGGTCGGAAGCCCCGCGCGGATCGTCAAGTATCGTTTCGAGCTCGACGTGATCGATCGATTGAACGGGATCAAGTGGTGGTACTGGTCGCGAGCGCAGATTTATGAACGATTGCCGTTGATGACAAATCCGCGCGGCTTCGTCGAAAATTTTTCAGCGGCGCGGTAATTCCGCTGCACCCGATCGCCAATCAATTGAAGCAATTCAAAGTGAGCGGCAAAAAAAATTTTTTCATGCCAACGGACTTCGGCGTGCCGAACGCGGTGTATCGACACGTTTTCGAGTGCTATACACAATCGTTTACAAAATCGGACAATACGTTGTTGATTTTGGGCTACACGAACGGGCAAACGCCGGAGGATATAAAAGTGTCGGACGACCCGCAAAGCCCTCCGGTGAGACTGATAAATTACGAGCGCCTGACGCTGTTGAACGTGTTGAATGTGGCGGACGCGCTCATCACCACGCGCGAGAATGTATCGTCGATATGCGTCGACTACGCAACGGATCACGGCGCGGAAATATATTCGGGACTCGACGAAAATGTTTTCGCTCGACCGCCGTTGCGAGAAAAAATTTCGTTCTGCGATTCGGCGCCGTTGTTGACGATCGGCATTCCGACCTTCAATCGGCTGAAATATTTGCGGAAGTCGTTAGCGGCAATTTGTGAAGCGGTCGGCAACGATCGACGGGTTGAAATTTTAGTGAGCGACAACGATTCGACGGATCGGACGGCGGAGTTTGTGCGCGCGGCTCAACATCACTACTCGAATTTGATCTATCGGAAGAACGAGGAAAATATCGGCGGCAATCGAAATTTCATGAAGGTGTACTCGGAGGCGCGCGGTCGATACGTGATGGCGATCGGCGACGACGATTATTTGAAGGTCGAGACGATCAATCGATTACTCGAGCTGATCGAGACCGGCGCCAATCAAAGTCTAATTTTGATGCGCAATGTCAACACCGAAGATTTTACAGTGATCGAAGGCAGCGGAACGGTCGAGTACATGAGGCAGGCGTCGTTCTGGACGACGTATATATCGGGGATCGTTTTCGAGAAGGCGGCGTTCGATGAGATTGCCGCCCCGGATAAATATGACGGCACGGGACTCGATCAGGTGTACTTGCAGTTGAGCGTGCTCAAAAGACATCCGAAGTTCCGAGTGATGTTCGGGCGGATATTGAGAGAGGGCTCGAGTGCGCATTTACCGCGCGGATATAATTATGCGGAGGTCTTCATCAAAAATTATTTCGACATAGTGAAGGCGGAGGCGGGGTTGCCGCGCGAAGATTTTGCTCGAGAGAAATTGCGGGTGCTGAATGAGATGCTGCTGCCGTGGTTTACGGCGATTGCCAACGGTGGCATTCAACTATCGCTAGACGGCTTGCCTGAAATATTCGAGCGATATTACGGCAGCGAAACGTATTATGATAAAGCCGTCGAACAAATAAAACGGCTCGGCATCCTCAAATAAATAAAGGCAGTTCCAGTGGGGGCGACGCCGTATTGTCCGAGATTGAAAACTGCAACCTGTTCAAAGCCGGTGGACATCATCATCATTCCTGCCGCGCCACTACATATCGAAGTCAACAAACAATTGCACTTAGACAAGATTACCATCTGTGTCAAATATTCCTTGCCCAACCAAAAATGATCATTTTTCCGATTGAGATGATACGAGGAAAGCAGAGTGCGTCCGTCGTATTTGATGTACTGTCTGTCAGTAACAACGCACATGTCTTTAAAAATATTTTTAAACCGCGTTACGACGTTGAAATCCTCTGTCGCTAAAAAAATTTTATTGCAACGCCACTGTGCAATACAATTTTTGGTGGCGTCGATCACAACATCAACGGGCGGTTGTATCGGATGATATTTCGGTTGGAGTGCAACATAATCGGTGCCGCGCACCAACACTCCGAGCACACGATCGCTTTTCGAGATCAAGCGATTGTACTCATTTATGATGCTCTGATAAATCGTTGGCTGAATCCGAAAAAAACCGAGCCGTACCAACATACGCCATTCGCTCAGCCGTTGTAGGCTTCCTCAAGCGAGATGTCGAACGGCTGACGAAAATAATACTCCCAAGCATTTTCTTTACCAAGCAATTTTGGTTCAAGATACGCATTTGGAAAGTTCCTCATGTCGATAACGGGCAAAAGTCCATTTGCAAGTGCAAATCTGATGTGCCCGGCAAAAACAATGTAATTCGAGAACAAACCGACCATGGGATCGGCTCGACGAATTATGTAATACGTCTTGCCGCCGGGAGCGTTTTGCCTCAACCAATGCGGCGCCCAATTAATTTTCATAGCCTCATCTCCTCTGTCAGATACCCCAATCGGAGAACTCGTCGAGCATATCTTTCATCAATCCGTCGAGGAAAGTCCGATCGCCTTCGTCCTCGAGCGAAGACGTCAGCTCAGCCCACGTCATTTTCATCCGCTCGTTTGAAAATTTATCAATCGCCACCTCCGCATCTTTCTCCTCAAGCAACTTTTCAACCTCGTCTCTGTAAGTCTGCAACAACGTCAGCGCCCGTTCGATCGGAGCGGGCTCATTTTTTTTGCGCTCGAGCAGATGACCCTGCAACGCGTAATCAGCAAGCGACGTAAACGCTCGCTCGAATACGACGCGTCTTTCATCATAATAATCTTCAGACCCGTTCAGATATTTGATGAACGCCTCCTCCCAACTCTGCAACGTGTTGACGATGTAGAAGATGCTGCCGAGATTCTGTTCGACGTACTCAATTTTTTTGAGCCCCTCGCGAACAATGCACGCAAGATTTTCGGCGACAAGCTCAAACTCCGTGCGGGGCTCGTCGGCAATCGCGGCAAGCTCGACGAGAGAATTGTCGCCGTGGTTGGCTTTGTCGATGCGCGCGGCAATCGTTTCGCCCTGCTTTTTGATCGAGAGAATTTGCCGCTTGACACCGTCGAGATCGAGCACGAGACGAGAGGCAATCGTTTTGCGGCGTCTTTCAAACAACTCTTTAATGTCGTCGTCCGGCTCAATGTCAAGTTTGTCAAGCGAAGGCAGCGCGTCTAGCTTTGATTGCGCGGTGTTAAATTCAAAGATGATTGTACGTTTTGCGTTCTCGAAGTCGAGGAATTTGCGAAAGAAGTCGTCGGCGAGCGACGTGACGGCGGCGTGATATTTGATTATGGAGCGGTCGATGGCTGGGATGTTGTAATTGGTGAGGAGCGCGCGATAGTCGAAGGTCGACGAGAGCAGGACGACCTCTTTCAACTGATTGATCTCGGTCTGAACGTCGGCAAGTTGTTTGAGGAGCGCGGGCTTCTCGACGAAGATCGAGCGGTAGAGGTGGGTGATGGATTCGTCGGCGAACAGCGGAATCAATTCGTTGGACGTAAAAATGTTGAGGGTGAATTGAAGTTTTTCCTTCTCGGAATAAAAATTATTGGATGGGGAGATGTTGTTCTCATAGTCGGGCGGCACCAACGCATGGCAGCACGGAATCACACGTCCCGTGCCTTGATTCATGCTGCTCGTCGTTCCGGCTCCGTCTAAGTTTCTGTAGTGATATCTCCCGTTATGAAATACCGTCCATGGATACTCATTCAATATTCTCCAATTGCCGCCGCCTTGAAAGGGAAAAGATTTATCCGCGATCATTTTCCACAGCTCAAAGGGAGTCGGAATCTGCCATTGTCCGGAGTAATCGACCATGTGATCATTGATCCGATTCACGTCGCAGTTATTGTAGGGAAAATAATTGAGATCCGCCCAGAGGAGCGCGGTATCTCGATCGAACAGCACCTTCGGCTTGCCGACGAACCAAAACCACCGCTGATTTTTGATCGCCTCCAATATCCGATCGATGCCCGTTCCCGACAGCTCGTTGATTTTCGACGTGATCCCGTTGATCTCGCCGTCGAGCGCCGACAATTTTGCCTGCAACTCCCGCTTGATTGCCGTCAACGACATTTGTTTTTCGTTGAGCTCGGACACCTTCCGCGCGTTCGTCTCGTTCTCGAGCCCCTCGCAATTCTCCTCGATGCGTCGTATTTGCGCGAGTAATTCTTCCTTCCGCGCCGTCAACGCCGACAACTCACTCATATTTTTTGCCTCCCTCGATCAAGTTGCCGCTATTATATCACACTCCCATCGATCGCGATCAAATTAAAAATCTCCGAACGGATCGCTCCGCGCGGAGATTTTTTTAGGGAGAATCTCGTGATGTATCAAATTGACCGCCGACAAAAGCCGACAATCAGATTTTTGCTTTGATCAGTTTGAACAGCTCAGAGTCGGACGCCGCGCCGGTGAAGTGACTGATCGCCGCATCGATCCCGTTCTCTTTGATGTAGCTTTGCACCTCGACCGCCTCTTTGTCGCCGCTGTAATCGAACTTCAGCGCCGCCGCGATCACCGTCGTCAGAGCCTCGGGCACCTTGTCGCGCTCGAGCAATTGCGTCGCCGGCGATACCAACCGATCCTTCGGACTCAACTTCCGCACCGGTCCTCTCGCAACGCGCGTCACCTCGTCCGACAGGAACGGATTCGCAAACCGACTCTCCGTCGTCTCGACATACTTCCAATGCTTTTCGGGATCAAAGCCGTATTTTTCGATCAGCAGCGTCCCGGTTTCCTTCCACACGCGCCGCGCCATCTCGACCACGTCCGCGTCCTTCATCGCCGAGCTGATATCCTTGATGCCCTTTTGATACGCCAGATAAGCAATCGACGCGTGACCGGTGTTGACGGTGAACAGTTTGCGCTCGATATACGCGCTCAGATTGTCGACAATCGTCATACCTTCGATCGACGGTGTCTCGCCGACCATGCCTTTCGAGTCAACGTCCCACTCCGCATACGGCTCGACCTGCACGAGTAATTTCTCTTCGTTCTTCTGCAGCGGCACGATCCGATCGACGGCGGCGTCGGGGAAGCCGATCAGCTTGTCGACCTTCGGCTTGGCGTCATCAGTCAAATTCTGATACACAAAATTTTTAAGAGCGGTCGAGCCGCCGACCATGTTCTCGCACGCAATGATGTTGAGCGGCGTCTCGTTGACGGCGACGCGCTTGATCAAGCCCTTGGCGATGTTGGGCGCGATGAATTTCAAGATGTTCGGACCGATCGCCGTCGTGACGATATCGGCGTCGACGATCGCATCGAGCAACGCGTCGAGATTTTTATCGCTGTTGATGGCGCTGACGTTCTCGACCAAAATCCGTTGCGGATTGTCGCCGACGATCTGAACGTAATATTTGCCGAGCTCGTTTATGTCATCGACCAGCGGCGCCGCCACATCGACGAACGTCACGTGATAGCCCGCCTTCGACAGCAGCAGACCGATGAAGCCGCGACCGATGTTGCCGGCTCCGAAATGCACAGCCTTCTTCAATGTGATCACTCCTTCGAAATTGATTGGCACTAAAAACTTTTGAGCGA
>FLNZ01000142.1_pt1 | contig 9992 bp, 8 predicted proteins | sample 1140391 | NCBI WGS metagenome assembly FLNZ01 (sample SAMEA3878171, study PRJEB12797) | bioreactor metagenome | biome: Moose rumen | place: Sweden | collected 2011-10
GGCGGGCCGGAAGTGGCGGCCCTCGAAAAGGAACTTGCAGATTATTGCAATTCTGGGAATTCGGACGCCGGATGTGACGGCGCGGAACCCGGAAAGCAAGGCTCTTTTGCTGGAAAAGACCGCGCGGAGCCTGAAACCAGGGCCATCGCGTGCGCAAGCGGCACCGACGCCCTCACCATCGCGCTCATGGCCCTCGGGATTAAACCAGGGGACGAGGTCATTGTCCCCGACTTCACCTTCATCGCGCCGGCGGAATGCGTCGCTTTTTTGGGCGGCACACCGCGTTTCGCGGACATCGACCCCGAAACGCTCCTGATCGACCCGGAAAGCGTAAAGGCGCTGATTGGCCCCAAGACGCGCGGGATTATCGGCGTGGACCTGTTCGGGCAAGTTGCGGATTTCAACGAGCTATGGGAAATCGCCGTCGCGAACGACCTCTGGCTTTTAGAAGATGCCGCGCAGGCGTTCGGGGCATCGTTTATTTCGTGTGGCAAATCCGCTGCTGGAATTAAACCGCACCTTAAACCGCGCCGTGCCTGTACCCTCGGGGACATTTCCATCACGAGTTTCTATCCCTCGAAGCCGCTGGGTTGCTACGGCGACGGCGGTGCGCTGTTCACCAGTGACCCGAAGTTGGAAGCAAAAATCCGGCAAATCGCGAACCACGGGAGCAAGGAACGCTACCTGCACGAGACCGTGGGCATGAACAGCAGGCTCGACGCACTGCAGGCAGCAGTGCTCCGGGTAAAGCTCCGCCACTTCGAAAACGAACTGAAGGTGCGTCGCGAGAACGCCCGCAAGTACGACGAGTTTTTCGCAGAATACAGCGCGGGTCTTCGCACTTTCGCAGGTGCGGGCATTTCGGGCGCAAGCGCCGGTGCAAAAATCGTGCCGCAGCACATCGAATACGGATGCACGAGCACCTACGCACAGTACACCGTGCTGGCAGATGACCGAGAAGCCTTTATCAAGAAGCTGGACAAAGCGGGAATCCCGCACTGCATCCACTACCCGCAACCGCTGCACGAACAGCCCTGCTTCAGGGGGCTCGCACAGGGCAGCGAAAACAGGAACGCCATCATGGCGAGCCAGAAGGCCGTAAGCCTCCCCGTCTGCGCGTTTACCGATGTAGATTTTATCATAAACAAGCTGAGGTCCGTCCTATGAGAAACACTGGCCTGATACCCGGAATCGCCAACGACAAGACTCCCCGCAAGGTCTCGGAGTCCGCGCTGGAATCGCACGCCATCGTGCATCCCGTCGATACGAACGCGCTGAACAACGCCTTCGGGGGCTACCTGATGAGCCTCATGGACGAAGCCGCCTGCATCGTCGCCTTCAGGCACGCGGGCCGCAAGGTGAACACCGTCTCCATCGACGGCGTGCGGTTCTTCCGCCCGACGGCGGTCGGCACAATCCTCAATATCCACGCGAGCATGAACCGCGTGTTCAACACCTCCATGGAAATCGGGCTCAAGATAACCGAGACCGACCCCGAGAACGGAGCCGAGCTCCCGGTCGCGCACGCCTACTTCACGTTCGTCGCCATCGACGACAACGGCAGGCCCACCGCCACTGCCCCCGTGGAACCCGATTCCGACGAAGCCCGCCGCCGCTACGAGCAGGCGCTTGTCCGCCGCGAAGCAAGGATTGCGCTAGGGAAACAACTCCAGTAAAAGATCCTCGCCTTCGCGAGGATGACATTCCAGTGAGCGAGGATGACGTTTTAAACTGTATACAGGCGGAACCATTATTTATGTTCGGGGCTCTTTCGCGGGCCCCTTCCCATTTCTAAAATTGTGCCATGCGCGGACCCCAAAAAGACGTCAAAGACCGCTCCCTGATAAGCCTCTCCTGGCCGCTTATCCTCACGTTCGCCGTGGGCATGATCCAGCCCATGATGGACAGCTGGTTCCTCTCGCGCACTTCCGAAACCGCAGCCGCCGGCGTCGGCGCCATGCTCCCGATTCTCGGGGCGCTGTTTACCGCGCTCCACGCTTTCGCACAGTCCGGCGCTAGCATCGTCTCGCAGTACATCGGCGCCAAGCAGAACAGCCACGCAAACAGCACGCAGACGATGGTCCTCTTCGGGAGCATCTTGCTCGGGGTGGCGCTCACGCTCGTAATATTCCCGCTTTCGGGCCATATCCCGCAATGGATGGGCCTCACCGAGGAACCCGCGAAATACGCGATGATGTTCCTGAGCGTCGTCTCGTTCGGGTTCGCCTTCCGCGCATTGCAGACCATCCTCACCGCCCTCATCGCCACGCACGGCCTTACCGTATGGAACCTCGTGGGCAACACGCTCACCATCGCCTCGAATGCCGCCCTGAACGTCGTGTTCCTCGAAGGGTATTTCGGGCTTCCCAAGATGGGCGTTTACGGCGTGGCCCTCGCCACAGCGCTCTCGTGGCTGATATCTTCGGGCATCCTGTGGTTGGTGCTCAAGTTCAAGGTAAAGCACCAGAGCAGGGCCCGCGACTGGAAGCGCTCCCGCATCCTCCTCCCCGACTGGATCCGCATCGGCCTCCCCGCCGCCGCGGAACCCATCAGTTTCCAGCTTTTCCAGGTGTTCATCACCGCGATGGTCGTGTACGTAGGCACCACCGCCATGACCGCCCGCGTTTTTGCGGGTAACTTCGCGGCCCTTTCCGTGATTCTCGGGGTCGGCCTCGGCAGCGGAAACCAGATTCTCGTGGCACACCTCGTAGGCGCCCACGACTTTGTGAAGGCGAACCGCCGCGTCTACCAGACGCTTGCCGTAGGCATCACGAGCGGGCTCTTGCTCTCGATAATCGTCGCACTCTTGGGCGAACACCTGCTACGGCTCTACACTGACAATCCCGAAGTTCTCAGGCTCGGCAAGATTTGCCTCTGGTGCGACGTGGCCGTACAGCCGTTCAAGGCGGTGAACTTCATCCTCACCACATCGCTCAGGGCCGCGGGCGATTCCAAGTTCCCCGCAATTGTCGGGAGCGGCATGATGTGGACGCTCGGGCTTGCGACTTCGCTTATCCTCGCGTTTGTCGTGGGGCTAGGCCTCCCCGGCCTCTGGCTCGGCATGGCAAGCGACGAATTCTACCGCTCGTTCGCGAACATCTGGCGCTGGCGTAGCGGCCGCTGGAAAAGCAAGGCCGTGGTTTAGTCCTGGATGCAACGGACAGAGTACCCGACGCGCTTACTACTCTCGTAGCACAGGTACACATCGTCGCGGCCGTAGAACAAGTACATGTTGTACACGCTACTGTTACCGTACTCCGTAGAACTCCAGAAGAACGCGTGATCGCCCTCGCTACCGTAAATTCCATTGTCGCCCCTGTTGCCAGCAGGAAGTGCCGAGAACCCGAAAGCATCCGAGCCCTCGCCACTGTGATTCCATCCAGATGTAGACTTGAGAACCCAGCCAGCAACCGATGAGCCTCCAACAGCGATGAACAAAGTTTCCCATTCAGCCTTGCTCGGCAGATGCCAGCCATTGGGGCATACACCCTGAATATTTCCTGACGGCAGAGAGCATGTATAGCCATAGCCACATTCACTCTCCGACTTGCCTACTGCGGCAGCCCACCTGTAAAGCCTTCCATATTTTTCACAATACTCGACGGAATCGTTATAGCAGAAACTAGAGTCCGTTTCATAATTGAGATTTTCCGCCATCCACCACTGGTCACCTATCTTCACGGTTTTGTAGGTCTGACCATCGCGGTCATCTACCAACTCGCCATATTCGCAGTTGTCTTCCGTTTCTGTTTTGCAGCCTATTCGTGAACTAGACGACTTCGCCGAACTGCTGCTCGTCATGGCGGCCTCAGAGCCGCCATCTCCCTGCTTTTTACTGGAAGAAGACCCGTCATCGCAGTCATCGCACACGCTCGACGACGACCTGTCCGAAGGCCGCGTCGCAAAACTGCTATCGTCGTCACCACACGCGACAAGCATCGCCGCACAAACAAACGCTATGGATCCTATCAGTCGCCTACGGCTCCTTTCAGGATGACACCACAAATTCTTCATAATCCCTCCTAATCCTTGAGGCAACGGACAGGGACTGCGTTGTACTTGACGTTGGTGCTGCTCAGGGCCGCTGCTTCGGTGAGGTTGAGCAAGAACACTTCATACGCGTAGTTGCTATCGTCCTCCGTAGAACTCCAGAAGAACGCGAAGATGCCCTCGAAGTTGGAAATCCCATACTTGTTCCAGCTGCCAGCAGGGAGCGCCGAGAACCCGAAAGCATCCGTGCCGTTGCCACTTTCATCTTCGTAATCATCCCAGCCAGATGTAGACTTGAGGTTCTTTCCAGCGATGTCTTTGCCGCCAGCTGCGTTGCACAGAATTTCCCATTCAGTTATGTTTGGCAGGTGCCAGCCTTCAGGGCAAACACCTCGTATAATACCGGCTGGCGAGCATGTCGAATCATAGCCGCAACCCTTGCCATTCGTACTCCATCTACCTGCACTGTCCATGGCCGCAGACCACGTATATAGGCGACCATACTTATTGCAATTGGCAGAGACGTTATCATAGCACCAACTAGTGGAATCGGAAGAAACTCCTTCATAATCAAAAGGATCGTCTATGTATGCATAATTGAGATTCTCCGCCATCCACCACTGGTCACCTATCTTCACGGTTTTGTAGGTCTGACCATCGCGGTCATCCACCAACTCGCCGTATTCGCAGTTGTCTTCCGTTTCTGTTTTGCAGCCTATTTGTGAACTAGACGAAGACTCCGCCGAACTGCTGCTGGACTTGGCGCTAGAAGATGACACCACAGAACTGCTACTCGACTTGGCGCTGGAAGAAGACCCGTCATCGCAGTCCTCGCACACGCTCGACGAAGACCCGTCAGAAGGCCGCGTCGCGAAACTGCTGTCATCGTCACTACACGCGACAAAGAGTGCAGCCAAGATAAGCGAAAGTACAAGATGTATGGATCCTCGCCGGAGCCTGTCCTGAGCTTGCCGAACGGGCGAGGATGACAACACTCTAGGATGACACCACAAATTCTTCATAATTTCTCCTTTTTCCATTACCTGCATAAAATATAAGATATCCATTTACGCTCAAAATGCCGAAGTGGCGGTGAAATCGGAACTTTTTTGCTATTTTCACCGCTATTTTATTAGTTTGTTTGCAAACAATCAGCAAAAAATAATGCATTTAGGCAATTATTGGCGGTGAAATTCGCATTTTCTACCCCATTTCACCGCCGTCAACACCCTCCGCGACAAGAAAAAGACACATTTCAATACACACAAGTTAATTTCTGGCGGTGAAATCGACACTTTTTACTCCATTTCACCGCCACTTTCACATTTTTTCATATTTTTCTGATCGTGTGAGCGTGCGAAGCGACCCTTGCAGCAAACATTACCAGAATAAAAGCAGTCTAATCTTTCCCCTGCAGTTTAAAGGAAATCCGAAGTGACTAACAGCCACGAGGATTTCCTCCCGCCGCTCATTCCCTACATGCGCCATAGCAATAAACTATTCCCAAACAGAGACTTTATCGTTTTTTTTTGCGGAGAGGGGCAATTCGCAAAGCGAACACTGGAACGAAGTGATTGTGTGAGCGTGCGAAGCGACCCTCGCAGCAAACATTACCTGAATAAAAGCAGTTTAATCTTTCCCCTGCAGTTTAAAGGAAATTCGAAGTGACTAACAGTCACGAGGATTTCCTCCCGCCGCTCATTCCCTACATGCGCCATAGCAATAAACTATTCCCAAACAGAGACTTTATCGTTTTTTTTTGCGGAGAGGGGCAATTCGCAAAGCGAACACTGGAACGAAGTGATTGTGTGAGCGTGCGAAGTGCCCCTCGTAGCAAACATTATTCAAACAAAAAAACTATCTTTGGCGCATGCCCTTTTACCCGGAAGATGTCATTCAGCAGCTCAAATCGCAAGCGGACATTTCGCTTGTGATTCAGCAGTTCTTGCCGCTGAAACGCTCCGGCACAAACCGCTTCGTGGGCGTATGCCCCTTTCACGACGACCACTCCCCCTCCATGACGGTAAACCCGACGCTCGGCATCTACAAGTGCTTTGCCTGCGGGGCCGGCGGCGACGTCTTTAAGTTCGTGCAGGAACACGAGAAAATCGACTTCAATGGCGCCGTCGAGTGGGTTGCGAACTTCGTCGGGTTCAGCCTTCCCAAGTTCGCATCAAAAGAAAACGCGGAAGTGCAAGAAGAAAAGGGCTTGATCCGCAAGCTGAACGAACTTGCCTGCAACTGGTTCGAGCAGCAGCTCTCGCTGAGCGAGAAAGCCCTCGAATATCTCGCAAAGCGCAACATTTCGGAACAGACGCGCAAGCAGTTCCACATCGGCTACGCCCCCGACAAGCGCGAAGGCCTCATCGCCTATGCGGCAAAGAACGGCTTTTCGCCCAAGGACTGCCTCAGGGCGGGCCTCGCCGTCGAAAAGAAGAACGGCGGAATCGACGACAAGTTCCGCGACCGCCTGATGATTGCCATCCAGAACCAGTCGGGGACAGTCGTCGCATTCGGGGGCCGCGACCTCGCGCCCAAGCAGGAAGGCTTCGAACGCCCGAAGTACATGAACAGCCCGGAAACGCCCCTCTACAACAAGAGCGAAATCCTCTTCGGGCTCAACCACAGCCGCACTGCCATCGCAAAGGAGAATGCGGTCATCATCGTGGAAGGCTACTTCGACCTCATCAGCCTCTATCAGGGCGGCGTGCAGAACGTGGTCGCGGCATCGGGCACCGCCCTCACCGAATTTCACGCGAATATCCTCGCCCGCTACGCGAAAACCGCATACCTCGTGTTCGACGGCGACGAGGCCGGGCGCAAGGCAACCCACCGCACCATAGAGATTGTGCTCCCGAAGGGAATCGTACCGCGAATCTTCGCGCTCTCCCGCCCCGACGGCACAAAGATTGACCCGGACAACTTCGTGAACGAGCAAGGTGCCGAAGCGTTCCACGAGCAGTTAAAAGGCGCGGAAGACTGGCTCAGCTACCTTTCGCACAACAGCGACCTCCAGGGCATCGAGGACCGCGCGAAATTTATCACTTACGTGAAATCCGTCGTCAAGAGCATCCAGGACAAGGAACTCCAGAACCAGTACGTGGAACTCATCGCCGAACGTTTCAACACGAAGCCCACGCTGGAAGGCATCCAGGGAATCCGCCCGCAAAAGAAACCCAAGGCAGCTGCACCCCAAGCCCCGCAAGATATCGCGGAATACGCGGAGTACGGCGAAGTGCCGCAACAGTCCGCCGAACCCGAACGCGTCCCGTGGGAACTCCTCTCTCCGCTCGAGGTGCGCTTTGCGAACCTGCTTGTCCGCAACCCCACGCTTTTGGACCGCGCCTGTGAATACTTTGACGTGGAACTCGCCGCAAGCGGCATACAGTTCTTCGAATCGAGCATCATCGACGAGTTCGTGAACACGGTCATCGCGGGCTACACCGAAACAGGTTACTTTTCGCCCCAGACGCTCTACGAGCAACTTTCCCCGCTGCTCAAGCAGTTCATGGAAAACCTGCCCGAAGAAACGTGGACCAGCCCGAAAGAAATCTACGAATTCTACGAAAGCCTCATGGTGTTGAACCTGCGGCTCTGCGATCGGTTTCGCAAGGGTATTGCGCTCGACACGCCCGAAGGCGTGCAGAAAAGGCTCGACCTGAACAAGTTCATGCAGAACATGGAAAAACTCTACAGCCTCTACAAGCAGGGTAAGCTTTCGCTCGACGCACTCGCCGACCAGCTTATAAAAAGTAAACAACCGCTATTACATATTCTAGCCGCCACGCAAGGATAGTCCTATGTTATCAATCAAGAATCTCAAAGCAAGCATCGAAGACGGTACACAGATCCTCAAGGGAATCAACCTTGAGGTGAAACCGGGCGAAGTCCACGCCATCATGGGCCCGAACGGCTCGGGAAAGAGCACGCTCTCGAAGGTCATCATGGGCCACCCCGCCTACCACCTGGACGAGGGCAGCGTAGAACTCGACGGAAAGAACCTGCTCGAGATGGACATCAGCGACCGCGCAAACTCCGGGCTGTTCATCAGCACGCAGTACCCGACCGAAATCCCGGGCGTGAACAACGTGGAATTCCTGAAGATGGCGCTCAACAGCAAGCGCGCGTACCTCGGCCAGCCCGAGATAAACGACAACGACTTCAAGAAACTTTGCGAAGAAAAAATGCAGTTGCTCGAAATGGACGAGCGTTACCGTGAACGCGGCGTGAACGACGGCATGAGCGGCGGCGAAAAGAAGAGGAACGAAATTCTCCAGATGGCGATACTCGACCCGAAGGTGAGTTTCCTCGACGAGACGGACTCCGGCCTAGATATCGACGCGCTCCGCATCGTGGCAAACGGAATCAACCACATCATGAGCCCGGAAAAGGCGGTTATCCTGGTGACGCACTACCAGAGGCTCCTGGACTACATCAAGCCCACCTACGTGCACGTACTGCGCCACGGCAAAATCATCCTGAGCAGCGGGCCTGAACTCGCCCTCAAGCTCGAAGAACAGGGCTACGACTGGATCGAGGAATAACGATGGACGCCATTACCCGCATAAAGCAACTGGGAATGCCCCGCAGGAACAACGAACTGTGGACGTTCTTCCCCGTGGCAAAGATTCCCGCGCCCGAATTCCCCGACGCGTGCACCTGCAGTGACGACTTTGCAGAAGAAAACGACTTCGCGGCACTCCTCCCGGTGGCGCAAAACGCCCGCACGATGGTCCAGAACATCGCCGACGGTTCCAACGAGATGGCGATGCTCAAGTGCAACAACGACTTCGGGCATACCGTGCTGAACATCGGCAAGAACGCGAAGGTGAGCATTGAGATTCTCGACAACAAGGTGATGCACCCGATTTGCGCGGAACGTTTCGACGTGAACGTGGGCGAAGGCGCCGACGTGGAGATATTCTTCGCGAACCCCGCAAACGACCTGCCGCTCACCTTCAGGCATTTCCGTATTACGCAGGCAGCCGGCAGCAACGTGCGCTTTTCGGCCATCGAACGCGGGAACGGCATTACCCGCGTGAGCATCGACGCCTTCCTGAACGCAGCAGGGGCAAGCTTTGACGCACGCACGCTGAATATCCTCGGCGGGGAATCGTCGAGCCACCACAGGCTCCACATCTACCACAACGCCCCCGAAACCACGAGCACGCAGCTTTCGCGCAACCTGCTCGACGGCAACGCAACCGCCAGCTACGACGGGAGCGTCATCGTGAACGCGGACTGCACCAAGGCCTTCTCGAGCCAGCTCGTGAACACCATCCTGCTTTCCGAAAACAGCAGCGTTTCCGTGAAGCCGGTGCTGAAAATCTACCACGACGACGTGGAATGCACGCACGGCAATACCGTGGGCGAACTCGACGCCGAGCAGATGTTCTACCTGGTAAGCCGAGGAATCCCCGAAAAGGCGGCCCGCAAGATGCTCATGAACGCCTTTGCGTTTGACACCTTCGCCCCCCTGCCCGAAGGCCCCGCAAAAAAGCGCCTCCTCCAGGAGATATAAGAAAGTCCTTCGGCAAACTTCGTTTGCCTCGCGCCGAAATTCGCACAAAAAAGGCCACCTCTCACGCAAGAGGCGGTCTTTTTTTAGGAGTCGATTGGAAATTTTATGAGAGAGTATTAAGAAGGTAGAGTGTTACGCCCATGAAGGCAACCATGAAGTTCGCGAAGAACGTTCTAGACGCGAGATCCTTGAGAATTGTTGTCATCATTTTATCCATCCCTTATCCTTACGCTCCATAATATAGAATGCAATATTCCATTTTCAAAGTAATGAAAATCACACTGCGATTTGCGTCACGCGAAATGCGAACGGTCCTTGACAAGCGGGAACCAAGTTCCCAATTTTTCGCTACTTCTTCTCGTTCTCGATAATCTTGATGGGTTCGTCCATCATCTTCTCGGCAATAACTTCGGGCGTCTCTTCGGCAATCGCGGCGTTGGATTCCTCGGGCATCCACGGCTTGTCGAGGCTCTTTTCCCAA
>FLNZ01000143.1_pt1 | contig 9978 bp, 6 predicted proteins | sample 1140391 | NCBI WGS metagenome assembly FLNZ01 (sample SAMEA3878171, study PRJEB12797) | bioreactor metagenome | biome: Moose rumen | place: Sweden | collected 2011-10
CGAACTGACGCACCCGAGCAAGAGGATTACGCCAAAAGCAACCAAGAACCAACCCGCAAGCAGGGCGATAAACGGGGTTTCGGGCTCAACAGGGGACTTTCCCTTTGATTTTGTACTTATTTTTTTAGAAGATTTCTTTTTTTGTGCAGCCAAAATGCGCTCCTGGGGCAATACCTTCGGAAATATACATTTTATTCTTTTGTTATACTTGAATACATGAATAAAAAAATATTGAAAAAGATTAAGAAGATTCTCGTCGGTACGGCGATTACAAGTATACTTGTCTTTCTCATACTCCTCCTCGGAAATTCGCAGGACCCCTACATCGACGTCACGAAGACGGCGGCGCAGGACATGGAGAACATTTTCTACGACCAGTTCTTCAAGATAAAGACCGGCAAGACATTCGAAAAGCTGGAAAAGGATGGCAAGGTCTCGATGAGCCACAGCTTCGAGCCCAACATCATGATTGTCGATATCGACGAGAACGCGCTTACGAAACTGGGCAACTACAACGAGTGGGACCGTTCCATCCATGCAAACGTCATCAAGAACCTGAGCGAGGGCGGAGCGTCGGCAATCGGCTTCGATATTCTGTTCAAGAGCGCGGATTTCGGGCAAAAGAAAGCCGAGCAGACGATTGGCATCTTGAACTCTCTCGATTCCACAAAGCCCTGGGACACGCTGTTTTCGGACATCCGTTCGCACTACAACTTCGACTCCCTCATGATCAAGGACATCAAGGAGAGCGGGAACGCCATCGTGTGCTTCATGATGGACGACTCGACCTCGTTCAGCCACAAGTCCGTATGGGAAAAGCTTGCCACCTACGAGCGCGCCGAGGAACTCGGGTTCAGTTCCACGTTCGACAACTCGCAGGTTGATTCCATCACCCACGTTGAACCCAAGACGCTCCTCGACAACATCTATCCCGAACTTGCCAAGGCCGGCGCCCGCATGGGTTCCGTGAACGCCTACCCCGACGATGACGGCGTGGTGCGTCACGTGTCGATGCTCTACCGCTTCCCGAACCCCTACGCCTATCCCGATGTCCCGAGCCGCGTGTACTCCACCATGTCGCTCATGACGGTGATGCACCTGTTCCACCTCGACCCGAAAGACGTTAAAATCAAGATGGGGCAATACATCGAGCTCGGCAAGCCCTTCGGCATCTACCGCGATTCCACGGGCATATTCCACACGACGTTCCCGCAGTTCAGTTACCCGATGTTCACCGAACTGCGCAAGTTCCTCAAGAACAAGGACGCCCAGCAGATTGCGACAGACGAAATCATCGATATTTCCAAGAAACTTATCGCGAAAAAGAACAGCGACGGGAAAATCCAGATTTCGCTCTTTGACGGGCAGGCGCTCGACGAGGACGTTTCTGAACTGCTTTTGAATATTGCCGACAAGATTGACGGGGATTCCCTCCTCGCCATTCCGGAAGGCGAATCGCTCGAAGTGTTCGAAGGGGTTACCATTACCCGCGAGGAAGATGCAGAAATCAACAACCTGTTCCTCGTGACCGACGCAAAAAGCGAGGAGGAATTCAACATAGTCCCCTCCACGCTCAACACGCTGCGGTTCTTCAGGGATTCTCTCAAGGTTCTCCCCGAAAATGAGCCAAAGCACCTTTCCATCGACATGGACGTGCGCTACGACAAGGCCGAAAAGAAATGGAAATCTAGCCTCGTCATCCTGACCGACAAGGTCATCCGCGATATTATGAACGCCCCGAACGAGAAAGTGGACAACCTGAAGTCCGGCGAAGAATTCCGCTTTGGCCCCGTAAAGCGCGTGCCTATCGACAACTACGGCCGCTACCTCGTGAACTACATCGGGCGTTTCAATACCGACAAGGAAAGCCGCCCGTTCCAGCACCTCTCCTACTACGACGTGACCATGAACCGTCACGACCAGGCGATGTTCCAGGGCAAGGTTTTCATCCTCGGTTCTGCCGCTCCGGCCCTGTTCGACTTTGTGCCGGGTCCTCACGAAGAAAACAACCCGGCGGTGCTCATACACGCAACTATCATCCAGAATATCCTGAACGACAACTATATCGTGAACCTCGCCGAAAGGCACCAGCAGGTAATCGTAATCCTGCTCGCCATCCTCTGCATGTTGCTCGGCCTCTTCATCAAGAGCTATATCTCGATTGCCATATCGATGATTCTCATGGGCCTGTATGCATTCATCGCGTTCCGCTACTTCCAGGACGGCCTCTACATCGGCGTTTCCAAGCAACTGCTCGCCATGCTGCTCACGAACATCGCCGCATTGATTGTGCAGTTCTACTACGAAAACAAGGAAAAGCGATTCCTCGACAACGCGTTCAAGCAGTATATTTCGCCTGAACTGATCGATGAAATGGTGAACAACGAGATTATGCCGACCCTCGGTGGCGAAAAATCGAACATCACCGCATACTTTACCGATATCGCAAGCTTCTCCACGTTCTCCGAAAAGATTGGCGACCCGAACCGACTCGTGGACCTGTTGAACGAATACCTCACAGCAATGACCGACACGCTACTGAGCAACAAGGGTACGCTAGACAAGTACGAAGGTGACGCCATCATTGCGTTCTTCGGTGCACCGATGCCCTTGGAAAACCACGCCCAGAGCGCCTGTAGCGCCGCCTGCGACATGCAGAGCAAACTCATGAAGCTCCGTAAAAAATGGGCCAGCGAAGGCGACAAGTGGCCGAAGGTGGTGCACGATATGCACATGCGCATCGGTATCAACTCGGGCGACATAGTGACGGGCAACATGGGTTCTACCATGCGCAAGAACTACACCATGATGGGCGATGCCGTAAACCTTGCCGCACGACTCGAGAGTGCGGCCAAGCAGTACGGTGCGTACATACAAATTAGCGAAGACACGCAGAAGCATCTAGAACCGGGCCTGTTCATCTACCGCTCGCTCGACACCATCCGCGTGGTAGGCAAGAGCCAGCCCGTCAAGACGTTCGAACTTCTCTCCAAGACCGGCTGCGAGAACGAGGAAACTCTCCTCAAGCTCGTGGAAATCTGGGAACAGGCACGTGCGGCATACCTCGCCATGGAATGGGACAAGGCCATCGAACTGTTTACGCAGTGCCTGGATTACGAGCCGCACCTGCCCGAACGCGACCCGGGAAGCAAGAGCTGCCCGAGCCTCGTGTATATTGAGCGCTGCAAGACGTACAAGGAAAACCCGCCCGTCAAGCCTGGCGAGGAATGGGACGGTGTGTTTACCGCGACTAGTAAATAGCGACAAGTAAAAAGTTAGTTTGCTTCAAGGATTACTTCGCACGCTCACACAATCACTTCGTTCCAGTGTTCGCTTTGCGAAGCAATCCTCTACGCAAAAAACACAAAAACGCCTCTGGTTTCTTGACGCTTATAGCGGCAAACATTTAAAATATGGCGCTGCGAAGTCCTTGTGACTGTTAGTCCCTGCGGACTTCGACGAGAAGCAGGTTAAAAATTAAACTGCTACGCAATGCTTCGGTATGACACTGCGTGTCAGTTGAATTCAATGTTATCGATGAGTCGTGTCTTGCCGAAGAAGGCGGCGACGAGCACGACGACCTTGTCGGTCGGCTTGAGCACGCCCGAATACTTCTGCAAGTCATTCTGGTTCACGATTTCCACGAACTGCACCTGGCCGCGGCTCAGCACAATCGACTTTACCACGATATCGCGGAGTTTCGACACTCCCCTTTCGCCGGCAAGGTAGGCTTCCTTCGCCTCGTTCAGGCCGCGCGAAATAGCGAGCGCCTGCTTGCGTTCGTCAACAGAAAGGTACTCGTTACGGCTAGACATCGCAAGGCCCGTAGATTCACGCACGATAGGCACGCGGTGAATCTCGATATCGAAATTCAGGTCCTTCACCATGCGTTCGATAAGGAAGAGCTGCTGGTAGTCCTTCTCGCCGAAATAGGCGTGATTCGCCTTGCTAATCAAGAAAAGCTTGGAAACGACGGTCAACACGCCGCGGAAATGTCCGGGCCTGTAGGCACCGCAGTAAAGGCATTCGAGCGACTCGTCGCGGACCATCGTGAGCGGGTCACCGTTCGGGTACATTTCGGCTACACTCGGTGCAAAAACATAATCCGCCCCGAGCGAGGCTGCAAAATTTGCATCGGCCTCGAGCCTCTTGGGGTACTTGTCCAAATCCTCATTCCTGCCGAACTGAATCGGATTCAAAAACACGCTGACAACCGTAATGTCGCAATCTTTCACGGAAGCCTTGATAAGGGCACCGTGGCCATCGTGTAGCGCCCCCATGGTAGGGACAAGACCGACTTTCTTTCCCTCCTTCTGAAACGGCTTGAGTGTTTCGCGCAGAGATTCGATTGACTTAATGATTTGCATATAACCTTCTTAATTTCCTTCTGGGACAAAGTAAGTCGTCTGCTGTGGGCAGGCTGCGATAGCATCTAAAACAAGCTTCAGATGGTTCTCGTTGTGGACAAAGTCTATGTGGTCGGTGTTAATGATAAGCACCGGCGCGTACGGGTAATGCCAGAAATGCAGGTCGAACCTGCTCTGGAGATCTTTCAAGTAGTTGCCCTCGATGTTCCTTTCCATCGGGCGACCGCGCATCTTGATGCGGTTTAACAGCGTGGGGATGCTCGCCTGCAGGTAAACCACCAGGTCGGGCCTCGGCACGTCGCGGTCGAGCGTCCTGGATATCTGCTCGTACATCGCGAACTCGCTGTCCGAAAGGTTCTGGGCCGCAAATATGGCGTCCTTGTCGTAGGTGTAGTCGCTCACGATAAGGTCGTGGAACAGGTCGCTCTGCATGGCGTAGTTCTGCAACTGCTTGTGGCGGTCGAGCAAGAAGAACAGCTGGGTCTGGAACGCGTAGGGCTCCGGATTCTCGTAGAACTTCTCGAGGAACGGGTTCTCGTCGAAGTTTTCCTCGATGCAGAGTCCGTTCCAGCGTTCGGCGATAATCCGCGCGAGGGAAGTCTTCCCTGCCCCGATGACGCCTTCTATGGCGAGAAAATGTACACCTTTTTCGGTCAGCATTAGGGTTCCTCCGCGGTTATGGTCCGGAACGGAATCTTCGATTCCTTTTCCAAAAGCTGCGCAAGCAAGTCCTTCACGGTAACGTTGCTCAACGGGTCCACCCAGTCGGGTGCGATGTCGTTCAACGGTACAAGCACAAACTGTCTATTGGGGATTTCTACATGCGGGATGGTCGGGCGGCCAGCCATGACCCTGTTCCCGAAATAGAGCAGGTCCAAATCGATTTCGCGTGAATTCCAGTGCCCGCGGGGTTTACGCCCGAGCACGAGTTCCGCACCCTTCAGGTAATGGAGCAGGCGCTTCGGTTCGCCGTCGTACCAGAAACTCACCACCTGGTTAAAGTACGGGCCCTGGCCTTCTGGGCCTACAGGCGGAGTCTCGTATATAGGACTTTCGAGCCAGCCTCCCGAGGAAATACGGGACAGCATATCGCGCCCCTCGGCAAGTCTTGCATACCGGGGAGCGAGATTTGAACCCAAAGCAATAAATACGCGGTTTAATGAATCCACGACCCCAATATAGTTTTTTCAAGGTGTCAATTTACTGACATTCTGGAGCAAAAAATGTGTTTTTTATGGAATTTCTTGAAAACTTGACGATTTTACAAAAAAAATACCGCACAGAAGGCAATTTTTTTGACAGACTTTTCAATTTTTTATATTTTATACGTGATTCCCGAGGGAATCGAATATTCCCATAAATATTTCAGCAAAGGGATTTTTATCTCCCTTTTTTCTCGTTAAACAGTTTATCATTTCACAATTTCCCATAAAAACAACTAGACAAAGGAACGTAGAGTGCCTAGAACAAAGAAGGTTCAAGACGAACCGAAATTACTTTCCGATACCATCGACCTCGACAAATCTATCGACTATGAAAAACTTGGCGACCTCGCTGCACCCATTCCGGGCGTAGACGCGGCAGAAGGTGCCCCCAAGCGCCGTGGACGCCCCGCCAAGAAGGCCAAGGGAGACGATGCCCCGAACGTGGCTGCCGAAGCCCCCGCACAGGAAGCGGCTCCGGTAAAAAAGGAACGTACGGAAAAGAACGATAATCCGGTCCAGGCAGAAACAAAGGCTCAGGCCGAACCGTCTAGTGAAAGCGCCCCGCAGAACAATGCGCCCGCAGCCCCGGCAGATGCCCCGCAGAACGGCGAAAACAAGCAGGCCCAGCAGCAGGGCGGCCAGAACAACCCGCAGAACAATGGCCAGAATAACGGTCAGAATAATGGCCAAAACAACGGACAGAACGGCGGGAAGTTCAACAATAATGGGAACTACAATAACAACGGCAAGTTCAACAACAATGGCAAGTTCAACAAGTTCAACAAGAACAAGAACCGCCACAACAGGAACCTCCCGCAAGACGACTTTATCGACGAGAGCATCCAGCTGCCCCCGCCGCCTCCCGAAGTAGTGGCGGCCGCAAAGGCAAAATGGCGCGAACTCCGCGGGCTCCCGATGTTCGAACTGCAGCAGCGCGCCGAAGAACTCGGCATCGAAGACTGCAAGAAGATGCGCAAGCAGGCGCTCGTGTACAGCATCCTTTCTTCTACCGGTGGCGAGGAGACCCCCATCTACACGGAAGGCGTGCTCGAGATTATTCCGGAAGGCGGCCACGGGTTCCTGCGTAACCCCGACCACAACTACCTCGCCGGCCCCGACGACATCTACATCAGCAGGAACATCATCCGCCGTTACGACCTCAAGATGGGCGACACCATCACGGGCCAGGTGCGCCAGCCGCGCGAAGGCGAGAAGTACTTTGCCCTGATGCGCATCGACACGGTGAACTTCGAACCGCCCGAGAAGACGAAGCGCCGTGTGGCATTCGAATACCTCACCCCCATCCACCCGATCGAAAAACTCAATCTGGAATGGAAGAAGGACGAATTCAGCACGCGTATCATGAACCTCTTTACCCCCATCGGCAAGGGCCAGCGCAGCATTATCCTCGCTCCCCCGCGCACCGGTAAGACGGTTTTGCTCCAGAACGTAACGCAGGCGCTCACCGTGAACCACCCCGAGGTGAAGCTCATGGTGCTCCTGATTGACGAACGTCCCGAAGAAGTGACCGAAATGAGGAAGCTCATCGACCGTCTCAAGATCGATGCGGCAAACGCCGGCAAGAACATCCAGGCCGAAGTGCTCGCCTCTACGTTCGACGAACCGCCCGAGCGCCACATCAAGGTGGCCGACATGGTCCTCGAGAAGGCAAAGCGCCTCGTGGAACACGGCAACGACGTGGTGATTTTGCTCGACTCCATCACGCGCTTCGCCCGCGCGAACAACGTCGTGATTCCGCATTCCGGCAAGATTCTCTCCGGCGGTGTGGACGCGAACGCCATGCAGCGCCCCAAGCGCTTCTTCGGTGCTGCCCGCAAAATCGAGAATGGAGGCTCCCTCACCATCATCGGTACGGCCCTCATCGAGACCGGCAGCCGCATGGACGAAGTGATTTTCGAAGAATTCAAGGGTACGGGCAACATGGAACTCGTGCTCGACCGCCGCATCGCCGAAAAGCGCATCTGGCCGGCCATCGATATCTTCAAGTCCGGTACCCGCAAGGAAGAACTGCTGCTTAGCGACGAGGAACTGCGCCGCGTCTGGGTGCTGCGCCGCTACCTGCAGGATATGACTACCGTCGAAATCATGGAATTCATGCGCGATAAGCTCAAGATGTTCGAGACAAACCGCGACTTCCTCACTTCGATGAACGGATAAGTATAAATGTGAGATGTTTGATGTGAAATCGAGCATCTCACTTTATTATATTGGATTTTAAAGAGGTATATAAAATGAACCAGAAAATTTTCTTTGCGGGCACGGGCAACATGGGCGGCGCAATCCTGCGCGGGCTCCTGAATGCGAAAGTTGACCCCAAGTCCATCTTCTTCTTTGACCCGAGCGATGCTGCCGCGGCTGCGGTAAGCGCACTCGGCTGCGTCCGCGTGAAGAACTTCGCGGAAGGCGTCAAGAAGGCAGACATTACCTTCCTCTGCGTCAAGCCGCAGATTTTCAAGCTCGTCGCTACCGAATGGAAGAACGCCGTCAAGGCCATCAAGGGCACAAAGACCTTCGTGAGCATCATGGCGGGTGTCGCCCGCAAGAACCTCACCGAAGTCCTCGGCGCAAAGAACCAGGTGCTCCGCGTGATGCCGAACCTGCCGCTCACTGTCGGCAAGGGCACCGTCGCGCTCGCCACGGACGGCGTCAACGAGGCAACCCTCAAGGCTGCCGAAGAAATCTTCGGGAACATCGGGGTCACCTGCCGAGTCGCCGAAAGCCTCATGGACGCCGTCACCGGACTTTCCGGTAGTGCCCCCGCCTACGTGTTCGAGTTTATCGAAGGCCTTACCCGCGGTGGCGTAAAAGCCGGTTTAACCCGCGATGTGGCCCTCAAGCTCGCCCTCGGGACCATCGAGGGAAGCGTGGAACTTGTGAAGCAGTCGGGCAAGAGCCCGAGCGACCTCTGCGCGATGGTCTGCTCGCCCGCCGGCACGACGATTGCAGGCGTGGATGCCCTCGAAGAGGGAGCCTTCCGCTCTAGCCTCATCAAGGCCGTAGTCGCCGGTACCGAACGCTCTAAGGAGTTAGGAAAGTAACAACCAACAACGTCATTCTGAGCCTGTAAAGGCGAGGAATCCAATCAAAAAATTCAATTCTGGATCCTTCGACTACGGGCTACGCCCTCCGCTCAGGATGACACAATAAATATGTCCTCGATTGACCTTTTCTCGCAAGATACAGCAACGTCCTCGTTCATACAGGACGTTCTTTCTTCCGTAGACTACTCGGTAGAGACTCACTCCGAAACTTCCATTCCGGCGCGGCTCTCCCCTATCGTCATCTGGGACATGGATTCCTTCGGGGGCGAAAGTACCGCGGCGCTTACCCGCATACGCACGACTAGCCCCGATACCATGATTCTCGCCTATGCCGAGAACCCAGAAGAATACGGTGGCATTCCCGGCAACCTCTACGACATCTTCCTCTCGGTGGAATCGCTCCGGCTTCACCTGATGAGCAAGATTGCCCGCCTCAAGGAAATCCAGAAGGCACGTCAAATCTTCAACGAGCGCATGAGCCACCTCGTGGGCAAGAGCGAATCGATGCAGGCCCTCCGCAAGACGGTCGAACGCGCCATCCTAAGTTCGGGCCCGGTGCTCATCCAGGGCGAATCGGGCGTCGGCAAGGACCTGGTAGCAAAGGCCATCGCCTGCATGTACGACAAGTTCGTGGTGGTGAACTGCAGCGCCATTCCCGAGACGCTATTCGAGAGCGAGCTCTTCGGGCATACGCGGGGCGCGTTTACCGGAGCGCAGAACGAACGCATCGGGCTCTTTGAAGACGCGAACGGCGGTGCCATATTCCTGGACGAAATCGGCGACATGCCCCTGCACGCCCAGGTGAAACTGCTGCGCGTTATCCAGAACAAGGAAATTCGCCCGATTGGCGCAAACAAGACCCGCCATATCGACGTGCGCATAATCGCGGCAACGAACCGCGACCTGCGCGAAGAAATATTCGAGAAACGTTTCCGCGAAGACCTGTTCTACCGCCTGAACGTGATTCCCGTGCATATCTCGCCTCTCCGCGAACGCAAGGAAGACGTAGAAGACATCGCGAAGTATTTCATAAAGCAGTACGCCCCCGCAGGTGAGCCCTACACGCTCTCGCCCGATGCTATCGAAAAACTGCGGAACCACGACTGGCCCGGAAACATACGCGAGCTCGAAAACGTTATCCAGCGCACGCTCTGCTTTACCAATCCGGGAATCATTACGGCAGACGACCTGCAAATCGAGGAAATGGCCTCGCACCCGCAATACCAGGGCCAGGGCATCGCCACTACGGGCATCAAGAGCTACGATGCGTTCCAGCAGATGCAGCAACAGCAAGAAATCGCCTTCCTGAAATCAAAGATTCACGAATGCGGCGGGTCGGTCAGC
>FLNZ01002971.1_pt1 | contig 9975 bp, 11 predicted proteins | sample 1140391 | NCBI WGS metagenome assembly FLNZ01 (sample SAMEA3878171, study PRJEB12797) | bioreactor metagenome | biome: Moose rumen | place: Sweden | collected 2011-10
TCGGCCTTCGTGATTTTCTCCATGCGGGCAAGCTTTTCGGCTTCCCACTTCCATGAAGTGCCGTTCACGAAGGAATTTACATACATTCTTGCGCGGGCGTTGTTGGAGGTGAGCATCTGCATCTGCCTCAGTTTATAGTTGGCCTTCGCCGCCTCGACAAGCTCTTCCGGGAAATCTCCGCTGCGAAGCTTCGCAAGTTCCCCGAGAAGGAGATCCCGCACTTGCTCAAGGCTCTGGCCTTCCTTGGGCATGCCCTCTGCCACCATCATACCCCAGTCGGCACGACCGTAGTTAAAGAATCCGCCTCCAAGAAGCGCCTGGCGGCTCATAAGGTCTATGTCAACCAGGCCGGCCCTGCCGTTATATAAGATTGAACTGGCTATAGTGCCCACTTCGCTTTCGGGATTGGCTTCGCCGGGAGTGCGCCAGCTCATCATCACAAACTCCGAATCGAAGCCGTTCACATCCTTCACCTTGGGTGTGGTGATGGGATCCTCGGCAGCCACAGTTCGCTTCGGCAGATTGGGATTGGGCTTCCATGAGCCAAAATATTTCTCAATGATCTTTACTGCCTCGTCCGGATTGAAGTCTCCGCTCATGCAGATGGCTACGTTGTTGGGAACGTAGTACGTATCCTTCTGGTAGCGGATGGCCTTCAGGGAAGGATTCTTTAGGTGCTCCTGCGTGCCGATAACCGTCTGGGTTCCGTATGGATGATGGGCAAAAAGCATGGAATCAATAGCGTCGATGGCTTTTTCACCGTCATCGGTGAGGCCCATGTTCTTCTCTTCGTAAACAGCCTCCAACTCTGTATGGAAACCGCGGAAAACGCAGTTCATGAAACGGTCGGCCTGGATGCGGGCCCAGTTCTCTATCTGGTTGGAAGGGATTTCCTCCACGTAGCAGGTAACGTCGTTGGACGTATATGCATTTGAACCTTCACTGCCGATGATTGACATGAGTTTGTCATACTCGTTGGGTATGGCCAGTTTAGACGCTTCGTAGCTCACCGCGTCAATCTCCTTGTACAGGGCCTCGCGCTCTGCGGGGTCTGTGAGGGTGCGGTAAACCTCGAAAAGGCTGTCTATTTTCTGAAGGAGCGGCTTTTCGGCCTCATAGTCCTGGGTTCCGAATAACTCCGTGCCTTTGAACATCATGTGCTCCAGATAGTGGGCCAGGCCGGTGTTGTCTGAGGGATCATCCTTGCCGCCGACGCGCACTGCTATGTTGGCCTGGATGCGGGGTTCATCCTTGTTCACGCTCATGTAAACCTTGAGCCCGTTGTCAAGGGTGTAAATCTTTGTTCCCATGGGATCCCCTTTGAAGGTCTCGTAACGGGAAGAGCAGCCCGTGAGGACTGCGGCGGCTGCAACTGCCGCGATGGTAAGAATACGTTTCATTGTCATTTATCTTTTTCTTCTTCGGGCCGATATTCAAGTATGTCGGCGGGCTGGCAGTCAAGAGCCTTGCACAGGGCCTCCAGAGTGGAGAGCCTTATTGCCTTGGCCTTCCCGCACTTGAGGATGGAAAGGTTGGCAGGGGTTATGCCAATCCGCTCTGCCAGCTCGCCGGAAGACATTTTCCGGCGGGCCAGCATTACGTCAATGTTTGTTATTATGGGCATGGCACGCTACTTTTCTTCCTGGGGCTGCTCATCGGCCTTCTGGCCCTTGAGGTAGCTGGGGAGCTCCATTCCCGCCATCTTGAACAGGTCGTCAAGCGGAGGAATGCTCTTCATGAGCCCGGATATGAAATTGGAGGTTGCGGTCTTGCCTTCGGCTCCGGTTCCGGTATCCCATACGGTGACCTTGTCTATTTTGATGCCCTTGACGGCTTCCACCTGGGTCTTTACAAGATCCGGGAGCTTGTCTGCAATCATCATGAGGACGGCCTTCTGGGCATCTCCCTCGGCGGCCTTCACCAGGTTGCCGAAACCGTCGGCCTGCTTGGTGAGGATTTCCAGCATACCCTTTGCCTGGGCGTCCATCTTGGCGAAGATAGCGTCGGCTTCACCTTTTGCCTTGCGGCGGATCTGCTCTGCCTCCGCCTCCGCTTCGATGATCTTCTTCTGCCTGTCGATTTCTGCAGCGACCACGATATTGGCCTTCTGGGTGGCCTGCTCTCTTTCTGCACGCGCAAGTTCCGCGTCACGCTCACTCTGGTATGCCTCTTCGAGAGCCTTTGCGGCCTGCACCTTTTCCGCTGCGACGGCAAGGCGGTCTGCCTCTGCGGTCTTCTGGCGTCGCAGCGCGTCTGAGTTCGCGATTTCAATCTTTGCGTTGTTCTCACCCTTTACGGCATCGGCGTCTGCAGCGGCGACATTCACGCGGGTGTCCTTGTCGGCCTGGGCCTTACCGGTTTCACCGTAACGGTTCTGCTCTGCAACGCTCTTCTTCGCGTCGTTGATGGCCTTTGCGGCGGCTTCCTTACCGAGAGCCTCGATGTAGCCGCTCTCGTCGCGGATATCGGTGACGTTCACGTTGATGAGCTTGAGGCCTATCTTACGGAGTTCGGCCTCCACGTTGGCAGAGACGCTGGCGAGGAATTTGTCACGGTCGGCATTGATTTCCTCGATGTCCATCGTAGCGATGACAAGACGAAGCTGGCCGAAGAGTATATCCGTGGCAATGCTCTGGATACTGTCGGTAGATAGGCCGAGGAGCCTTTCGGCGGCGTTTGTCATAACCTCCGGCTCCGTAGAAATACCCACGGTGAAGCGGCAGGGCACGTCTACGCGGATGTTTTGCTTGGAAAGTGCGTTTGTCAGGTTGCATTCAATGGAGATGGGCTTCAGGTCCAGATATGCATAATCCTGGAAAACAGGCCAGATGAAAGCGGCTCCGCCATGAATGCACTTTGCCGATGACAGGCGGCCGGTTTTACCGTAGATGACAAGGATCTTGTCTGAAGGGCAGCGGCGATAACGCTTGAGGATAGCGGCCAGCGTGACGAACAGCACGGCCACCAGAATGAGGATAAGGGTTAGTGTAGGCATAATTTATACTGTATATGTGTTTGTTTCTTCTACTAAGAGGGTATTGGAATCTATAGCGTCCACAACGCGTATGGACGCTCCGGTCTTGAGGTCTGAGCTCCCCTCCGTGACGGCATCGTATTCCCTCACGGCGCCGTTAATTGTAATCTGGACCTTACCGGCCCCGCCGCGGGAGGCGGGAATGGTAAGATACACCTTTCCCTCGCATCCGGCAGCAACCTTCCTGACGTTTATGTTGCCGCTTTGCTGCATGGACGACAGCCATTTGAACAGATACATCACTATGGCTACGAGCGCAATGCCCACAAGGACGGAAATCACTATGCGCAGTGCTATGCTCGGGATGCTGCCCTCAAGAAGTATGGCGCTCCAGCCGAATCCCAGGAGGAAGTTCACAAAATTGCGGAATGTGTAAAGGTTTGAGCCTCCCTCTATGTTTGAAAGGTCTGCCCCGTCCATCGAAGTGTCCACATCCAGGTCGAAGTCCGTAGATCCGTCGGCATCGGCCCCCACGAAGGTAAGGATGCTCTGGATGACGAAGATGAGCGAAGCTGTTAGCGTGATGCCCCAAAGGATTTTCATGAAAAGGCTGAGGCCGGCCCACCAGGTTGCAATCATAGCTTTTCAATATTAGTTTTTGCAAATTTAGTAAATTTTTATTGAGTTGCAACAATTTTTTAAGATTTTTTTGCAGATTTTTTTGTCAATTTCCATACTCCCCCTTTTTTTGCTATCTTTGCACGATATTATAAGGAAAGAGTATGAAGAATTTTGTTCAGGAACTTCGCTGGCGCGGCATGATACAGGACATCATGCCCGGGACTGAGGAAAAACTCATGGAAGGGCCGGCGGCAGCATATGTGGGCATAGACCCTACGGCCGATTCACTACACATCGGCCACCTTGTGAGCGTGATGATACTTAAGCACTTCCAGGCATGCGGGCACAAGCCGTACGCCCTGGTTGGAGGCGCCACCGGAATGATAGGAGACCCTTCGATGAAAAGCGCCGAACGCAACCTGCTCGACGAGGAAACCCTTAACCATAACGTGGCGTGCATAAAGGCACAGCTCTCCCGTTTCCTGGATTTTGAGTCGGACGCTCCCAACAAAGCCGAACTGGTGAACAACTACGACTGGATGAAGGACTACACCTTCATAAACTTCATCCGCGACATAGGAAAGCACATCACCGTAAACTACATGATGGCGAAGGACAGCGTCAAGAAGCGCCTGTCACGCGACTCCTCGGAGGGAATGTCCTTCACGGAATTCAGCTACCAGCTCATGCAGGGCTACGATTTCTACTGGCTGTGGAAGAACAAGGGCTGCCTCCTGCAGCTTGGCGGCTCCGACCAGTGGGGCAACATCACCACCGGCACGGAGCTCATTCGCCGCATAGGCGGAGGAGAGGCGTTCGCACTCACCTGCCCCCTCATCCGCAAGGCCGACGGTACAAAGTTCGGCAAAACCGAGAAAGGAAATATCTGGCTTGATCCGGAGCGCACCTCTCCCTACGAATTCTACCAGTTCTGGCTCAATGTGGCCGACACCGATGCGGAGAACTATATAAAGATATTCACCATGCTCTCACGTGAAACCATCGAAGAGCTCATCGCCCGCCACAGGGAGAATCCCGGTGCGCGGGAACTCCAGAAGGTCCTCGCGAAGGAAGTTACCGTAATGTGCCACGGGCAGGAAGCCTATGAAAAGGCCCTCGAGGCATCCCAGATGCTCTTCGGCGGCAACTCAGAGGCCCTCAGGCGCCTTGACGAGCGCACATTCCTCGCCGTATTCGCAGACGTCCCGTCCTTCGAGATAGCAAAAGACGAGCTTCCCTGCAATGTAATGGATTTTGTTGCAGTAAAGACTTCCATCCTTCCTTCTAAGGGTGAGGCGCGAAAGATGATTCAGGGCGGCGGAATATCCATAAACAAGGACAAGGTGACGGACATCGGCGCATCCGTGACGGAGGCCGACATTGTGAACGGCCATTACATCCTTGCCCAGAAAGGAAAGAAGAACTATTTTGTAATACACGTCAAGTAATGGACAAGCCCGCATCTACAAGGCAGCTCAAGGTTGCAAGGGAAATCCAGAAAGACCTTGCCGAAATCATCCGCTCGAAGGGCATGGCGGCCTTTGGCGGCGCCCTCGTGACGGTGAGCGAAGTGCGCGTGAGCCCGGACCTTTCCGTCGCGAAGGTCTTCGTGAGCGTATTCCCGTCGGCAAAACAGGAAAGCGTAATGGGCATCCTGGAAGAAAACAACAAGTCTCTTCGCGGGGAGCTGGGGCACGTAGTGGCCAAACAGTTCCGCATTGTTCCGGAGCTTATATTCCTTCTTGACACGTCACTGGATTACGCAGAGCACATAGAGGAACTCCTTAAAAAGTGAAACTGCCCCTCAGATTTGCCTTCCGATACCTCTTTGCCCGCAAGCAGTACAGCGTCATAAACCTCATTTCGGGCATAGGGGTGGCAGGCATGGCCATAGGGACGGCGGCCCTCGTAGTGATCCTCTCCGTCTTCAACGGTTTCAACAAAATTGTAAACGAATCAATTTCAGACGCAAAGGCCGACATAAAGATTGTCCCCGCCAGCGGGAAGGTGTTCGTACCCGACAGCTCCGCCTTTGCCCCCGCCCTTGCCGATGAAAGGGTAATCCGCCTTTCCAGCGTGCTGGAAGACCAGGTTTTCGTGTCTTACGAAGGGCGGCAGAGCCTTGCCCGCGCGAGGGGTATCGACGAAGCCGCCATTGAGGAATCTCCCCTTAAGAACCATCTTACGGACGGAAAGTGGAAGTTCGTGGAAGGCGAAAGGATTTTTGCGGTTGCAGGCGCCACGCTTGCGTATTCCATAGGCGCAAGCCCGCGTTTTGTGCAGCCGCTGGAAATATGGTATCCGTCGCGCACGAAGGCGGTTTCGCTTGCAAATCCGTCGGCATCGCTTCGAAGCGCCAAGGCCTCCCTCGCCGGCGTTTTCTCAGTTAGCGCAGACATAGACGCCAGGCTCATACTCGTTCCCATCGGCCTCATGAGGGATGTCCTCGAATATGAAAACGAAGTCTCTTCCATTGAGATATGGACGGCTCCCGGTACTGGAGGCGCAGTAAAAAAAGACCTCCAGGAGCAGCTGGGACCTTCTTTCAAGGTCCTTGACCGCGCTCAGCAGGACGAGTCCCTGTACCGGATGATTCGCTACGAGAAACTGGCCATCTACCTTATCCTCATCTTTGTTGTAATCCTCATCGCCTTCAACGTGTACAGTTCCCTTTCCATGCTCACTGTAGAGAAGGAAGAGGACCGCGGTACACTCAGGGCGTTCGGCGCCCCCGATTCCATGGTGCGCTCAATTTTCCTCTGGGAAGGCTGGCTCGTGTCGCTCCTGGGGATGGCAATAGGCCTTGTAATTGGCATAATCATAGTCTTTTTGCAGCATCGCTTCGGGATTGTCCCCATGCCGGGAAACTTCATAGTATCGGCCTATCCCGTTGTCCTCAAGGCGTCAGACATTTTCTGGACCGTCGTTGGCGTTGCGGGCATCGGCTTCATAATGGCCCTTATCCCTTCAAGGAAGGTATGAAAAAATGGGTCCTCATTGCTGCACTGCTCATTCTTGCCGCGCTTGATCTTCTCGCCGGGGACGGCTTTGGCTGGGAAGGCGGAATTATCCTCTGGAAGCTGCGCATGCCCCGGATGCTCGCCGCCGTCACTGCAGGTGCCGCCATGGCCGTGTGCGGCGCGCAGATGCAGGCCCTTTTCCGCAATCCCCTTGCCGATCCGCACATAATGGGTATTTCGGGCGGCGCCGGACTGGGAGCGGCTGTCGCAGCGCTGTCCGTGGGCGGAGCATCGGCCTTTGTTGGAAGCTTTTCCCTTGTGGGCGCAGCTTTCGTTGGTGCCGTTCTCTCCAGCCTCGTGATAATGGCGGCGGCGTCAAGGATAAAAAGCACCGGCACACTCCTTATCGTCGGAGTGATGCTGGGTTTTGCGCTCAGCGCCGTCAGCTCCGTCCTGCAATATACCGCGGGAGAGGAGAGCCTCAAACTGTTCTACAGCTGGATGGCGGGCAGTTTTTCCGGCATCACGTACGGCTCCCTGGCAATCATGGCGGTAGCCCTTGCCATTGCTTTTATCATTGCTATAATAAACGCCAAGGCGCTTGACCTTGTCCTTTTTGGAGACGAATACGCCTCTTTTTCCGGAGTTTCTCTCGACAGTCTCCGTCTTCTTACCATGGCTGGCTGCTGCCTTTCCACGGGTGCGGTCACTGCGTTTTGCGGCCCCATCGGCTTTGTGGGCATAGCCGCCCCGCATATAGTAAGGCGCGTCCTTGGAACTTCTTCAAACAGGTTTGTTCTGCCATGGTCGGCCGTCACAGGAGCTTCGCTTGCCCTTTTTGCCGATATCCTTGCCCACATAGGCCCCACTCCCCTGCCTGTCGGCAGCACGCTTGCCATTGCCGGCATCCCCGTAATCGTTTATATACTTTGGAGGAACCGTCTATGATGGAGGTGAAGAATCTCACCCTCTCCTATGGGGACCGCGTCCTTGCGAAGAACATCTCCTTCCGCGTGCGCAGCGGGGAGTGCATACTTCTTGCGGGCCCCAACGGCTGCGGCAAATCTACGCTTCTGCGGGCCCTGTCGGCAAGTAACGGCGTCGTGTTCATCCCCACCGGCATCCCCAAGGTGAAAGGCTTCACGGTGGACGAGTTCATAAGGACCGGCTGTTACAGGGAAAGCGACTGGGCGGGAAGGCTCAGCGAAGAGACCGGAAGAAGGCTGGAGTCTGCGCTGGACCTCCTGTCCCTCCGTAGCCTGCGCTCGCAGGACATATCCACCCTCTCCGACGGTGAGTTCCAGAAAGCCTGCATAGCCGTCGGCCTCGCAAGGAGGGCCGATATCCTCCTCCTGGACGAGCCCACCGCATTCCTTGACGTTGGCAACAGGATTTCCGTCCTTAAAACGCTTAGAGATATCACAAGGAAAACCGGCATGGCCGTCCTCTTCTCCTCCCACGACCTCCACGACTCCCTCCGCTATGTAGGCAGGGTGCTCGCCTTCACCCCCGGCGGCAGCTTCCTTGAGTCCCGTGAAGACAATCGCGAAGAAGTCCTTCGCGCCTGCTTTGCCGAGTACTTGTAGCAATGTACCGTCAATTATTGCTATCTTTGGAAAAAAGTTTACTACGCAAATGAAAAAATTACTCTACCCCATCATTATTGCAGCCCTGGGCATGATTGCCGCGGGATGCTGCGAGAAAAAAGAAGCGAAAAACGACGTGGATAATCCTGTGATTGAGACGATCATGGCCCGCAGGTCTGTGCGTCAGTATACAGACAAGGCCGTGCCGCGCGAGCTGCTTCAGAAGATTGCCGAATGCGGCGTGAACGCTCCCAATGCCATGAACAGGCAGGAATGGGAGCTCAGGATTATCGACAATCCCGAGTACTTTGACGGAGTGACTGCCGTGATGAAAGAGGCTATGCCGTTCTTCGTGAAGGAGGACGAGCCCGGATTCCGCAATGTATTCCGCAATGCCACGGCGGCCATTGCCGTTGCATGCCCGGACGACGAGTCTGGAATGACCCTGATAAATATCGGCCTTCTGTGCGAGAATATCTGCCTTGCCGCAAAGTCATTTGGACTTGGCAGCGTGGTGATGGGCGGCCCGGCAATGATGCTCTCCACCAATCCGGCGGCAAAGCCCTGGCTGGACAAACTGGGCTTCAGCGAAGGCTATAAACTCCGCATTGTAGTTGGCCTCGGATATCCGGACGAAGATCCTGCTGCAAGGCCCAGGGACCTTGGCAAGATTCGCTTTATAGATTAACAAATATATGGATTTCGCTTCCATGAAAAGTATCTGTCACAAGCGGCAGCTGCGCTCATTACAGCATTTAAGTCTTTTTGTCATGCTGGCCTTTTCCGGCTGCATAAACACGAACAATCAATCCAAGACAGAAATGAACACCAACGAACCCTTGAAAGAAGTCCCCGGCCGCAAGAACTTCGGCCCGGATCACGCCCTGGTAACGACTCCGCAGCCCTGCGTGATGATTGCCACATGGGACAAAGACCACACGCCCGACGTTATGATGGCCGCATGGGCTGGCCAGTATGACTACAAACACATTGTGATATCCTTGTCCAAGCACAAGACCACGGAGAATCTGGAACTCACCGGAGCCTTTACCGTGTCGTTCGCAGACATCAACACCATCGCCGAATCCGACTATTTCGGCCTGGTTAGCGGACATAATGTCCCCGACAAGGTTGCGCGTGCCGGTTTTACGGTTACACCCAGCCCTAATGTGGACGCCCCAATCATCAATGAATACCCGCTTACGCTGGAATGCAAGGTAGTCAGCTGGGAAGACGGCATTCTCGTCGGCCAGGTGATTAACCAGAGTGCTGACGAGCATATCCTCACGGACGGCAAGGTGGACCTCGGAAAACTTCAGCCAATTGTTTTTGACGCAGCATCCATGAGCTACCGCGCTATCGGCGAGGTCGTGGGCGGTGCCTGGAGCGCAGGTAAAAAGTTTTCAGAACTTAAGGGCGAATAATATGGCAGCAGAAATAGAACAACTCATCTCCCGTATCAAGGAGATGGAAGACCGTTATGATGAACTGACGACGGCCCTGGGCAATTTGGACAGCGCCATCCTGGCATACCTGGATCTCAAGAAGGACCTGGGCATACTTAGAGATTACATGGAATCCGGACAGTGGAAAAAAGATTTCGAGGCCGATGAAGCCGGAGAGGTCCCCTCGGACCTCAAGCGCGGAGTGCTCTCCGAGGATGCTCTGTACGACCTTCTAGAGAGAGCGGACAAGATTCTTGACTTCGCCAGGAAGACCTTCGCATGACGCTCCGCCGCGTCTGGCAGGGCTTCTGTATCTGCGACTTCTCACTTTTCGAAGCGGCTCACGCCGATAACTGCCAGGATATAGGCCAGACCAATTATACTCTCTG
>FLNZ01003335.1_pt1 | contig 9937 bp, 11 predicted proteins | sample 1140391 | NCBI WGS metagenome assembly FLNZ01 (sample SAMEA3878171, study PRJEB12797) | bioreactor metagenome | biome: Moose rumen | place: Sweden | collected 2011-10
GGGGGGGGGGGGAGCCCCCGGTAGGTAAAGTTTTTAACGAACGTCGTGACCGCGCCCCCCACTTTTCTTTCGCACAAACTCCCTAAAATTGTAGCGAAATCACGATAATTTTGATATATTATACATGGGAGGGGATAATCATGAAGATCGCGGCGTTAGAGCGTATTCAAAAATTGCGCGGGGAGATAGACAAATGTGTTGAACGTGAGGCAGAATTGCGCGCGGCGGCGGAAAAAACGACATCTCTTTTATCCGGCATGCCGATCGCAACACCTAGCGCCTATTCGCGCGTTGAAGAGTATTCGTTGAAAATATATCAAATTCAAGAAACACGGCGACGTTTGGAATTTGCTTTGGTCGCCGCGAAAGTCGATTTTTCGGAGTACATGACAAGCACCATTGAAAACAAAAATATCAGGCAAGTTATTCGGAAGCGCTACTTTGAAGGAAAAAGCTGGCGCGCGATCAGCGCGGAAATGTATTACTCGACGCGGCAATTATTGCGGTTTAATCGCGAGGGACTTCGCCGTCTTGAAGTTTTTAACTCTTAAAAGTTGTCCGTCAATGTCGCTTTCGTAAATGCTAATATATAGAATGAAAGGTATCGCGGCGAAACAGTCTACTGCCGACAGGCAGAATTTTTTTTTGGAGAGGTAAAAATGTTCATAGGCTCAATCAATCCTGATACTCGAGTGCTCGTGGAGTCATTGATACCCGAGTTTGACGGCTTGCCTGTTTTTGTCGGCTGTAGCGGGAACTTTACGATCGAACGACTCCTGGCAAATCACGGAATAACAAATGTCACCAGCAATGATGTATCGCTGTATTCGACGGCGATCGGGTGCCATTTGACACGGCGGAAACTGCATATTGGAATAAGTGATGAGAACTTTGCTTGGCTGGAGCAATACATGCAAGATGGAGAATCGCAGATAGCAACGTTGCTGCTTTGCAGTGAGTATTTCAAATTCGTCTATAATGACTTGCCGTATTATATTCGGCAGGCAGGGGCATATCGCAATCAATTCGACAAGCTCTTTCAAAAGACCGTGGCGCGCGTCCGTGATCGGCTTGGGGCGTTGACGATCAAAGATTATTTTTGCGGCGACGTGTTGAAATACCTTGACGCCGTGCCGGAGGAATCGGTTTTTTTGTCGTTCCCGCCGACATATACGGGCGGCTATGAAAAGTTGTATGCGCGGATCGAAGAAATATTTGCATGGGATAAACCTGTTTATGAAGTTTTTTCCGAGGCAAGCTTTGAGATATTAAAGATGGAGATGAAGAAGAAAAAAAAATGGGTAACGTTGCGTGATGAGCCGGACCCCAAAGACGCAGAATTTTTGATCGCCGAGTTCCAGCCCGCATCGACCACGCGCACAGTTTGTGTGTACAGCAATATCAAAACGAAGTGCAGGATATCAAAGCCGCAAAAGTTATTTGCTCCGGTGATGATCGAGCGTGCTCTAGGCGAACTGACGGGGAATTTAAAGTTGGCGCGGCTGACGGTTGAACAGATGAACACATTACGCAGTGAATATATGTCGCGGTCGATTGATTTTCCCGCCGTGGCCGACGTTGTGATCGGGATATGCGACAATGATAAGTTACTCGGTGTATTGGGGATCAAGAAAGTCTCGCCGTATTACAGGAGTCTTGCGGACGTGTACATGGTCGCGGACTTTTGTGTTGGACCTTCGATTTACAAGAGGCTGTCAAAATTGGTTTTATGCGTGGCACTCACGACCGATGTAAAAAAAATATTGGAGGCAGAATTTCAATACCCCGTCAAAAAGATTTTTACAACGGTATTCACGAAAAAGGCAGTGTCGATGAAATACCGAGGTTTGTTCGAGTTGTTCAACAAGAAGGAAAAAGGCGACGCGTTAAATTATGTGGCAGAAACAGGGCGTTGGACGTTGAAGGAGGCGTTTGAATTTTGGAAGGAGAAATACGGGGATTGCTAAACAACGGATATGAATTGGCAGAGGTAGACGTCGGCGATTTTGAATTTCTCGAGAAAAATGCGCGGTACATGACGAATTACATGTTCAACAATTTGGTAGAGAACATCAAAAAAGACGGGACGCTGACGTCGGTTCCGCTGTGCTACAAGCACGACGGCAAGTATAAAATATTGTCGGGCAATCACCGAGTGAAGGCGGCGATGGAAGCGGGGCTGACAAAATTATTGGTAATGTATACGGAAAAGCCTCTAAGTCGAGCGGAGCAAGTCGCGATCGCCTTGAGTCATAATTCGATCGAAGGTAAAGATGATCTCGTTCTGTTGAAGGAGTTGTGGTCTGAGATTGACTCGGTCGATTTAAAGAAATACTCGGGGCTTGACGACAAAACACTATGGGAGATGGACAAAAGCGAATTGCAGTCGTTGACTGAATTTCATTTGGAGTATAAGACGCAAACGTTTTTGTTTTTGCCGGAAGAAGCGGATCGTTTAAAAAATGTGTTTGAAAACGCCCTCTCCTTAGTTCACAAAGACAAGGTCGCCTATGCCAATAGGTTGCAGGATTTTGACCGCTTTATTGATGCGCAATCGAAGATACAGAATGCGTATGATGTCAAAAACAGCGCGGTCGTGATGATGTTGATGCTCGATATGTTTGAAAGACATCTCGAGGAATTGCAAGAAGGCTATATCGACGGCGACGAGGTAAAACACAAAAAGAATGTACCGATCGCGAGCGTCCTCGGGAATGATCTTATCCCCGCTTCGATCGCTTTGTTGTTAAAGAAGGCAATCGACAAGATGATCGACAAAGGCGAAGTAAAGAAAAAGAACAAGGCAGAAGCAATAAAATTAATGGCGGAAAAATATTTGGAAGGAGAACATCATGGCAAGAAAGGGCGAAGCAGCAAACTGGCTGACGGGCGAGAACCTAAATAAAGTATGCGAATGGGTAGCAAACGGCTTGACGGACAAGCAATTAGCAAAGAATATGAGTATATCGGAATCGACTTTTTACAAGTGGAAAAATCAATACCCTGACTTCGCGACGGCATTATCGGAGGCGAAAGAAAAACCGAAGATGGAACTTGAAAACGCGATGTTCAAGCTGGCGACGGGCAAGATGCAGATCGAAGAAACAAAAACAACCCTCGATCCTCAAACACAGCGTGTGACCAAAATCGACAGGGTAAAAAAGCAGTTGCCGCCGAATGCGCAAGTGCAAATGTTTTTGGCGCGAGCGTGGATGCCCGAGAAATATAAAGAAGAACGAATGACGGACATGGATGATCTTATTGGAGGTTGACAGCGATGCTGATGCGCCAATGTATTTGCGGACAAATGGTAAAGCAGGGCAAGAAATGTCCGGTGTGCTCGAAAAAATATCAGAAACAATACGATCGGACGAAACGAGACAAAGGGCGCGCGGCGTTTTATCACAGCGTGAATTGGAAACGAATAGCGGAGGCAATAAAGGCGCGTGCAAGCGGTCTTGACGAATACGAACTTGCACACGGCAGAGTAGTGCGCGGGACGATAGTGCATCACATCGAGCCGCTGTCTGAACGCCCCGATCTGGGATTGGATATGCGCAATCTGATATACGTGTCGGACTTGACGCATCAGATAGTGCACGCGGAGTATGGAAAAGGAGAGGCGGCCTGCGCGCGAATGAAAGAAAAATTGCGTGAGGCAGTGCCGCCGTTCGGCAAATTTTTTGTATGAGGAGGCTTGGGCATGGGACGAACGCGAAAAGCAGTCGAGACGAACAGAAAGCATCTGACGAAGGCAGAAAAACAAGAGCGATTAGATTCTGAACTGGGCAACAGAGTCGGGCGAGACGAATTGACTTCGGAGGGCTTGTTGACGGCGGTCGGGCAAGCAGAGTTCGATCGGCTGATAAAGCAGGCGACGTGGTTAGACAACATAGCGCGAAACGAATTGATCACGTATTGTTTTTGTTGGGAACGAGCGCGCGCGATAATGGAGGCGGGCAAGCGGAAAATCCTATCGGATCATTCCCGTCGTGCGTTTAGAGACTACACAGGCGAGATGCGGGCGATAAGTTTGAAGTTAGGGCTGTCGTCGACGGATCGATTGCGTTTGGCGGCGCCGGCGAAAGAGCCCAAGCCGAATAAATTTCTTAAGCACCTAAAATGAAGGATCGGACATCGGAATATGCGCGGCGCGTGATTGAAGGCAAAGAATTGACGGGGCACAGCGAATATTTAGCGTGCAAGCGGCATCTTGACGATATGCACCGCGCGGACTTCGAGTATAAATTCGACGCGGCGGAGGCAGAGTACCATATCGGCATAGCGAATGAATTGACGTTGGGCGAGGGGCAAGATGTAAAGCCGTTGACGTTGCGCGGATTTCAAAATTTCATAGTCGGCAGTCTATTCGGCTGGCGGCGAAAGCGATCGAAGGAACGGCGGTTCCGCGAGGCGTATATCCAAATGGGGCGGCAAAACGGGAAGTCGCTGTTGGCGGGCGTGATGGCGAATGACTTTGCATCGTTCAGCGGCTACCAGTACGGACGAATATTGTTGACGGCGACGAAACAAGAGCAGGCAAACATCGTATGGGACGAGATACATAAATTTATCCGCAGTGATCCCGAGTTATCGGAGTTATATAGGGTAAAGAAATACATACGGACGATAGAAAGCAAAGTGACGGGAACGACGATCCGCGCGATCGGTCGTGACACGAAAACGACGGACGGCTTCCGTTCCGTGTTGGCAGTGACTGATGAATTGCACGCCCACCCAACGAACGACATGTATCAGCTGATGCTCGACGGACAGGTAGGAGTGGATAGCGCGCTGATATTGGCGATAACGACTTCGGGCTTTGACTTGACTTATCCTTGCTATGAGCATTACAAGTTTTGCAAGCGAGTGTTGAGCGGAGCGATCGCGAAGGAGACGCTGTTCGTGTACATAGCGGAGCTCGACGACGACGATGATATATGGGAGCCGTCGAATTGGGCGAAAGCAAATCCTCTGCAGTTACGCAATCCTGACGGCTCGCTCAATCAAGAAATGGTCGCGCGGATAGCGGAAAAAGCAATCGACGCAAAGGAAAAGCAGGGCGAGGAACTGAAAAATTTCCTGACGAAGACGCTCAACCAATGGGTGACGTGGTCGGGCGGGATCTTCGTCGATGCGGAGAAATGGGCGGCGTGCGGCACCGCGCGGACGATAGAAGAAATGCGCGGGCGTGATTGCTATCTGGGCGTCGACCTGTCGAGCGGCGGCGATTTGACATCGATCGCATTGGTATTCGCGCTTGAAAATGATCGTGCATATGTATGGTCGCATTCGTTTATGCCGGAGCTAAGACTGCTCGAACACGAGAGGACGGACGACGCGCCATATCGGATATGGAAGAAACAAGGATTGCTGACGCTGACGAGCGGGCTTTACGGGATCAAGACCGAGTATCGCGCGGTGATAGAATACATTCGGAAATTGATCGCGGATTATGACTTGCGGATATTGGGTTGCGGTTACGATTCGCATAATGCGGCGGCGTTTCTGGCGGATCTCGAAGAAATATTAGACTGTGATCTGATCGAAGTAAAACAGTCGGCGCGAGCGCTCAACGATCCAACGGTCGATTTTCAGCTCGGAGTGAAAGCGGGCTTGATTGAATACGACAAGGCGAATGCGTTAATGACGTGGAGCGTGATCAACGCGACGACGGTCGCCAACAGCTTTGACGAGATCAAGATCGAGAAAAAGACGATGACGAAAAGAATAGACGCGGTCGACGCAATCATCGATGCGTATAAATTATACTTTGAAGTCAAGAGGGAGCCGAACGGAGAAGAGGCAGTGCAAATCTTTCTAGATGCGCTGCAGAGGGGCGGAGTCACAAAATGATAAAACTCAAGCATACGACCGAGGAATTGAAACGACTGCAGGCGTTGCCGCTTGCTGATAAAGTAGCGCTGTCATTGGTGCGAATTGTCGAGTGGTATGAACATTGGGGCGGCAAGGTCAATGTAAATTACAGCGGAGGTAAGGATTCGACTGTTCTGTTGCATCTCGTGAGGAGCATTTATCCTGACGTGCCTGCCGTATTTCTCGACACGGGCATGGAACTTCCCACAGCAAGAAAGTTTGTACTCGAAACGCCGAATGTAGTTTGCCTTAAGCCGCCGATGAATTTTCGACAGGTGATCGAAACTTACGGTTGGGTGTTCCCGTCGAAAGCAGTTGCAAAATATGTCAGCGATGCGCGTAAAGGCGTGAAATACGCTATGATGATATTGGAAGGCAAAACTGCCGACGGAACGCCTTCGTGTTTCTATCGCGACAGATATGCGCGTTGGAAATATCTAGTTGATGCGCCGTTTAAAATCAGTGATATGTGTTGCAAGGTGATGAAAGAAAAACCGTTGGATACCTATCATAAAGAGACGGGACGAAACCCTTATATCGGATTGTTAGCGTCCGAAAGTCTCCGTCGACAAAATGCGTGGCAACGAACAGGTTGTAATGCCTTCGATACTGTACATCCGAACAGTAAGCCGTTGGCGTTTTGGACGGAGCAAGATATTCTAGACTATGTGAGGCGTTCGGGCTTGAAGATCGCCGACGTTTACGGCTCGATCGTCGAAGAAAACGGTCGGCTAAAAACGACGGGCGAACAGCGGACGGGCTGTATGTATTGCTTGATCGGAGCGCATCTGCATAAACCAAATCGGATACAGAGATTGAAAGAAAACGATCCTGCGCGGTATGAATACGCCATGGATCAACTGGGCATGAGAGAAGTGTTAGAATGGCTGAAAATCCCGCATTGAAGATGTCGGCGATCGTCGATTGCGGCAGTGCAACGGTGATACTGCGCGTGCCGTTCGTGCTGGCGGCGCAAATGTTGAAGAATTGCCCCGCGAGTGATGAAAAAGAAGAATTGATGATACGAGTAAAGGCAGCCTCCGCGCGGAGCAAGGAATTTTCGAGACTGTTAAAGGATTGCTAAAGGGAAGTGATGATATGTGGGCTTGATATCTAAAATCAGAGGCAAGCTAAGCGCGTGGCGTCGAACGTTTAACAGCGCCTCGGACGACACGATCACGATGAGCCGAATAATTGATCTGTTCAGTAGCTCATACAGCAGCGAAATGGGCTCGGACTTGTCGGAGATAGTATTCTTTACGTGCATGAAGATATTGTCGGAGAGCGTCGGGAAAATTCCTTGCTATCTGATGGATGCGGACAAGCGGCGGATACAGGATCACAATACGATGTGGTATCTGAGCGTCAATCCGAATGAATATCAGACGCCCGTGCAGTTCTTCAGTCAACTGGAGTTCGCGCGAAACTACTACGGGAATGCATACGTATACGTCGACCGCAACAACACCGGCAAAATCGTCGGGCTGTATCCGCTTGATCCGCGGCGAGTGCAAATTTGGATAAATAATACCGAGCGAATAATGACGCGTCGGTATTTTTATTTCTACACGGACGAAAAGACGGGCAAGAGTTATTACTTTTTGCCGGAGCAAGTGATGCATTTCAAAACGTGGTTGACGGACGAAAGCGGAATGTCGGGCAAGTCGGTGCGTGAGATATTAGCGACAAGTTTTGCAGGAGCGAAGGCGAGCACGAAATTCTTAAACGAATTGTATCAGAATGGGCTGTTGGCGCGAGCGGTAGTCAAGTACGTCGGCGATTTGAAACGAACGAGCCAGAATCAGATGTTGGACGCGATAATCGAACAGGCAAACGACAAAGGGCGACGGATAATAGCAATCCCCGTGGGCTTTGACGTTCAGAAATTGGATTTGAGCCTGGCGGACAGTCAATTTTTCGAGTTGAAGAAATTCACGGCGCGGCAGATATCGGCAGCGTTCGGAGTGAACACATTTTATTTGAATGACTTGGAGAAAAGCAGTTACGCGAATGCGGCGGCTCAAAACCTGCAGTTTTACACGGCGACGCTGTTGTACATCTTGAATATCTACGAGCAAGAGCTGAACCGCAAACTGTTGAAGCGTTCGGAATTGGAAGCGGGGATGGGCTACAAATTCAATATCTCCGTGTTGCTGAGAGGCGATCCGCAACAGCAGGCGGACGTGATCCAGAAACTGATCGGTTGCGGAATCTACTCGGTGAATGAGTGTCGGCGATTGCTGGATCGGGAATCGTGCGAGGAGGGCGACGTTCGGATAATCAATGGCAGTTACATGCGGTTAGAGGATGTCGGGGCGGCGTATGACAAGGGAAGCAGTCCGAATGATGAGCCGTCGACGAATGAAGAGGAAGAGCAACCTAAGGGAGGTGATACGAATGTTGATAGTGAAGAATAAAGCAGATGTCGCGGAGCTGTATTTGAGCGGAGACATAATAGACGATGCGGACGGCGGAATCTTGGCGAATATAAACGGCGGCGATACTACGGGCTACGAGTTCCCCGCAAAGTTGAAGGCGCAATTGGACGCGATAGAAGAGGACAAGCCGATCGAGATGCACATAAACAGCGTGGGTGGATCGGTATTCGCGGGCGTGGCATTGGCGAATATGATATCACGGCACAAGGGCAAAACGACGTGCATAGTAGACGGATTAGCGGCGAGTATAGCGACGCAAATCTTCTTCAGTGCGGACGTGTGCAAGATGCCGAGCAACTGTTATCTGATGTTGCATCGACCGTTTACGGCGACGCAAGGGAACGCAGAGGAGCTACGAAAGGCGGCAGACGTGCTCGATACCTTACAGGCAGGGCTGGAGACGACGTATCAGAGGAAAGCGCGCGAGGGCGTGACGTCGGAGGAAATCCATGCGATGGTAAATGCGGAGACGTGGTTGACGGGCGAGATCGCGGCGGACAAGTTTCAAATCAAGTTGCTGAATCCGGTGAAAACGCTGAACGCGGCGGGCAACGTAGCAAAATTAAAAGCGCTCGGGATAGAAAAAATCCCGTTGGCGCTTAATTTTTTAGAGGAGCCGTCGGACGAGAGCGCCGCGCGGAAGAAAATAAAAATAATGATGGAATTGACGAGAGGATTGATGTGAAATGTTGAGAAGCGACGAATTGAAACAAGAGATCGAGGCGAAGCGCGCGGAGGTCGACCGTTACCAGAGAGCAGAGGAGATCGACAAGGCGTCGAAGGCAGCCGACGAATTGAAGACGATGTGGAACGAACTGAACATCACGCTGACGATGGAGAAAACGGATTTAGAACAGTTCCGCGCGGACGTATCGAAAATGCCCGTTGCCGAGACGCAGGACAAAGCAAAGCTGTGGATAAGAGCGTTTAACAAAATGCTGTTGAATCCGTTGCGGAATGTGCCGCTTGCGTTGACGGACGCTGAGCGCGAAGTATTCTACAATGTGAGTGGATCGCCCGGTGCTCCCGGACAGATCGAATCGGTACCGGCGCGTGGCGGCTATCTCGTAAGCCCCGAGCAGATGAAAACGTTGCAGGTCTTTAGGCAGGACTACACGGCGTTGAAAGATCATGTGTCGGTAGTGAGCACGAAAACGACAAGCGGACGGTGGCCGGTAATGCCGATCCATAATTTGAGGTTCCAACCGTTTGCGGAAATGACGGACATAGCGGAGTCGGACGTGACGTTCACGGAGGCAACGTACACGATCGCGGATCAAGGTCTCATAATACCGATCTCGAATCAGCTGATAGACGATGCAGACGTGGACATCGTGAGTATCATTGGGCGGGATTTGGCGGCGGCGGCAGTGCGGACGGAAAACGAGGCGATATTGGAGCCGCTGAACACGCTGATAGTCGGAAGCACGGCAGCGGGGATCGCGTCGGCGACGACAATCACATCATACAAGGCATTGAACACGGCGCTGTTTAAAACGCTCGACGGCGTGTATGAGCCGAGCTCGAAAATCTACGTCAATCAGGATACGTTTTTGTGGCTCGCCAATTTGGACGACGGAACCAATCGCCCGTTGTTCGTGCCCGACGTGACCGATCCGAAT
>FLNZ01002625.1_pt1 | contig 9933 bp, 7 predicted proteins | sample 1140391 | NCBI WGS metagenome assembly FLNZ01 (sample SAMEA3878171, study PRJEB12797) | bioreactor metagenome | biome: Moose rumen | place: Sweden | collected 2011-10
GCAGAGTCAGCGCGGTGTACCTTTATGTTGGATATAGTAAGTTGGGTGGAAAGGTCGGCTTGGGGTTCCTGTGCCGCAATCATGATAGCCCAGGAAAGCATGGTGATAATAAGTAACAATCTGTATCTCATAACAAATGTGGTGGTTATATTTGCATTTTATATTTGGTCATACCCGACATGCCACAAGAACAGTGCATTGCCTGGCATACTCTCACCGGCGGATGTACGTTTGCGGCTTTCTATGATTTGCTGAAAATCGGCAAGGGTGATTTTATGACGCCCAACATCTATCAACGTTCCGACAACGGCGCGAACCATGTTGCGTAGGAACCGATTGGCTGTGATGACGAATTGATATCGCCCCTCACCGAGTTTGTCCCAATGAGCCTCTGTCAGTTGGCAAATTGTTGTCTTTACGTCTGTGTGTGACTTGCAGAAAGCCGCAAAGTCCTGACAAGTCGTGAGAATTTGGGCGGCTTTGTTCATCAGCTCGAAATCCAATTGATAATGGATAGGACATGAATATTGCCAAAGGAAAGGATCTTTTCGCGTGTGTATATAATAATGGTAGGTTCGGGAGGTGGCGCTGAATCTCGCATGCATAGCGTCAGACACATGTATTATATGGTCTATTGAAATGTCTTTCGGAAGAATCCTATTGAGCCGATATGACAACTGAACAGGGTCGAACGATTGTGCGGCGTCGAAATGTGCCACCATCAGTTTTGCATGCACGCCGGCATCTGTCCGTCCTGCCCCCACAATCTCGATCTTATCTTTTAATAATATACTCAGTGCATGTTGCAACTCTGCTTGTACGGAGTTGCCATTAGGCTGAATCTGCCAACCGTGATAGTTGGAGCCATCATACGACAGGTAGATAAAATAACGTTGATTCAAAATGATAATATGACAATTAGTATTGCCGCAATGCACTGAGCAACTGACTGTTCTCGGTTTTTGTCCCTATCGTTATTCGCAAACAGTTGGCACATAGCTGTACCTTTGTACGGTTGCGCACAATGATTCCCTTACCGACCAGATAATCGTAGATTGCCTGTGCGTCATTCACACGGGTCAGGAAGAAATTGGCATTGGTTGGGAAAATGTGTTTACAAATGGGTAATTGTCGGAAGGCAGTAATCATTCGCTCACGTTCCAGCAACAATGTGCGCACCCATTCCTCGACAAAAATTGGAGATTTCAACATCTCAATGGCTTTCTGCTGTGTGAGGATATTGACATTGTAGGGATACTTTACTTTATTCATTACATGAATGATTTCTCTCTGTGCAAATGCCATACCCAAGCGAATGCCCGCACATCCCCATGCTTTGCTCATTGTGTTGAGGACTATCATATTGGGAAATTCATCCAACCGGCTTCGCATTGTTCGATGCTGTGAGAACTCCGCATACGCCTCGTCTATAACCACCAGTCTATCAAACTCTTTCAGGATTTTGAGGATTTCATCATCATCAATAAGATTTCCTGTCGGATTGTTCGGTGAGCATATCCAGATGATTTTGGTATATTTATCACATTCGTTGAGCATCTTGGTAGCCGACATCTGATAATCCTTGTCAAGGAGAACAGGACGATACTCCACATCATTAATATCCGCACACACCTTATACATACCATAGGTGGGCTCTATCGCTACTACGTTGTCGATGCCAGGCTGAGTGAAACAACGGTAGAAAAGATCTATCGCCTCATCGCTTCCATTGCCAAGGAAAATCTGATCTTCTTTCACCTGTTTCCTTTTCGCAAGCAAGGATTTCAGTTCATGCTGCAACGGGTCTGGATAACGATTGAGAGGCGAATTATATGGATTCTCATTGGCGTCGAGGAAAACATGGGCGTCATGCCCACTATATTCATCTCGTGCGCTGCTATAAGGAGCCAATTTATAAATGTTGGGCCGTATGAGGTCTTTCAAATTACGCATAGGTACATGCTGTTTACTGTGGATTACCTTCTATTTCACGAATTCTGAGTGTCATTGCATTTTTATGTGCAAATAATTGCTCGTTGTCTGCCATTATTTCTACAGCTCGTCCTATAGCCATCACCCCCTTCTCGCTTAAGTGCTGGAAGGTGATTTTACGGCAGAAGCTGTCAAGGTTGACACCATTATATGCAAGTGCATAGCCATGTGTGGGGAGGGTGTGGTTTGTCCCACTGGCATAGTCACCAGCACTTTCACACGCGTATGATCCCAAGAAAACACTACCGGCATTCACAACGCCAGCAGAGAGTTGGTCGTAGTCTTCAGTAGCAATAATCAAGTGCTCAGGGGCATAGGCGTTTGTCAATTCCATCGCCTCAGTTTTGTTTGAGACGAGGATAAGCATACTATTGTCCAGAGCTTTTGCGGCAATCTCTTTTCTTGGCAGGTCGTTCAATTGTCTATCCACCTCTGACTTCACTTTCTGGAGTATATCTTCTGAGTCGGTTATCATGACGGCTTGGGAGTCTGTGCCGTGTTCGGCTTGGGAGAGCAAATCCGCCGCGACAAAAGAGGGGTTGCTGCTTTGGTCGGCAATTACACATACTTCAGAAGGGCCGGCGGGCATATCTATTGCTACGTCGTGAAGAGAAACTTGTTGCTTTGCAGCCATGACATATTGATTGCCGGGGCCGAAAATCTTATAAACCTTAGGGATGGTTTCTGTTCCAAAGGCCATGGCACCAATGGCTTGTACACCTCCGACCTTGAAGATTTTACCAACACCAGCGATGCGTGCTGCCATAAGAATTGCCGGGTGCACCTTGCCCTGACGATTAGGAGGAGTGCACAGCACGATTTCTCGGCATCCTGCAATCATCGCAGGTGTAGCGAGCATAAGTACCGTGCTGAAAAGTGGGGCTGTACCACCAGGAATATATAGGCCTACTTTTTCGATGGCAACGCTTTTCTGCCAGCATGTCACGCCTTCACATGTGGTCACCTGATGACTGTCAAACCGTTGCGACTCATGGAATTTCTTGATATTGGAATAGGCGAGCAGCAGAGATTCTTTCAAATCCTTGTCCATCATTTGCTCTGCCTCATCAATATCCTCCATGGCTACCGACAGGTCATCAAGATAGACATGATCAAATTTCTCCTCATAGCGCCGTATGGCATTATCACCGTTTTCCCGGACATCATCCAGCACCTTTGTCACTACGGACATGAGGCTGCTTGTGTCCATCTTTGGACGGTCTACAATGTCACTCCATTCCTTTTTGGCAGGATATTTAATAATTTTCATATACTTATTTTCGCTTTCTAAAGTATCATTTTTTCTATTGGGGTCACCAAGATACCTTGTGCTCCCAATGCCTTTAGTCGACCGATAATCTCCCAAAAACGCTTCTGGTTGAGCACCGTATGAACTGAGCACCACTGTTCATCAGCCAATGGAATAATCGTGGGACTTTTCAAACCAGGTAGGACCTTAATAATCTCATCAAGCATGTCCTTGGGCACATTCATGCGAACATATTTTTTGTCCTCTGCCTGACGGACGGCTCCAATCCTAAAAAGCAACTCCTTTAAGGTCTCTCTCTTTGTCTCATCAAGATTTTTGTTGGCAATCAGCAATGCCTCGCTTTTCATGAGTACTTCCACTTCACGAAGATTGTTGCTGATCAGGGTCGAGCCACTGCTTACGATGTCGAATATACCATCAGCGAGTCCTATGCCTGGGGATATCTCAACGCTACCAGTGATGACATGAATCTCAATATCTATTTCATGCTCATCCATATATCGTCGAAGGATATTGGGATATGATGTGGCAATCTTCTTGCCCTCAAACCACTCAAGACCAGTATAATTGCTCTCTTTGGGTATGGCAAGAGATAAGCGGCATTTACTGAACCCCAATCTGTCAACGATATCAGCATCCTCCCCTTGTTCGCAAAACTCATTCTCACCGACAATGCCGATGTCTGCGACACCAGTGGCAACACTTTGAGGAATATCGTCATCACGTAAATAAAGTACTTCTATGGGGAAATTTGTGGATTGAACCAATAGCGTGCGCTTAGTAGAACTGATTTTTATATCCGCTTCGGCAAGCAGATTCATGGTGTCGTCGTAAAGACGCCCCTTCGACTGTACGGCTATTCTTAACATTTTGTTTGTTTATGTATCTGTTAACTCAAAATTATCACTAAAAATATTTACATATCTTAAAATTCGTTGCAAAATTATCTTTTTTTGCCAATAAATCCAAGAAAAGAATTAATTTTGTAGCCGATTAGCAATAGTTGTATCTAAAAAGTGTATAGAATATTCATTTTTCTTGCAATTCTTATCTTTGCCTCGTGTTCTGAGAACAAGGAAATAGATAAGACAAAGCTGCCCTGGAGCCAGACTGCAGAGGAAAGGGCAGATACTACTGCCTACTATACGCTGAATGAAATTCTTGATAATGGCGAACTTATTATGCTCACCATTTCCGGACCGGATACTTATTTCGTAGAGAGGGAGCAGCCCTTAGGCGTTCAGTATTTGTTGTGCGAACAGCTCTCCAAGGAATTAGGTGTGATGGTTCGTGTGGAAGCTTGTCAAGATACACTTGAAATGGTAAAAAAACTCCATGATGGTGAGGGTGACCTCATAGCCATGCCGTTGAATAAGTCCTTTGAGGGTAGTGACAGTCTCTTGTTCTGTGGACCTGGTGACGAGTATGCCCAGTGGGCTGTGATGGAGTACAACAAATTGTTGGCTGACACGATCAACAGTTGGTATAAGCCTGAAATGTTGATGGCGGCAGACCGTGAGATGGAGAATATCTTCAATGGAATGGTCATGCAGAGACAATATTTCCCTCCAATACTTAATGAGACAAAGGGAGAAATATCCACCTATGATGAGCTGTTTAAGAAATATGCGGAATTGGCCAACGTGGACTGGCGTTTGATGGCTGCCATCTGTTATCAGGAATCATGTTTCGATCCCGATGCCCGTTCATGGGCAGGTGCATGCGGTCTGATGCAGTTGATGCCCTCTACTGCGAGTTCATACGGACTGGAGATGAGTGATATTTTCAATCCCGAACTGAATATCGCCACCTCCGCAAAGGTGGTCAATCATTTGTCCACGCTATTCCGTGATGTGCCAGATCCCACCGAACGATTGAATTTCATTCTGGCCAGTTATAATGGTGGATTGGGACATGTGCGCGATGCTATGGCATTAACAGCTAAATATGGTGGCGATATGTTCTCCTGGGAAGATGTGTCAGAATATATTTTGCTGTTACGTGAGCCACGATATTATCATGATGCCGTAGTGAAATTTGGCTATATGCGTGGCACGGAGACCTATGATTATGTGGGGTTGGTGCGTGAGCGTTACGAGCAGTATGCAGGCGTAACTGGCGGCAATAGTGTCTTTTATGTTGAGCAACCGGGCGAGATGTCAGGAGTCAGTACTGTTCCAAGAAGGGCTTCGGGAGACAACAAATATCAGATTTGACGCTCTCGAACCATATTTTTCAAGTTTTCAAATCCTGTTTTCCTATCTTATCTCGCTGTTCCTATCTTATCTCGCTGTTATTCTTTATTTCGTTCCCATCCACAAGGATGTGAAGTCCTTTTCCAGCATGGTAATGTGATCCATCTGCATCATAGTAAATGGTGATGTTGTGTCCATGATATCGCACACCATCCAGGCACCACCAAGGCCATTTGTCCTCAGGTATTAATGGGTGTACGTAGAGAAGATTATTTTCCTGAGGACGTAGTCCCACCAGTCCGCTGATGACTAAATCGCAAAAAGTGGAATGGTTGTAATACCTGCTTCGCTCTTGGTCTCCCTTGAGCCAATATCCAGTCACCTCATCATGATACTCACCTATATAGGGAAGACCACGGTGACTATGGCTTTGCACGTATTTCTCCATCTCGTCGAAGAAAACATTCTCGTCAATTACAGGATCGGGATAGTCGTTAAGATAATTTGCCAGTGCAGTCAGTGTCTGTGATGTGGCAAAGGGCCACACGGCACCATCCCATTCGCATTTACCCACCCCATGAGAGCGGAAGGCGGGATGTCTGCGTTCGGCAGTGGTGAGACCTCGAGGTGCACAGAAACCATTCTCATCTTTGATCTGCAGCCATGCGTTATCATAAATTCCCTTAACTGGAAGATGGAAATACCAAGGGATAAACCCAATAGCTTCCCTGACATTGGATATACTGTCGGGGTGGCGTGTCTCAAAAAAAGAGTGATTGTTGTTCCAAAGAGAGTCTATGACCAATTTTTGTAGTGTAGCGGCTTTGTTGTCAAAGATGCTCGCTTGCTGCTCATTTCCTGCCAACCGTGACAGGGAGGCGATAGCACGGGCATTCCCATACATATAACTGTTGATAGAAGGTCTCATGTATTTCTTTCGCCTGCCACCACTGATACTTTCTTCCATAGCATCCTGCACATCGGATTGCCAGTATAGGCCGTTTGGCAAAAGGTGTGTGTGTTCCCAGGATTCATATTCCTGTTTCATCGCATCAAGCACGGAAACACCCCATTCTTTACGACCATCCACCAAGTATCGGTCATAGACGGAAGCAGCCGTCCATGAGCTGAAATTGCCGATTTTAGCCATAGGCTTTCCTTCGTTGCCGAAATACCAGGTATGGATGGCTTCATCAAGATACACAGGATTTCTCAGCCATCTCGCCTCATGGATATGATGGCCAAGAGCGGAAGCTATGAGGTTGTACTTATCAGCGTAATTACGTGGAACAAGAAATTCTGTAATAGCATAGCCTACAGGTGTCTGTTCAATATGTTTGCGGAAAGTCCACCAGCGATAATAATATGTCTGTTCGAAATTTTTCTGAGGACATTCGAACAGGGGAATGTTTTCTTGCATCCAGTCCCATGCACGATGATTGGGGATAGCTTGTGCGACATTCTCGTCCTCCATGCTGTTGAAGAAATCCACATAATGTCTGAAATCATCATAATGAAGAATTGCCATCACGCTGTCGGCATCCATTGACTGTGTCTTGAAATGTGCGATACTGAAAAATGCGGGGACATCAGAAGCACCTGCGTTTTCGAGTGTTCCATACCAATCAGCAGGAGTGTCAACATCGGGGAAGGTGCGACGGGAACCAGTCCGAAACATGACTCTCTCTATCGCTTTGACAGGGGCATACAGCATGCGCTGGCCTGCCTTTTTCCCATCAATGTATACCTCTGCCATCCTTCGGCTGGTCGAAAGCTGTATGTCAAGATGGTAGACTTTGTCTTTCTCGTATTTTCCAAGTTGTCCATACCTTGCCCCTCCTTTACACCGGAAAGCACCTTCCTCCGTGAGCTCAATACGTGAACAAGATGTGCCTTGCTCATCCAAAAACTCTATCTGTAATTGTCCATTAGAGTTTTGACCGGCTCTGATATCAAATGAAACTTGCAATTCTTTGGTCTGTGGGATCTTGCGTTCTATCTTGCAATAATCGAATGGATCTTCGTCATGCAGGGTGAGCCAATTACCCTCGAGGCGTACGGGTGCCATCAGAGGAGAATAGATGTTCCATTGATGAAGGTCGGCAAGTGATTGACAGAGGGAGAAATCATCGTCGGCATGGGCATTCGCGGCAGTACGTACAGGCACAGGAACATGTGCCACCCAAATGTCCTCTTTGTTCATGCTGTATGTCACCCACAGGTCACTGTCAGGTGGGGTGCCATTCCCTTCTTGTATGCCACGAACATATTGTGGCCCATAACTCTTGTAGTTGCCTCCATATCGCATAGGCGGAACCTCCCCGCATACCAGGTTAAGCGTCGTGTAGTTCAGTCCGTCATTACTGAGAGAGATACCCAACGGCCATCGATACTCTGAGGGATTATACACTGTGGCGTATGTGCCATCGCTCAGTTTTTGTCCCCATATTTTTGCGTTGCTATTCACAAATCCTTTGGCACGCTCTACAGGTTGGCTCCAGGTATTGCCACCGTCATCGCTCGTAGATGTGAGCGCATGTTTCCAGAGAGCTGCCTTGCGGCCATCGGGTAGGGTATAGCAGCAAAATGCCTTGTATTCTTTGTGGAGTGGAATGAGCGGATCGTTGCGGTCGGCTTCCTCTACCCATTGCATACGGTAGAGAGGATTGCTTAGTATCTCCTCACACGCTTTACGCACACCACGAGATGCTTTCCGGTAATTGGGAAAATCCGTATTCTTCTCATTAAAACCATGATTGTAATAGATGAAATAGATGGGGCCCAGACTACCATCTTCCTTGATCTCTCGTACCACGCGTCCGATACCATTTCCGTCATTGGGGTCATCTTTCCGATCCATCGCCACGCCATAATTGCCCATGGCAATAAGACATCCTTCGGAAGAGACATAAAAGCCAACACGTTGATGCATGATAGCTTTTAATTGATGGGCGACATCAGAACGTCCTTCTTTTGTATATCCTTCAGGTACATCATATTCAGGGAATAATACCACCGGAGCAGTCCAATGATATCCATCCTCAGATGTCTGGAGCATGGTATGCGAGGGAGGAACATGCTCATCAGAAGGGTCACAAAGATAATGGACATAAAACTTGCCATTCCAATACGCCATCATCGGTTGATGATTATAGGTCCAACCATTTCCATTATAGATGGATGGATTTTCTCTATTGGAACGCAAAATTTGTATATTGTGAACACCCACTACAGGCGACAGCCGGCCATCATGAGTGTTGGGATCACTAAGAATATTGCCGCTGTAATGTATCAGGTCTGTGCCCTGTGCGTTTGTATAGAGGGTGATGGATATCAAGGCAAAGACTATGAGTATTTTTTTCATTGGACTTTTGATTTGGAGGCTTTGAGGAGATTTTTCACTATTTTCCAAGATGCTTTGAAGATGGTCCCATGTTTATGAAGAGGAGGAACAGAAATCTTGTCGGCATAATCTTCAAATTGAATGAAGTCGGTTGTAAAGGACGCGCCAAAATCATGTTTTTTGTAACGGTCATAGTAAATCAAATAGCCGTTTGGAAGACTTGCGACAGAGGGTCCTTCCACATAATCCTCTGTAAAAGGCTCTGAGGCAGCACTCCAGGGTCCCAACGGATTGTTGGCGGTAGAGATGCGTAGGTTACGATTAGGGCGGGTATTATCTTTCAAAACCATGACATAGGATGAGGATGAGCGTTTGACGATGGTGGCATCTATGCTGCTGAATCCTGGATCCATCAGCAATCTTCCAGATGTGAACGTCTTAAAATCTTTGGTCAGACTATAGTACAGGCGATGATTGTTGTACTCGTCCTCAATGCCCCTGTCAAAACGATGGGGAACACATGAAGCCCAAACCACCATCGCTTGTTTACGCTCTTCGTCGTAAAACCACTCAGGTGCCCACACGTTTACTGTTGAGGTGTCTTCCATGACGTCAATAAAGCATTCTTGCTCCCAATTAATTAAGTCTCGGCTTGAGGAGTAGCCAAATCCCCTGTCGCCTCTCCAGCTTGATGTCCATACTAAATGAAATGTTCCATCTGGGGTATGAAGAATTGACGGGTCTCTCATGACATGCTGTTTACCGACTTCAGGATAAAGCCATGTCCCCGGGACACTATCCCAGTGAATACCATCTTTACTGACTAAATATCGAAGTCCCTCATCTGCAGGCTCATGGAAAGAACTGTATACATACCATTCATTCGTTCTGCACGAACATAATAGAACAGTGAAGGAAATCGCCGCAAAAAAAGATAAGTACTTATATAAATTCATCCGATTTGTTGAAGAGTGATATACAATAAATATTAGACGAATACATGAATTAAATGTCATAGAAAATCTGTTAAATCTCGTTAAGTCAAATAAAAATGTATTGAAAGCAGTGAATTATTTTTAAAATTTAGGTAATTTCGCAAAATCAAATTATTTTACCTATTTCTATTTTTAAGG
>FLNZ01002972.1_pt1 | contig 9917 bp, 7 predicted proteins | sample 1140391 | NCBI WGS metagenome assembly FLNZ01 (sample SAMEA3878171, study PRJEB12797) | bioreactor metagenome | biome: Moose rumen | place: Sweden | collected 2011-10
ACGTATGGTATCCTGCCCGCCGAAGAGGGCGCATACGCGGTCGAAGCCGAATGCCAGACCTCCGTGCGGCGGTGCGCCGAACTTGAAGGCATTGATGATGAAGCCAAACTTGTAGTCGGCCTCCTCGGGGCCTATTCCAAGCACCTCGAACATGCGCTTCTGCATGTCTGCGTTGTGGATACGGATGGAGCCTCCGCCAAGTTCGTTTCCGTTGAGCACGAAGTCGTAGGCGTTGGCGCATACGCGCTCCAGATCTTCTTTTTTATCACTGTAGAACCACTTCTCGTGCTCCGGTTTGGGTGCGGTGAAAGGGTGATGCATTGCGTAGAAGCGCTGAGTCTCGTCGTCCCACTCAAGAAGCGGGAAATCTACTATCCACAGCGGGGCGAACTCCTTGGGGTTGCGAAGGCCCAGACGGCCGCCCATCTCAATACGAAGGACTCCCAGCATGGTCTGCACCTTGCGTTTGTTGTCCCCGCTCATCACGAGAATAAGGTCTCCCGGCGCAGCCTCGGCCTTATCGGCAATTTTTGCAAGATCTTCGGGTCCGTAGAATTTGTCGATGGAAGACTTGAGGGAGCCGTCGGCGTTTACGCGGATATAGATGAGGCCTTTTGCGCCTACCTGGGGGCGTTTTACCCACTCGGTGAGCTCGTCAACCTGCTTGCGGGTGTATTCCGCCGCGCCGGGGATGCATATTGCGCCTATGTAGGCCGCGCCGTCAAGGACGCCGAAACCCTTGCCCTTTGCAACATCGGTTATTTCGTGGATGGTAATGCCGAAGCGGATGTCGGGCTTGTCCGAGCCGTACTTGTCCATTGCCTCGTACCAACTCATGCGGGGGATGGGGGCAGGGATGTCCACGTCCAGGACGTTCTTAAAGAGTGTGAGCATCATGCCCTCGAAGGTGTCGAGGACGTCTTCCTGCTCTACGAACGACATCTCGCAGTCTATCTGGGTGAATTCCGGCTGACGATCTGCACGGAGGTCTTCGTCGCGGAAGCAGCGCACAATCTGGAAATAACGGTCGTAGCCCGCAACCATGAGGAGCTGCTTGAAGGTCTGGGGGCTCTGCGGCAGGGCGTAGAACTCTCCGGGATTCATGCGGGAAGGAACCACGAAGTCACGTGCCCCTTCCGGAGTGCTCTTTATGAGGTAGGGGGTTTCAATTTCCATGAAGCCCTTGGAGTCCAGATAGTTACGAACTTCGTGAGCAACTTTGTGCCTGAGGGCCAGTGCACGCTGCAGCGGCGCGCGCCTAAGGTCCAGATAACGGTATTTCATGCGGAGGTCTTCGCCGCCGTCGCTCTCTTCCTCGATGGTGAACGGAGGCGTTACGCTCCTGTTGAGAATATTTATACTCTCGACTTTTATTTCTATGTCCCCGGTGGACATCTTGGCATTTTTGGCCTGGCGCTCAACCACTTCGCCGATAACCTGAATGACATATTCGCGGCCAAGGGACGTGGCTGTCTCTACAAGTGCCGAAGGCGCATCGGCTTCCACCACCAGCTGGGTGATGCCGTAGCGGTCCCTAAGGTCTATGAACGTCATTCCTCCAAGCTTGCGGGCCTTCTGTACCCAGCCGGCAAGCGTCACTTTCTGCCCTTTGTTTTCAATGCGGAGCTGCCCGCAGGTGTGAGTTCTGTACATGCTGTTGTTATTTATAACTTACAAAAATAACAATTTTTCCCGACTTATGGAACAAGGCGGCTTTTGGCCCTGCGGCAGGTAGGATTTTTTCCCGCGGCAGGTGTGTGGTTTCCCCCGCGGCAGGTGTGTGGTTTCCCTCGCGACAGGTGTGTGGTTTCCCTGCCCCAACTGGTACGGAAGCGATTGATTATCAGTAAGTTGGCGTTTTCTCCCAGCCCCGTTTGGGGCAGGGACTTTTGCGTAACACGCTCACTAACAGGCGTTTACGCTCCACCAGGGGCAGGGAGCGAATGGACCTGCCGCCGCGAGGAAAATATTTCGTATCTTTGCACAAAACATAAGCGGATATGCTACACGTGATAGCACTGGCGGTACTTCCCGCCCTCATACTTCTTTACTATACATACCAGCAGGACAAACTCCAGAGAGAACCCGTGAGAAACCTTGTGAGGGCTTTTTTCTACGGCTGGGGTGCCGTTTTCGCCTCCATGCTCATTTCTGTCCCGTCCATGAACATGGGCCTGTTTCCGCAGGAAATTCACAGCTATACGGACGCGCTCCTTATGGCCTTTTTCGGAGCGGCCATTCCGGAAGAAACGGCCAAGCTGTTGCTTCTGTGGTTGTTTCTGAGGAAATGCCAGGACTTTGACGAAAGGATGGACGGCATTGTATATGCGGTGTGCATAGGCATGGGCTTTGCCGCTTTCGAGAATATCGAATACCTTTTTGCGGCAGGTACAGACTGGGTTACAACCGGCCTTGGAAGGTCTATAACCGCTATTCCTGGCCATTTCGGCTTTGCGGTTATAATGGGTTACTACTATTCCCTCAACCATTTTGACCGTTACCGTGCTCCGGGCGCTTTCTGGAAAATGTGGCTTTATCCCGTCCTTGCCCATGGCCTGTATGACTTCGTGGCCATGTCACAGGAGGTTACGCCCGAACTTTCCGGCGCTATCGCCCTGGCCATAATCCTCTTCTGCTTTGCAATGCTCAAATGGGCCCGCAAGAGCATGAAAGAGCATCTTGACACGGATTCTTACAATCTTCCCGGCACAGATGAACAGTAAATCTCTTCTTTTTATCTGCGTTCTTGCCACCGTTTCCTGCACGCCTTCCCTAAAGGAAAAAGGCTGGGTTCCGGAGGTGCGCACTTCACTCAACACTATCCTGAAGGAAGAGGCCGATAGGGACAATTACGCCGTCTTCGACTTTGACAAAACATCCGTCGTTGGAGACATCTCACAGGCCCTCTGGGTGTACCAGATAGAGAATCTCCGTTTTGCCGACGCCCCTTCGCACGCCTTCCTCGACGGCATTCCGGACCCGGACAAAATGCTGGAAGGAGTGGGGATGACATCGGCCCAAATGGGGGCAGTGCTGCAGGACGAATACATGGAGATGAAAGCCGTCCTGGGCTCTGGCGAAAGCATTAAAAACATCAGAAAATCAGATACTTATCTTGACTTTCGCGCACGCATGTACTCATTCCTCGTCGCCCTTGACGAGAATTTCCCCCAGGAAGTTGGCTACATATGGATGCCTGGCCTTCTCACCGGTTATACACACGAGGAAGCAACGCAGGTGGTTAAGGACGCCGTAAAGGAACATATCGGCAAAGACAAGCCAGGATATGAAAACTGGATTTCTCCGGATGGCCGATGGGGCGGGCCAGTCGAAAGGGGGCTCTACTTCTCTCCGGAAATGAAGGAACTTTATAAATGCCTCAGTAAGAGCGGTATAACGCCATACGTGTGCTCGGCGTCCCATGAGTTGGTTGTAGAGGCTCTCGCCTGCGACCCCGTTCTTGGACCTGGCCTTCCGCCGGAGCAGGTCTTTGGCCTGAGGAGCGTTACCGGTGAGCGTTTCACCGCCGAATACGACCGCACTTATCCTCAACCCATGAAGGAAGGTAAGGTCCTGTGTATCAACGAAATGATTGCCACCAGGCACGGAGGGAAAGAGCCCGTCATCGTTGGCGGCGATTCGGGCGGCGACGTTCCCATGCTCACCGCATATCCCGATACCCGCGGGAGCCTGATTATCGACGTATGCAGGCCTGCGGAATCGGCAATCGGCAGGCTTATCTCAAAATCGAGGGAAGGTGACGGCCGATACCTTGTCCAGCCCAATTTCATTACTTATCCCATACCCGAAGGAGGCGGAATATAGATGGAAGTTCGCGCAAAGAAGGCCCTCGGCCAGCATTTTCTCACAGACCAGAAAGTGGCCCGCGCCATCGTGGACGCCCTTCACGGCGGTTCCCCCGTATTGGAGGTGGGTCCCGGTATGGGTGTTCTTTCGCAGTACCTTCTTGAAAGGGAAGACATTGACCTTAAGCTTGTTGAGATAGACTCGGAGAGCGTAAACTACCTTCTCGCTCATTTTCCCGGCATGGAAGGCCGTCTCATGGAGGCCGATTTCCTCCGCCTTCCCCTCGACAGGCTTTTCCCGGATAAATTCGCCATCATCGGCAATTTCCCCTACAACATTTCCTCGCAGATTTTCTTCAAGATACTTGACTACAAAGACCGCATCCCCGAAGTTGTGGGCATGGTGCAGAAGGAGGTGGCCGAACGCATTGCCGAGCCGCCCGGCAGCAAAACCTATGGCATTCTTTCCGTGCTGCTGCAGGCGTGGTACAACATTGAATACCTGTTCACCGTGGGCTCCGGCTGCTTTGCCCCGCCGCCAAAAGTTGAAAGCGCCGTGATACGCCTTACGCGCAACTCACGCACGTCGCTGGGTTGCGATGAGGCTCTTTTCAAAACCATTGTGAAAACGGCCTTCAGCCAGCGCAGGAAGATGATGCGCAACCCCTTGAAGCCGCTTGCCTCCTCCCGCGGCAAGGCCGATATTCTCTCCCTCCCCGTCTTTTCGGAACGCCCGGAACAGCTCTCCGTGGAGGATTTCGTGGAGCTTACCAATCTTTTTTAGCGCGGCAGGTTAGCTCGCATGGTGCGGCAGGTGGCATTCTTCCCTGCCCCGTGTGGGGTGTAAATGCCTGTCACACAGCGAGTTGCGCAAAAGTCCCTGCCCCAAACGGAGCAGGGATAAAACGTCAACTTGCTGATAATCAATCGCTTCCGCACCAGTTGGGGCGGGGAAAATTCCACCTGCCGCGGGGAAGCCACACCTCGCCGCGGAGAGACGGGCCGTGCTCTAGGCCGAAACAGCCTTGCGGCGGGTCCAGAGTGCCCACACGCCCCAGACGGCGGTGATAACCAGCGACATGGGAACGCCCACGGTGAGCATTTCGTGGAGTATGACCTGCCCGCCGTTGGCCTCACTGAGGGCTGTGAAGAACGGGAAGGCCCACGTAAGTTCCCCGTTAAGGATGTGGTCTACGATGAGCATGATGGTGCCGCCCCAGAGCATCTTTTCAAGCGTGGGGATTGCCGCCATGAGCGGAGTGTCTTTTTTTCCAAACTTTCTGTAGGCGGTGGTGGCAATTGCCTGCACCATGGGAACGACGAAACAAGCCATAACTCTAAATTTTTTCCAAATATAACACTTTTTCCTAGAACTGGAAGTAGATGAAGCTCTGAAGGTCTGCCGTGATGAACTGGTAGATGAAAAGGACGATGGCGACAACCACAACGCCCATCCAGAAGAGCGGAAGGCGTGAGAAAGCGAGGCGGTAACGCCGCTTGAAGCGCTCCGGAAGCCAGTGGATAATCATTCCCAGAACAAAGATCATGAGCACGGTACGATGCTCCCAGGCCATGGCCGGCACCTTGGAGAAATCCCAGGTGCCGCCAATTTGATTGACCATATTCTTAGCGGTGTTCCACGCCTGCTCGTTGGCAAGTGCGGGATCCAGATTGGAGCCGCTGCGGAAGAAAAGGCGCGTGAAGGTGATGAAAACGAATGTCTGGAAGATGTCCCAGGCGCGGGAAAGCCAGGATTCCTCGCTCCGCTCAGGATGACAGGAACGGACAATCCATTTCACGAGCGTCCCCGCCAGAATAATCAGTGTCCACACGAAGAACATGTTCCACACGGGATAGTGCAGGGTGAGGGACAAAACGCCGCACAGCAGCGTCACAAGGCCTATTATGAGCAATTTCACCTTCATCGGCCTCTTTGTCCAAATCTTATAGATGACCATGCCGATGCCGTTGAGCCCGCCCCATATCATGAAATTCCAGCTGGCACCGTGCCACAGGCCGCCAAGGAGCATGGTGTTCATGGAATTGATGTTGGTGGTGATGAGCTTGCGGTCTCCGGGCTTCTTCCACGCCCAGACGCCTATCCCGGCCGCCAGAATGGCAACTCCCAGCGCAACCCACCAGCTGCCGCTGAGGAAGGAGCCTGTCACCGCAATAACTCCTATTATCACGAACGTGGCCGGTTTTGCCTCGCGGTTTCCGCCCAGCGGGATGTATAGATAGTCACGCAGCCAGCGCGAAAGCGTCATGTGCCAGCGGCGCCAGAACTGCTGCGTGTTAAGTGCCTTGTACGGCGAATTGAAGTTCTTTGGCAGGTAGAAACCCATAAGGAGCGCTACGCCGGTGGCGATGTCCGTGTAGCCGGAAAAGTCGGCATATACCTGCAGAGAATAGCAGAAAAGGGCGCTCAGATTCTCGAATCCGCTATACATGAGCGGGTTCTCGAAAACACGGTCGCAGAAGTTGACGGCAAGGTAATCGGCAAGGATGAGCTTTTTGAGAAGGCCGTTCATTATCCAGAAGATGGCGATGCCGAACCAGCGCCGGCTCAGATTATAGGGCTTGTGCAGCTGGGAAATAAACTCCGAAGCGCGCACGATGGGCCCCGCCACAAGCTGCGGGAAGAACGACAGGTAGAAGCCGAAGTCCAGGAAATTCTCCACCGGGTCTATCCTGCGGCGCTTTACGTCCACTATGTAGCTCACCGCCTGGAACGTGAAGAAGGATATGCCAACAGGCAGGATGATGGCATCTACCCTGAAGACGGACGCGCCGGTGAGCATATTGAGCCATTCTCCAAGGACATCGTGCACCTCGATTGACAGTCCGAAGAGGTTGTTTACAAAATCTACGAGAAAGTACGCATATTTGAAGTAGGCCAGAACGCCAAGGTCTATGACGATGCTCAGCGCCATTATGGCCGACTGCCCCTTCCGCGGCTTCGTTCTACGTAGCCACTTGGCGGCGAAGTAGTTATAGGCAATAACGAATATCAGGAGCGCAAGGAATACGCCGCTTGTCTTGTAGTAGAAAAACAGCGAGCAGGCAAAAAGGTAGGCGTTACGCAGCAGCGGCTTTGAATGGATGAGCGAAAAGCCCGCGAAAACAAGCGCGAAGAACGCCCAGAAATAGAATTGGGTGAAAAGCAGCGGATGAGCCTGGTCAAAGGAAAGCAGGCTCTTCAGGAAATCCAGTATGATGTCCCAAAGGTTCACGGCCGGCCGGAATAATCGGCCATGATGGCCTCGAAAAGGAGGTCTCCGAGTTTCTTGTAGCCGGCCGGGGTGAAATGCACCTTGTCGGCCTGCGCAAGGCCCGCCTCAACCCACAGCGACATTGAGTCGTAGCCGCCCATCACCTCGTACCAGTCCCAGAAAACGGCGTGATAGTCGGCCGCGAGCTCCCTGAAGGCCTTTTCGGCCTGTGCAGTATGCTCGTTTACGCCCCTTCCGCGACGCCGCCAACTGTCGTTTATGCCCGTGAAGAGGATGGCGCAGCGCGGATTCACCCTCCTTATCTCTTCTATGAGCGCCTTGTAATTGGCCTTGAAGCGGCGCACGTCAAAATCGTCGCCCTGGATGTCATTGATGCCTATTGAAAGAAGCACCAGGTCCGGCATCACGCGCCCGAGGTCCTGATAGAAGAGGCTGCAGTCCAGCCAGGAACGCGTCGATGCGCCATTTATACCTGCCTCGCTCATCGTGAATCCGGCGCCGGGGCGGTCAAGGTAAAGGCCGCGAAGGGCGAAGGTGCCGCTGCCCTTGAAGGCGAGCTGGAGCCAATCGGCATAATAAGGAAGGAGGAAATGCGCCATTTCGGGGCCCTTCACAGCATTTACGGTGTCCCTTCCGTTGAGGATAATCACTGGCTCAAGGCTGCCGTGGCCTAAGACGTCCACGCTCTTGAAGGAGTAATGCGGCTGCAAAATGAGCCTCTCCTTGGGGAGGAGGTCTATTACCGCACGTGCCGATGTGTCCTGCGCCGTCACAGTTATCCCGCTCACGCCAAGGGGCTCGGCTCCGGGCTTGAGGCAGGTGACGCCTTCCCATCGGCCCTGCCAGGAGGAGACGTAGCTCACGGGCGTATTGGTCTGTGCGGCAGAGAAGGGGAAAACAAGCCCCCTACCGCCGTCTATGCCATATCGGAGCGAAAGGAAACGCTGGCGCAGGCGGTCTGTCATAGTGCCGCCCTGTACGTGCGAGCCGCCAATGTGGAGCACCTTCACGTCTCCGCTGCCATAAACAAGAAGCGTATCCAGCTTGCGCTTGAAAAGCTCGTATTCCGCCGACCTCCCGCCCGGATATTCCAGAACGTTCCTGTCCCTTCGCACGAAGGGGAAAACCTGGGCCGATACAGGAAGCACCAAAAACGCCACCAGAACTATGCAGACAAGCCTTTTCATTCTCCGAAGGCCTCCTTCACCCGTGCTTGCGGAATAGTCTTCCGGAACCTGTAAAAATCGTAATAGACGAGTATTGAACGGGTGAGAGCGTCGCCCACCTCATGCGCTCCGGCTGGCGTGAAATGGATATAATCCGGCCCCGCGAGGGCGGGACTATGCTTCACCCACTGCACCATGGAATTTTCGCCGCCCATCATGCGGTAGAGGTCCCAGAAGGCGGCACCCTCGGCGAGGGCCGTAGAACGCAGCGCCTCAACCATTTCCGGCAGATGGGGCCAGGTAACGATGCGCCCGCCTACGCTTTTTCCCATGTCTGACGGGCCGATGAACAGGATTTCGGCCTGCGGGGCCACTTCCTTGAAATAGCGTATCTGCGCCGCAATCTGCTCCTGATACTGCTCAATTATCCTTTTGCTTCCTGCCGACGGCATCATGTTTCCGCCAAACTGCAGGATGATAAGGCGCGTATCCGTCATGGAAAGGCTTTCGGTCATGAGGGGCTTTGAGATGCGCGTGAAAATGGTGCCCGAGCAGCCTCTGAGCGGCACATTGTCCACCGCGGCGCCGCCGCGGCCGTCTGCGCTTATACCATAGATTTCCGCGCTGCCGCTGAACTTCACGGTGGCCCTGGCAACGGCCTTCGGGAACGTCCAGGTGACGAGCGTCGCCGCCTCGCCACTATCTTTTCGAATGACAGGCTTCAAGGTATCGGCCGATACTTTTATGTCGAAACCGTCTGACTCACGCCCATACAGCACGCTCACGGACGATATGGCCTTGACGCTCTCCGATGCCGTTTTGCTGCGGCTGGGACGGATGCTCACCGTGCCGCCGCCCGTGAGCCTCACCACCTGGGCCAGAGGGCCGTAGCGATTGTGAGAGGCGCGCATGGTGGTGGAGTCTCCGTACATGGTGAAGTGCTCGAAACCGCCGCTCGCGCTCTTGGTGACACTTGCCGACGGCACGTTGCCTATGACGGGAAAGAATCCCGTCCCGCCGCCTCCGAAGCGCTCCTGGAGACCTTCGCGAAGATCCTGGGAGATGCGGTCCAGCTCTATCTGCGAGTCTCCGTAATGCAGAACACGCACGGTGTTGCCACGCATCTGTGCCTGCTCCAGTGCACGGAACAGAGGGTCGAAGAAGCTGTAGTCGTCGCCGGGAAGGTGTATTCGGTCCGGATTCTCATAGAAGAACTTGCGGTAGTATTCAAGGGTGTCGGACTCCATCCGGAACCTCGCGTGAGTGGCCTGGAGCACGGAATCAACGTTCACCTTGCGCTCATTGGCGTCACGCAGCGCGCGTCCGTAGGACGAGTAGCGAAGCGTGAGCGGCCCCGCGGCTATGCCATCGGCCGGAAAAACCAGCCACAGCACGCCCAGAGCGGCAAAAACGCCGAGGAGAAACAAGAGAACTTCCTTTGCCTTCATAAGATTACAAAGGTACGCATTTTTTCCGTAAAGCACACTTTTGCTCTCTATTAGCAGTATCGGCTGGAGCGCAAACGCCTGCAACACAGCGAGTTACACGAAACTCCCTGCCCCAAACGGAGCAGGGAGAAAACGTCAACTCGTTGATACTCAAAGGGTTCCGCACCACCCGGGGTGTATCGTCCTGAAAAGAGTTTACCCCAAAAGAAAACTTAAGATGAATGAAAGTCAACGCTACAAATTGCAGATGAAAGCAGCCAGCAG
>FLNZ01000435.1_pt1 | contig 9889 bp, 6 predicted proteins | sample 1140391 | NCBI WGS metagenome assembly FLNZ01 (sample SAMEA3878171, study PRJEB12797) | bioreactor metagenome | biome: Moose rumen | place: Sweden | collected 2011-10
TGCGCTGGCCCGCGTCCTGCATGGCTTTCGCGACCGTGCACATTTCTTCGAGGGAGGGCGTAATCAGTCCGGAGAGGCTCAAGATATCGGCCTTGTTCTCGATGACCGCCTTCACGATTGTCTCTTCGGGAACCATCACGCCGAGGTCCACCATCTCGTAGCCGTTACAGGCCATAATCACGGAGACGATGTTCTTGCCGATATCGTGCACGTCGCCTTTGACGGTCGCAATCACAATTTTGCCGCGGCTCGATGCGTTCGCGTCCTTGCCCGCCTCGATGTAGGGCTGCAAAATTTCCACTGCCTTTTTCATGGTGCGTGCGGTCTTCACCACCTGCGGCAGGAACATCTTGCCTTCGCCGAAGCGGCGGCCTACTTCGTTCATGCCGTCCATGAGGGGCCCCGAGATGATTCCCACCGGGCTATCGCCCCGGTTGATGAGTTCCATCAGGTCGGGCTGGAGCGTTGTCGATGTTCCCTTGAGCAAAGCCTCCTGCAGGCGTTCTTCGGGGGTGGTGGGCTTTGCGTCTGCGGTGGCGTTGGCGCTGTCGTCAGCAGAGCTTGCGCCTGTGCTCATGGCAAAAATCGCCTTCGGGTCGTACTTGGTGCCCGCTTCCTTTGCGGCAGCGGCTGCAGCAGTCATACGGCTTGCAATTTCGATAAGCGCTTCGCTCGCATCCGGTTCCGTGTTGTAGATGACTTCGGTTATCGCCATGCGGAGTTCCAGCGGGATAGTCTTGTATTCGATAATCGCGCTGGGGTTCATGATGGCCATGCCCATGCCGTTCGGAATCGCGTAATGCAAGAAGGTGGTATGCATCGCTTCGCGCAGGTAGTTGTTGCCGCGGAAAGCGAATGAAAGGTTCGAAAGACCGCCCGAGATGCGTACGCCGGGCAAGTTGTCCATAATCCAGCGGACCGCGCGGATAAAGTCGATGGCGTAGGCGTTGTGTTCGGCCATGCCGGTAGCGACTGTCAGGACGTTCGGGTCAAAGATGATGTCGGACGGCGCAAAGCCGAGCTTTTTCACCATGATGTCGTAAGCGCGGGATGCGATTTGAACGCGGCGGTCGTAATTGGTGGCCTGGCCTTCTTCGTCGAAGAGCATCACGATGACGGCGGCCCCCAGCCGCCTGATGACGCGGGCGTGGTCGATGAACGCGGCTTCCCCCATCTTGAGCGAGATGGAATTCACGATGCTCTTGCCTTGGATGCACTTGAGGCCCGCCTCGATGACTTCGAAACGGGAACTGTCGACCATGATAGGCACGCGGCTTACGGCCGGGTCCGATGCAATCAGGTTCAGGAAGGTCTGCATTTCGGCGGTGGCGTCCAGGAGGCCATCGTCCATATTCACGTCAATCACATCGGCGCCGTCTTCGACCTGCTTGCGTGCAATGTCAAGCGCCTCGTCGTAATTCTTCTCGTTGATAAGGCGAAGGAACTTCTTGGAGCCAGCCACGTTGCAGCGTTCGCCCACCTTCACGAAGTCTTCGGCGTTGCAGCTGTCGGCACCGTTGCTGGGGTGCACCTGTTCCTTGAACAGCGGCTCGAGACCGGCGAGGCGGAGTAGCGGGCTCGTCGCATACCTGGGCGCGGGCTTTCTGCGTTCGTAATCGGCCGGCAGGGCATCCAGCATCTTGCGCATGGCGGCGATGTGTTCCGGAGTCGTACCGCAACAGCCGCCAATCATGTTTACCAGCTTGTCGTCCAGGTAAACGCCCATCAGGCGCACCATGTCTTCGGGGGTGTCGTCGTAACCGCCGAACTGGTTCGGGAGCCCCGCATTCGGGTGACAGCTGATGTAGCAGGGGGCGACAATCCCCATGCGGCGCAGGTAAGGCACCATGCCGTCGGCACCGAGACCGCAGTTGAGGCCGATAGAAAGCGGGTGCATGTGCATCACGCTCACGGCGAACGCTTCCACCGTCTGGCCCGAAAGTGTTCTGCCCGAGGCGTCGCTCACCGTCATGGAGAACATCACCTCGACCGGTTTGAGGTTGGCAGCTAAGGTCCCTGAGCTTGCCGAAGGGCCTACGGCGTAAGCGTCGGCGGCCCGCTTCTCCATCACCTTGGTAAATGCGCTTGCGGCGGCCTTCGCGTTCAGCGTGTCGAAAATCGTTTCAATCAGGATGGCATCAACGCCCTCTTCCACCAGTACCTGAATCTGTTCCAGGTAGGCGTCTTCCAGTTCGTCGAACGTGATGCTACGGCTCGCGGGGTCGTTCACGTCTTCGCTCATCGAGAGCATCTTGCTCGTGGGGCCCACGTCGCCCAGAATGTAGACCTGACGGCCGTATTTTTCCATCGCCTCCGCTGCGGCCTGCTTCGCAATCTTCACCGCGGCACGGTTCATTTCTGCTATGCGGTGTTCCTGGTGGTATTCGTGCTGGCTTACGCGCTGGCTCGAAAACGTATTCGTGGTAAGGCAATCGACGCCTGCGTCCACGTAGCGGCGCTGGATATCCAGAATAACATCCGGCTTCTCGATGGAGAGCATGTCGTTGTTGGCGCCCTTGATGCCGTAGGTCTGGATGACCGAACCCATGCCGCCGTCCAGCAGCATCATCTTGTTTTCGAAAGCTTCACGTAACGTCATAATTTTTCCGCAAAATAATTTATGCGTTTATTGGTCTTTATGCATAAAAATAGAAAATGGCTGTAGACATTTCAAGTGAAATGAAACACTGCACCTACAGAATGGCCTAATGGAATACCCGAAATATAATAGGGAAAAATTTTATCCCGTCATTATGTTAAATTGTTTTTACAACATCGAAGTCGTGGTCACATCTTCAAAAGAAACGGGCTACATCGGAAAGAAACTGCAATTTACCGAAATTTGTCAAAAATCGTCCTTTTTGTGATTAGGCTCACTTTGTTCTTGGATAAAACGTCCATGAAAATTCTAGTCCAGGGATATGTTTCTTTACCTGCAAAGTCTATTTTATTATTGTAAATATACGGGTAAAAAATTATGGTTACGTTTTCTGACATATCGGATTACCGCGACTTCTTGAAGGAGTACTACGACCGCAGGAAGACTGAAATGCCTTTCTACTCGTACCGTATGATGGGTGACAAGCTGGGGCTCGATTCCAGCTATCTTTACCGCGTGCTGCAGAAGAAACAGCACCTTCCGGCTCATGCGCTCCCCGCCGCGAAAGAAATCTTGAATCTGTCCGGTCGCGAGGCCGAATACTTCGACCTGCTCTTTTCCGCAGCAGTAACCAAGGACAAGGGCAAGCGCGAAGAACTGATGGCCAAGGCGCTCGATCTCAGGGACGTAGACCGTCATAGTTTGCAGGCAGCCGAACTCAAGCTGCTCGAAAACTGGTGGATTCCCGCAGTACGCGCCTATCTGGAGCTCAATGGCGGCGTAGTGAACGTGAAGCAGATTTCTAGGGACCTGTGCCCTCCGATTACCGAGGCCCAGGCGCAAGAGGCGATTGATACCCTGCTCGAAGTCGGCCTGGTGAAAAAGATGGCTTCGGGCAAGCTGGCCTTGACGGATGCCCACCTGACGGTGGGCGGCCCCGAAAAGAAGCTGGCGGTGCGCCATTTCCAGAAAGAAGTGCTTTCTTTGGCGAGCAATGCGCTTGACAGCATTCCCGTTGATGAAAGAAATATTTCTACTCTTACATTGTCCGTGGACCAGTCCTGTTTCGACGACTTGGGTGATATGCTTAGGGAATTTAGGCGGTTGGTCCAGAAGAGGGTGGACGGCGCCAAGAATTCGGACCGGGTAATGCAGCTTTCGATGGCTTTTTATCCGATTGCGCGCAAGGGCGGTGTCCGTACCGTTGATTCTGTGGAGGGCGACAAAAGGGTGTCCAAATGAAGAAATGGGTGTGGCATATAGGATTGACTGCGGCGGTGGGTGCACTCGTTGTCGCGTGTACTGCCGGCAAGGATACGGCTGGTTCTTCGCTTGAAACGGAGAATTCGGTAGCGGTCATGCTAGAGGTGCAGAAGAGCGATGGCTCCGCTGCGGCCCGTACCAAGGTTTTCGTTCGTCCCTCCGACTTCCTGGCGGGTGCAAACAACCTTGCTTTGAGTGATGAATATGACAACCTCGATTCCCCGGTGGTGAATACGGATTCCGCAGCCGGGATCCTGAATGTGGAAACGGACGACCAAGGCCGGTTGAACCTACCGAGACTTAAACCGGGCAGCTACACGATCGAAGCCCGCGAAAGTGATGTCAAGGCTTTCAGGCGCATCGAGGTAACCGATAGTTCCTGCGATTCCGTTTCGCTCAAGATGGTGGCGACGGGTTCGATGTCCGGCCAGGTCCTGTCGGTGGACGGGCGTCCGATGACCGTAGGTATCCAGGGGTTCGATTACTTTGTTCGTACCGATTCGCTGGGAAATTTCGTGTTCGAGAACCTGCCTGCAGGTAGCTTTACCGTGGTGGGCTTTATCTACAGCACTTACGAAATTATTGGTCACGACGGAACGGTCTCTTCTTATGACAATTTCTTGCTGGTGGGCGCACGGACGGTCCATGTTTCCTCCGAGAAAATTTCTGAAAATGTGAGAATCGGCAAGATTGATACGACGGCGAAGGATTCCGTTCCCAAGGATACCGTGCCGTTGGATACCGCAGTCGGGGATACGGACGAAGTTTACCCGGTAGTCCTCTTCGAGGATTTCGAAGACAGTACCTACGGATGGTATATGACCGTTTCGAGGTACGCGAGTGCAAAACTGGATGTCGATTCGGCGGGCCTGGGCCGCGACGGACTGGTGGCGCATTTTGTATATACCAACGATTCCAATTACAACTGGGTCCTGATGGGAAGGGCGCTCCAGGGCGTTACGGACTTCTCGGAACTGGATTCGGTCGTATTCTGGGCCCGTGGTTCCGAGTTGCTCGAAGATTCGACCCAGTGGATTTCCCTTTCGTTCGATGTGCTTATGGACAGTACGCAGCTGGTCGAAACCGGCTACGAGAACGGCAAGGCGTGGGTGCACATGAACCTTGACACGGCTTGGCGGCGCTACGTTGTAACGCCGGCAGACCTGATTGAGTCGGATTCCTTGCGGATTGGCGGAAACATCGGGTGGGAAAACGTGAAGGATCATGTGACCAACCTCAATTTCTTCGGAGGCGGAGTGGGCGGCCCCTACGAGATGTGGGTAGACGATGTCACCATCTACGGAGTCAGTGCTGTCGAGTAGGAAAAGGCTGTAAGTCCCGGATTTTAGGGATGCCCCGCGTATGCGGGGCATTTTCGATTATGGGGCGGAGGGTGTTTTTCCGTCCGTCATGGACAATATGTCAATGGAAACTGCTTTCCCCGGTGAGAAATGGCTGTTTTTTGGGGATATCTTTAGGTTACGAGGGCTTGGTGTATGCCTTCGAGGAGTTATTATGGATTGGAATGTTTGGAAACGTCCTGGCTTGAAAGGGGCCGCATGTTTTGTCGCGGGGCTTGCCGTGTTCGGCCTGGCCGACAATCCGATTTCGACCTACCACTACCTGGCGGACCCCGGTGCAGCAGCCGATGACGAGTATTTCTACATCATCACGGACTCCGACGACCCTGCCCCTGCCAATTCTGACGGTTACAAGATTTACGCCCTCTACGGTTTCCGCAGCAAGGACATGCAGAACTGGACCGACTTCGGCATTATCTACGATGCCCGCAAGGTAAGCGGCATCAACGACATCTGGGCCTCCGGCATCGCCGTTTATGACGGCACGTTCTATATCGTGTTCCCCGACGGCGGTGGCGGCGGTATCGGCTACATCAAGGCGCCCGCTATCGATGGGCCGTGGGTAAATGCGGTCGGTGGCGGCAAGGACAAGCTGATTGCGGGCTGGGGCAAGGGCCACATCGACTGCGACGGCGTTTCCTGGTGCTTCGATCCGGGTATTTTCATCGACGACGACGGTTCTACCTACGTGACATGGGGCGGTGGCGAAAGCACGAGCCGCCCGAATACCGACAATTTCGACATCGTGAAACTGAACGACGCGAAGGACGCCCCGGTGGGTAACGGTTCGCATGTGAAGGTGAATGGCCTCCAGACGCGCAAGATGCTCGAAGCCTCTTACATTCACAAGCACAAGGACACCTACTACTTCTCGTACAGTACCGGTTGGCAGCAGGGGGCCCCGACCATCGACTACGGCATGTCGGATAACGTGATGGGCCCGTACACCTGGAAGGGGACTATTCTTGGCGACCCGAGCATAAACGGCAAGAGTATCAACGGCAACAACAACCACCACGGTATTGCCGAATTCAAGGGCCATTCGTACGTGGTGTACCACGACCGCCGTATTTCCAAGGGCTACAACGGGCTAGAAAAGATTCCTGCCGACGACGGTCAGCCCAATCCGAACGAAGGCTACCACCGCAGCGTTTCGGTGGACGAAATGTTCTACAACGCCGACGGAACGATTCAGACCGTCAAGGTGACGGACGAGGGCCCGAAGCAGATAGAGAATTTTGACCCGTACGACTGGTATCCGGCGCTCACGAGCTCGAAACAGAAGGGGATTCGCAGCCGTTCCAACTTCGTGCAGGGAAAAAAGGCCGAACACGTGCTGATTCCGCTTTCTTCCAAGGAATCCTGGATCCGCGTGTCGGGCGTGGACTTCGGTACGGCGGCTACGGGATTTACGGTCGAGGCCTCGAGCGCCGCCGACGGTAACAAGATTGAAATCCGCACGGGTTCTGCGACGGGTACGCTCGCTGGTACATGCGCTATCAAGAATACCGGCAACAAGAATACCTATGCCGAAAACAATTGCGAAGTGACTGGCCTCAAGGGGATTGTGGAACAGCTGTTCCTGGTGTTCAAGGGAACCCAGGATTCCACGATGTATGTCAAGGCCTGGGGCTTCGAAGGGAGCGGCACGACTCCGCCCACTCCGCAGAGCGCCTTTGGTGGAACACCCTGGGCGGTTCCCGGGAAAATCGAGGCCGAAAACTTCGACGTGCCGGGTACGGGTAAAGAAAACAGGACCTACAACGAAAACGATTCCGAAAACCACGGCAATTCCGATTACCGCGATGGGACAGGCGTCGATATCTACAAGAAGGCGACCGGCTACATCGTGGGGTACAACCAGGAAGGCGAATGGCTCGAATACACCGTGGACGTGAAGGAAGCGGGCGAGTACACCTTCTTTGCGGCGGTGGCCTCTGCAAATGAAACCTCGGGCTTCCAGATGTCCCTGGACGGCAAGAACATCACCGACGTAATTTCTGTACCTAAGAATGACGGCGAAGACAACTACGACGACTACAGCAAGGTTAGCGCGGACGTGACGCTCCCCGCAGGCGAACACGTGTTGCGCTTTACCGTGACGGGCTCGTGGATGGACGTGGACTACTTCACCTTCGTGAAGGGCAAGGATGCGGAAGACCCCGAACCGATTGGGGAATCCACGACGGCATTTGCGGCCAGGTTCAAGGTTTCGACCGAAGCGAAAAACTACCGCCTCTTCGACATGAACGGCTGCTACCTTGGCACGGTGCGTGCGGCGGGAATGCGGGAACTGCGCTCTGCGGCGGCGGGCCTCGTGAAAAGCTCCGGAACGTACCTGGTCAAGTCCGTGTCGGGAAAATCCGCCAAAATCCAGGTGAAGTAGCGGTGTAAAAACCGGTTGCTGTCTTTAGTCGCCCGCCTTGCGGGCCATTGACTATTTATCCATAAATTTCGGCTTTTTTGGTGTGTTTTTGCCGTTTTTTGAGGATAGTTTTAAGAAAAACAAGGAGTGCGTTATGGATATCAAGAAGGTTTCGGATATTATCGCGGTCGCCTGCTGGCTAATCGGTGCCGCCCTGCTGTTGCCGTTGTTCTTGCACGCGGCCCCGAACCCCAATTTCCACATCTACATAGCCTATGGCCAGAGCAACATGGCGGGTAACGGCGACATTGTCCCGGCCGAGGACCAGGCGACGGCCCCCAAGAACTTCTTGATGCTTTCGTCGCATACGGCGAATGCGAACCAGCGTAGCGGCAGTACTACCCAGTCCATCAAGGAAGGTGAATGGGCTGCGGCGATTCCCCCGATGTTCCATGCGTTCGAAAACCTTTCCCCTGCGGATTACTTCGGTCGCGCCATGGTGGATTCACTGCCTGGCGTGACGGTGGGAATCATCCCCGTGGCGATTGGTGCGGTAAGTATCCGTGCATTCGACAAGGACCAGTACGAGTCCTATTTCAACGGTGACGGCAAGGATATCAAGTCCTGGGGATGGGTGAACGATTATGGCGGAAACCCGCCGGGCCGTATCCTGGAACTTGCCAAGAAGGCACAGGAAGTGGGCGTTATCAAGGGTTTCATTTTCCACCAGGGTGAAAGCGACGGAACCGACGCCAACTGGCGCAAGACGGTCTACAAGACCTACAAGGATGTTGTCGACGCACTCGGTCTCGATGAAAACGAAGTGCCGTTCGTGGCGGGAGAATTGCTCCAGGAAGGCAACAACTGCTGCTCAAGCAAGAACGGGGGCATCGCCGAACTCAAGAACAACTTCAAGAAATTCGGCCTCGCCTCCTCCAAGGGCTTGCAGGGCAACGGCAAGGACCCCTACCATTTTGGCCGTGCGGACGTGATTGAACTGGGACGCCGTTACTGCTCCGAAATGCTCAAGCTGATAGACAAGACCATCGATCCCGATGCGCCTCCTGTAAACCTGGTGGACCCTAGCCAGTCCACGGTTCCCGACGAACCTCCCGAGGAATATGGCCCCTACACCGAACCCATCGCCATTCCGGGAAAGGTGCAGGCCGAAAACTACAACAAGGGCGGCGCGGGCAAGGCCTACTACGACTTGAACAAGGGTAACGAGGGCGGCAAGCTGCGCAAGGACGACGTGGATATCTACCAGCCCAACATGGGTATCGTGGTGGGGTATTGCCAGAAGGGCGAATGGCTCAAGTACACCGTGAATGTCGCCGCCGACGGCGAATACGGAATTACCGCCCTCGTGGCAGGCGAAAACGGTACCGGCGGATTTAAGCTCTACATGGACGACGAAACCATCGGAAGCGAGATGGTGAACGAGGGCAAGGGCTTTGACGCCTATACCGAAGTAGACGGGGGCGTGGCGGTGCTCAAGGCGGGCGAGCACGAACTCAAGCTCGAAATCACGAGCGACTGGGTAGATATCGACTACGTGGAGTTCCGGGAAGTCGCCGCCCAGCAGCCTTCTGCAATCAGGGATTTGCGCCTGGGCATGACCGAGGCCGAAAGCAGCTTTGACCTGTTCGATCTTCAAGGGAAGCATGTGGCAAGCTTCAGGGCGGCCGGCATGGATGCGGCGGTGCGCATGGTCAAGGACGGCGTCAGGGGCTTGCGGAAGGGCGTTTACCTGGTGCATGCAGCGGGGAATGCGGGCATGAATCAGAAGGTGGTCGTCTATGAAAAGTAGCGAAATTGCCGTCGTCAAGCATATCGTGGTGTTCTCGATTGTAGCGGTTGTCCTGGGGCTACTTTACGGATAGCCTTTTTACGCGAGAACAAGGCGACATTCTTTTCACCCCCGCAAGCCGGGAGATTTTTCATAAAAAAGAACCCCGTATGGACGGGGCGATTTACGTATTGGGGGAATTCCCGAAAGGGCCTGTTAGAACACTTCCTTGAGGCTCGGTACCAGGGAACAGACGACGACCCACGGGTAGGAAAGGGAGCCCTTGAGCCAGCCGGTCTTGGCGGGGGTCGGGACGATTGCCGGTGCAGTGGCTGTGTTCAGCGAGTTATGGAGGCTACGACGAACCCCTTCGATGGAGCTATCGAATGCCTGCTTGTTGGCGGAGGCTGATTTTACGTAATTTTCAAAACGATAGTTCATATTTTTTCCTTATTTTCTCTCACTCTTTTGTGTAAATTTAGTAACATTTGTTCCTGAATGCAACCCCTTTT
>FLNZ01005356.1_pt1 | contig 9823 bp, 7 predicted proteins | sample 1140391 | NCBI WGS metagenome assembly FLNZ01 (sample SAMEA3878171, study PRJEB12797) | bioreactor metagenome | biome: Moose rumen | place: Sweden | collected 2011-10
GGAGCACACTGCACTACGGACAGGAAACCTACTGGCGCGGTATCCTCGGACACGACGGCAAACCCAACCGTGTCTATCGCGAGTTCCAGCGGGGTGCCAAGGAGTTGGAGAAGATTGGCGACCGTCTGGTGAACCTGAAGAAGCGGAACCGCGTGGCCCTGCTCTTCAGCCACGACTCGAAGCACGCCCTCGACTTCATGCCCTACACCGACCGCGACCAATACAAGGTGAACATGATGTACGACGCGCTCTACCGTCAGAACATCGAGTGCGACATCTTGTCCGTCGATAAGCCGCAGATGCAGGACTTCTCGCAGTACGACCTGCTCGTGGTGCCCTCGCTCTATGTGGCGACAGACGAACTGCTGTGGAAAATCAGCGACTTCGTGCGCGACGGCGGCGAAGTGGTGATGCTCTTCAAGAGCGGCTACACCGACTACGACAATGCCGTGCGCCCTGTGCTGGCTCCCGGCCCGCTGGCCGAAGCATGCGGGTTCACCTATCAGGAGTATTCGAGCATTGGCAAACTGCCGCTGAAGCCCGGGGGTGGCATCGGCGCCGCGGACAATACCGTCAACACCTGGATGGAGTTCCTGCAACTGACCACGGCACAGCCCTTGGCCACCGTCGACCACCAGTTCTTCGGCCAGTGGCCCTGCATCACGGAGAACCAGTACGGCAAGGGCCACCTTATCTACATCGGCACCGTGCCGTCCGCTGACATACTCTACCGGCTCATCGCCCGTGCTGCCGACCGCAAAGGCATCGCCACCGTGGAGCGCCAGTACACGTTCCCCGTCGTCCTCCGCTCCGGCACCAACGCCAAGGGTCGTCAGATACACTACCTCTTCAATTTCTCCTACGAGCCCAAGACCGTCGCCTGGCCCTATCCCGCCAGCGAGTCGCTTCTTGACGGACAGTCGCTTGCAGCCGGCAGGAACATTACCATCGAACCGTGGGGCGTAGTCATCGGCGAAGAGCGATAACCCGACTCCACGCCCGCCGACATCAAACCGAGCCGCTGACAGAAAGGCTTGAACCGAAAAAATGGACTGACAGATGCTGCATCTGCCAGTCCATTTCTAAATGTTTTCATTCCAATGCTCATGGGGCAGAGTTGCGACACTCTCTTATAGCATCATGCGGGCATACACGGATGCACTTCTTGCAGCCGATGCAGACATCAGGATGTTCGATGTAAACGTGCTTATGTACCCAGAGGTTGATTTTGCCAATGACTTGTTTCGGACAGGCTTCGACACACTGCCAGCAAGCCTCGCAACGGCGGGGATTGACGGCTACGAATTTTGATTGTAAGTTCTTCATTTGCTCTATGTTTTGGTTTGACGGTGCAAGGACAGTGCAAGCCGAGCGCAATCGAATTAATTCGAATTGCCGAGGCGCAGCCTGTCTTCGCAAACTTGTTTGCAAAGGTACGGCAATTCCCTTGAACACCGTATGAACAAATGAGGACAGAGTTTGGACTAATCGTGGTAATTGGCGCGAAAGGCACTGGGACTGATGCCGACGGACTTGGAAAACAGACGGGAGAAGTAGGCATAGTCATCGAAGCCGAGCAGACGTGAAATCTCCTGTATGTTGAGCGGGTATTTGTGGTTGCCATATCGGTAAGTGTCCTTATATCCTTATCATTATTGCTTCATCAACTCATCTACCATTGAATTTACGGAAGAGGAATCAACGGGAGCCAGAACAAATTCTTCCGGCTGAAGCTCCAGAAGAAACTCCATATAGGTGGGAAGCGTCAGCAGAGCTCCCTCGCGTCCTACATTGTAGTCGCCGAATTTGATTGCGTGATAAATGTGATAATTATCGGGGTGCTTAAGCGCGGTTGACAAGCTCTTGGCCCTGGCATTTTTGGCCTTTACTTCCGCAGGTACGCATTCGCCCCTGTAGTCAATCAGGAAGTCCAGCTCCATACCGGATTCCTTGCGGTAGTAGTACAAGCTCTGCTCTTTCTTGTGCAGGATGTCTGCCATCAAGTTTTCGTAAATGGCGCCCTTGAAACCGCCAAGATTGCCCTGTATAATGTCACTCCTGGTCGAGCCGCCCAACATGGTAACAAGAAGTCCTATGTCCGTGATATATACTTTGAAAACAGATTCAATGGCGTTACCCTCCATCGGCAGGCCCGTAGCCTCCGTGTTGTAACAACGGTGAATCATTCCGGCATCCTCAAGCCACTGGAGAGAACCGACATACTCTTCGGCCCGGGCGCCTTTGCGAATGAGATTGTACTGGAATTTTTTGTAATCCTTGGCCAGCTGCTTGGTGATGGAATCGAAACAGCCTCTGATAAATGGCTTGTCATCATCGTCGGCATATTTCACCATATCGTCCTTGTATTCCTTCAGGATACGGCGAAGAACTGCATCCACCTTGCTCATATTCCCCGTTTCCAGCAGTTTGTTCACGGCTGCCGGAAGGCCTCCGACTGCCACATAACGGTTGAGCAGGTCTTTCATGGCGATATGAATTCCCTGCGGGACAGGTGTCTCTTTGGCCATGCAGTCTTTCAGAAAAGCGATGACCTGATCGGAAATGCCATTGGCCCACAGGAACTCTTCAAAGTCCAGAGGATACATCTGTACTATATCTTCGTAGCCGACCGGTATGGAGTTCTTGCCCAACTGGACATTTTTCTTATTCTTTTTTTTGCGCTTCTTTCTCTTTTCTCCATAACCCTGAACGCCGAGGAGAGAGCCAGTGGCAATCACGTCATAGCGTCCGTCTTCCTTGAAGAACTTTAGGGATGTGCGGGCATCAGGGCAGTCCTGAATCTCGTCGAAAATGAAACAGGTCTGTCCCGGGGCGAAATTAGCTCCGCGAATCTGGGTTGAAAGTTCCAGCAAGATGTCATCCACTTCCTTTGAGCCCAGGAAGGCCGTTATCCGTTTGGGCTGTTTGGTGAAGTTGATGTAATACACATATTTGTAGTTGTCCTGCGCAAACTTCCGGACAATAAAAGTCTTTCCGCACTGACGGAGTCCCATGATCACAAGCGGCAAGTGGTCGGGGGTATTCTTCCATTCCCGTAGGGTATCTTCGATTTTCCTTTTAAGCATACGTTGTATATTATGGTCCAAAGATACATTTTTCTGGGCGAAAAACAAACAGTCCTTCACATTTTTCCAAACGAATAAATGCATATCCGCGCATTAATCAAAGCGAATATCCGGTGATACCTTGTACCGCTGTACCGTGCGCGAGAAGTAGACACGGAAAGATTTTTCCGTTAATACTTATTTTCGAAAGTAGACACCGGTGATTTTTTCACGGCATCTGGTTTTACAAAAGTAGACATTTTTCAACTTTTTTCAGGGATTTCTTTTTCGGAAGTTGACACGTCTTCGTAAGTGTACTTGTTTTCAGAGAGTTGCCTCTTCTTCTGGACAAACTTGAACTTCAAGAAAACGCAGCACAAGGGGAACCGGGCGGGATGCCTGCGCATGGAGAGCCGTGGACTGGGTGATTACAACTCCTGCCCGAACGGATGCCGCTACTGCTATGCCAATAAGGACCATGGCAAGGCCCTTCAGAACAACTTGACGCATGCCCCTGCTTCGCCGCTGCTTCTGGGACATCTACGGCCTGGCGACAAAATACAGCCGTCCCGGCAAGTGAGCCTTCTGAGCCGGGAGCCGTCGTTGTTTTGATTACGCAGTAAACTCCTTTAGCCAAATTCCCGGTTTTGTCATTCTGAGTAGGTGCCCAAGTGACGCTACAGGTCCAGCTAATAGTGATACATGGTGACCTTCAGTGCGGAAATCTTTCCGGGAGTGAGGAACGCGTTGCGCTCGTCTCCGTTGAGGAGTCTACCGGGAACGAACTTCCCGTCTACGAATTCACCTTCGTAGATCTTGTCGAATCCGCAGTAGCTCGACTTGACGCCCTCCTTCATCGTGAACGAAGCGTTGACTCCGTCACCCATCATGTAGAATTCATCAGGAGAAACCTGGATCAGAAGAGCGGCACCTTCGAAACGGGGTTCCTGCTGCTGTTGCGCCCTTCCGCCTGCTCCGGGTGCTCCGCCAGTAGCGGGGGCCATCATCGCTCCGATATCGAAGCCGCGGCGGCCATAAGAGAAATTGATCGTGTAATCGCCCATGTCGATAGTATCGGTGGCGTGACCGTTGTACAGGTACACTGCCCTCATGGAATCCTTGCCGATGTTTTCCCTGATGAGGGGGTACATCTGCGAGAGGAGGTTGTATCCGTCGAAGAAGTTCTTCTGTGCTTCGGAAGGATTGGAGGAAGCACCGGCGGCGAAGCTGTCGATTCCGAAGGGTGAGAATGCAATGGCATCCCATTCTCCTATGACATAGAGTCCCCTGAGTGCGGAGACACCGCTCTCGGGAATGAGGATGGGGTTTCCGTTCCATACGAAAGCCTTGCATATCTCATCGATCTGCTGCATGTAGGAATTAGGGGTGAGTATATCGAGAGAAGGTGCTCCGGCGGCATAGAGGTCGAAGAACTCGGGAATCGAGCATCCGTTTCCGAGGCTCCTTCCGCGGGAAGCGATTCCGAAGATGGAGGCGTTGGTGAAAGTGGGAAGCGCGTATACCTTCTTGCCCTCGCTTGAAAGGTAGTCAAGATACTTCGCGTATGAGTACGCCGTGAAGAAATGCTCAGTCTGGTTGAGGATGGGGTTGTTTCCGTCGTCTTCAGTGAGGGACTTGCCGAAAACCTGCTCCCAACTGCCTTTGGTCTTCTTCCCATTATTGTCCCATGCCTGCTGGACGTCATCCTTGAGAGAGCCGTCATGGGATTTGAGGTAGGATATTAACTGATCGGGGACATTCGCCTTCCATGCCTTCTCGGCCAGAGGAGAGAAATCCCTCACCGTACCGCGGATACCGGGCTCGTTCTCGATCTGGATCATGACGACGGTCTTGTCGAAGTCGACATCCTTCACATGTGAAAGGAATGCGCAGTATGCTTTGGCGTCAGCCTTCATCATGTTGTCGGAAAGGACACAGGGCATTTCCAGGTCATTGCCTTTTTCATCCTTCGCCCTGGGGAAACGCTTCACATCCTTCTTCACCCATGTGGGGGCATAGGTCATGAAGGGGTTCTTGAAAGCGCCGAACCAGATGAAGATCACCTTCATGTCATGTTCCCTGGCGGCCTTGATGACATAGTCAACTTCCGTGAAATCGTACTTGCCTTCCGTAGGCTCGACGAGTTCCCAGGAAGCGGTTGCAATCACCGAATTTAGGCCGATGGCCTTGAGGTTGTCGAAAGTCTTCTCCTTTTCCATATAGGAAACGGAAGAAGCTGTCGAGTTGTGCAGTTCACCGCAAAGGAGGATGAGCGGCTTTCCGTCCTGCACAAGGCAGGTCTTTCCGTTCACTTTCTGAAGTGAAGGGATACTCTGGGCCGACAGAAGCACGGCAGCCGTAGCCAGAGCGAAGAGTGTAGAGAAAATCTTTTTCATGTGCTTATTTGGTTTGGTTGTTATGTGTTCTATCTGAGAGTGAAGCTGTAGACTCCGCCCTCAGTGAGTGTCCTTCCGGGAATGGACACGGTGCATCCGTCAGGGATCGATATGAGGCTCTCACCATTTGAATGAAGATCCAGCTCTATGTATCCTTCCTTCACCGGAATCCTTCCGGAAGCGCTTTCCATACCGAAAAGCTCCGGTGAAATCGTATAGGAAGAAATGTTCTTCTCGTCCTGCGAGAATCCAAGCACACCCCTGAGGGCGAATAGTATCGGTCCTACACCGTTGGCGCCATGACAAAGGCTCAGGCCGTAAGCCCTTCCGTAGAATTCAAGCTTCTTTTCGATAGATCCGAGAGGTGAGAAGTTTTCGGGGAAACGGCAATAGCCTTCATCAAGCCATCCGCCCCAGATTTCCTCCATCATCTTCTTGTACTGGGGAAGTTTACCGGCCTTCAGATAAGAAAGGAACTCGAATCCTTTCTCATAACTTACGTTGTCGTAATAATGGGGAATGGAAGGGATAAGGGTACCGAAAAGATAATCGTAGTGTTCCTCCGGATAGAGGCCGGCAATAACCGCCATATACTGGGCATGGTGAGATATCCTCCTGTCGAGGGTTCCGTCAACGAAGTAACCGTTGAGGAAAGCCTTGTCCTTCTCGCTCCAGAAGTTCTTCTTCACCCCCTGGGCCACCTTGTCGGCGAGTGAGCCATAGTGAGAAGCCAGGAATTTGAGCTCCTTTACGGAAGCGAGATACTCACCTATCCTGAAATTCATATACAGCAGCATCTGCGGATAGGCGGGAGTTCCGAACTGCTCGGGTCCCATGTCCTTGCCCCATCCCGGCACGAATCCGGAATCTCCGCTCGCGTCATTCAGTCCTTCCGAAATCCTGTTCGAGTAGATGAGTCCGTCAGGGTTCATCTCTTTTTCATAGAGGGCAAGCTGCTCTGTGATCCTGCCCCAATACATGTCGACGGTGGAAAGGTCACCCCAATGGAGATAATCCTCCTTGATTCCGATGAGGGCGTACAGGGGATAATCAACTATTCCCCAATCACTCCTGGATGGGGAAGGTGGCATCAAGGCTACGTTGATTCCGTTTCGGGAGACCTGCCTTTCACCGAAAGCGAAGTTGCCTCCAAGCACCGACACTATGGCGTCCATCGACCAGGGAAGATAATCCCTCTTGATTCCGTCCAGGTAGAAATTGTGCATCGAGGTGTGGAGGGTCTTCACGCCGATTTCGAAAAGGCGGTTGAGGGAAGGATCGCTTGACTCAAAGGTCATCTTCCTTTCAACGGGCCACATGAGAGTATTGAATGTGAGGCCAGTAATGGTCACATCACCCTCACTCCTTATATATAGATAGCGGAGAGCCCTGACCGGAAGGGAGAAATCCCCTATCCCGTCCACTTTGACGGGGTCCAGGGCATACTGCTCGAACCACTTGAGGTCCTGGTTCATCGCCTCCTCGGGGGATTCCCCGACGGAGAAACTGAGAACACCCTTCCCGTCAGCGATGAACGAAACGCTTCCCATCTCATCCTCTCCGAAGTCGACAAGAGCTTTTCCGCCCTTTTTCATCGTTATGGTCTCCCCTACGACGGAAGCGTTCACTATCGGAGTTAATGCGTCAACCCCGACGGGGACCACTTCCTCCATCATCGCTCCGGGATACTTTTCCAGTGAAGAGTACATTGGATCGGATTCGATGAGGTTCCAGGTCTTTCCGTCAAGCGAAGAGGACCACCCCTCCACCGAAGGGACCATGACGGAAGGGACACCTCCGTCTGTGACCACCTTGAAGACCATGTCGCGTCCAACCCTGTAGCCGGTAACCTGCCCGGAAGTGGAAGGAAGCGAGGCCGCTCCGTGAAGAGATGAAGCCTTCACCTTGAAATAACTTTCGGTGACTGGAGGATTGAATTTGCCAGGATAATCAACATTGACGCACCTTTCCTTTGAAACAGTCCTCTGATACGTCTGCATATGGGCACCGAGCTGACCGGGATACCATATCCATGAATCAGCCGCCGCTCCTACGGAAAAAGTGAGAGCAACACCTATGAGAGCTGACCTCAGCAGTACCGAAAATGTGTTTCTTGCCATTGTCCTAAGTGCTATTTGGGATAAGTGAATACTCGTGTCATATATATTGAAGGATCTTTCGGACGCGACGTGACTATATCCTGACGGGTTTCACTGGAAGCCACATTGCGTTTGGGGAAGACCTGCCCATCGGGAAGGGCGATGCCCTCGGCGTATTCCATCCTTCCCCTGAGGTACACTTCCTGTCCGTGAGAAGTCTGGTCCCCGTTGAGAAGAACTTCGCTGACCCATTTCTCCCCTTCAAAATGTCCTTCCTGAACATAGTCGTAACGGGACACGGCCTTGGGATCGTCCTTCGCTATGGAAATGAGACATCCAATACCGGAAAGGAGGAATTCATCCTCACCGGTTGAGCTCATTTCCCTCACGAAACCCTTCATCTTTCCGGTTCCCTGATACTTGGATATTATGGGGAGAAGTTCCTCGAGCGTCGCATATGTCCCGACATAATCCTTGTCGAGGAAAGCGTCTTCAACGGCAAAGGCTGAGAATCCGATCGCATCGTTGTTCGCAAATGCATAATAAGCTGGGGAAGCGTTTCTGGAAGTTTCTGGAATGAAAAGAGGATTGCCCTTTCTCGTGAAGTCGTCACTTATGGCCTTGAATGCAGGAGCGTAGATATCCGGAGAGTAGAAATCGATGCTGGGAGCCGCAGCATGATAAATGTCTATGGCGTTGGCCACCGGGCTTCCCGACGGGAAATTCGGGTTGCGTCTCCTCGCAGGTGCTCCCTGGGGTGCAGCACCTTGTCCTCCACCCTGACCCGCAGGTGCTGCCGCCTGAGGCGGAGCAGCCGGAGGCATGGGCATCGATGAACTCATCGCCACCGTGTTCATGAACAGGGGGATATCATATTGCGCCTTGCCGCCAGCGGCTATATCTTCGACATATGATGCGAAATGCCATGCCATGAAGAAAGCTTCGGTATTGTCGCCCTCCCCGAAGACTTCCTTCCAACTTCCACCGGTCTTTCGTCCCTTCTCACGCCAGGCCTCGGCGATGGGCGATGAAAGAGAAGAATCATTTTTCTGGAGGAAGGATATGAGTTGGGCGGGAACTTTTCCGGCAAAAGCCTTCTGCGCCTGTGTTCCACAATCGACAGACTGGCTCCACAGGCCGATTTCATTTTCAACCTGCATCATCAGGACCATATTGTTCCTGTCCCTCTGGGCGATATGTTTCATAAGGGCAGTGAAAGCCTTCCTGTCAGCTTCCTTGGCCGCCATGCAGAAAGGAGAAATCGTATCAGTTGACTCACCCTTGTCATTCTTGACCCTGAAGAATCTTTTGGGATCAGCTTTCATCCATGTGGGGATGTAACTCGATACCCCGTTCTTCCATGTGCCGAACCAGGCGATGGCGACCGGCATCTGAAGATTCTCCGAAAGGTCGATTATGTGGTCCACCATCGTGAAGTCGTAGACACCTTCCTTCGGCTCGAGCTGGTCCCATTCGACCGTCACGATTACGGAGTTGAGATGCATTGCCCTGAGTGACTCCATTGTCTGGGAAAGATACCCAAGTGAAGATGAGGTTGAGTTGTGCAATTCCCCGGAAAGCATGAGGAAAGGTTCCCCACGCCAGAAAAGGCGCTGCGTCCCTTGGTACTCACGTAGCTCCGCCTTCTGCGCATGCATGCCGAGAGAAAGGCACATAAGCGCAGAAATCAAAAGAATTCTGTTTCTTGTCATTATGATTTGTGTTTTGTGTCGTTTTTGGTTCGGTTCATACAAACAGTAACTACTCAGGTGCCCCTGCCCTGTCAATAAACTGAGGTTGGTGCGAGGCTTTCACCTCCCGATTATAACTTTTTTCAAATATTATTCTCATGCAGCAAGGCGTGCTTTCAAGCCGCTGAGAATCAGCTGATTGTCGGCCCTTTGCGGCCGTTTCAAGACCCTCAAAAACTTTGCATCTGAGCCTCCACATAAAGCCCTTCCGCCTTCGTCACAAGGCCCGCAAATATCCTTTAATCCCTTGATAATCAAAGTGTTGAATTTGCATAAGTCAAATCTTTTTCGTTCCTTCGTGGTATGGGAAGAGACTTCAATACCGGGCTCCGCAAGAGCCTTGATGCTGACCGGGTGAAACTCACTCGAAGGCGTAAGCAACTCCTCAGGGACATGGGCCTCTCCGAGGACCTTAACTCCACGGAACTGGCGGAGAAGTTGCACGAGCAGACCCTCGTCGTTGATGTCCTGAACCGCAATCTTGTCCGCAAAGATGAGGAGATTATGCGGCT
>FLNZ01002626.1_pt1 | contig 9816 bp, 10 predicted proteins | sample 1140391 | NCBI WGS metagenome assembly FLNZ01 (sample SAMEA3878171, study PRJEB12797) | bioreactor metagenome | biome: Moose rumen | place: Sweden | collected 2011-10
TAACAGCACATGGGACGTCGACGGCAACTCCTTCCAGTGGACGGAGGTCGTGGACGAGGTCGCAACACTCACCGACATCAGTGCAGCAGAGAGCTGCGGCGGTGACGCGGCCAACGTGAAGAACAGCGTGGAGGGCGTCGTGGTGTTCGCCAACGACGTGGCCACCGGCGACTTCACACTCGGCGACTGCCCGCAGAACACCGCCCAGATCGGCGACCCGAGATGGATTGACGCGGGAGCTACCGGTATTACGACAATCGGCATCGACAACAACGACGGCCTCTGGTACAACTTTCAGGGTGTGCGTGTCAACCAGCCCAGCAAGGGTGTCTACATCCACAACGGCAAGAAAGTGGTCGTGAAATAATCATCCATCGGCAACAATTAAAATCTTTAGATTTAGACCCTATTTAAATGGGGATGCGCCAATTTCATGACGCATCCCCATTTCTATTCTCTCACCTCTCCCTCTCAGCCTACGCATGTTTCACTTGCTCTACATCAAAGGAGAGAATTTTTCGTGTCCACCCATGCTCTATAAATTATTTTTCGTTTCCACGCAATCGAGCTGCTACAACCGCTGTTTTACGCTGTGCGATTTTTCATGGCGATGTCATCGCAATATGACGGCAAAATACCGCATCTAATTGCTTTATATACAGAGTATTAAGCAAGTAGGTAAAATGATGAAACATGTCAAATTCAACTGTATGTTCCCGCTGCACCTGAGTCACGCTGCCCTCGTCCAGTTGGGCGGTATTCCTGTATTGGTTTCTGTCTCAGTCCCATATTATCTTCCTCGTTTATATCCATACTTTGGTTTTGGTGTACTCATGCGTGTGGCCCTCATGGATAGATGCTTGCATCAAATGATATGAAAAAGACACAAATTATTCCACTTGCAACTACCCTCGCAACGAGATGGGCATGGAACATGAGCACAGCAAATCAGGAAAATTAAAAAAAACAAAAAAGACAAGACGAAAACAATCGATTACGCAAAAATTTTCCATAAATTTTGTTAATTGGCACACTGTGTGGGCACACAACTCATAATAGCATAAAAAAAAACAAATTTTCCTTTTGACTGTTGGAAAATTTGAATTACCTTTGCAACGTTATCCTGAAAACAATCTTTTTACCTTAAAAAAAACTAATACCTATTGAAGATTCGAAGCGGTCGCCTGAGAAGGTCATCGCTTTTTTTATGTCCTCATGCGAAACCATTTTCCGTAGGTCAGCATCCGCCAGACCCACTCGATGGGACCGAAACGGAACGCGCGGAGCCATAAGTGACAGGCTATGATCTGCACGATGAAAACACCCAATGCCACCAATTCTACATACACCAGTCCGAGGTGTGTCCCCCACCCCTTTCCAAGTCCATAGAACAGCAGCACGCCGATGAGTGACTGCGAGATATAACAGCTCAGTGCCATTCTGCCCGGTGAGGCGAGCCAGCGAAGCACACGGACACTTCTATACCGTTGCCACCGATAAAAAAGGCACAGCAGCAGTATATAGCATATCGCCATCGGTATGACGCTAAGGGCGTATAGCAAGGAATGGACGACACCACCCCAGGGATGCCCCGCGACGGCGCTCCAAGCATAGAGGATGCTCCCCACCAGCGACGGTGCCCATAGCCACCGCAGCCACCGACACAGCGGCAACTCCGACAGACGGGCATAAAGGCGCTGGCGCCCAATCACATAACCAATGATGAAGAGTCCCAACACCTTGGGCAGACGGTGACCCTCGACAAATTCCCACACACGCTCGTAGGCTCCCTGAATGAGGAAGGCAAATATCTGTCCATAGCTGTCGGCATCGCGCAGCCAAGAGGCGAAATTCTCCTCGTTGATACCCTGAGCGTCAGCCTGTCGCCACCATGCGTCGTAGAAAGGTTTGGCAAGGTCGAACTGCCAAATGGCGGCTGCCGCATCCATTCCCACGGGAACGAGGATAAGCAGTGCCGCCACCCAGAGTAACGTGCGGTCGGAGAATCGCACAAAAAGCGACAACAACAGTCCGCCGATGGCATAAAGCAGCAGGATGTCGCCGCTCCAGATAAACATGAGATGGAGAAAGCCTATCACTACAAGTATCATCATCCGACGAAGGAACAAGCGGGTGCCATGACGGGAAAGGATGATGGAGAAACCGATGCCAAAAAGGATGGAGAATATGCTATAATATTTGCCATCCACCAGCAGATACTGGAGGAAACGCACGACATGGTCGACGGAAGCCGTGGACATGGCGTCACGGGCCTCATCGGAGAGGAATGTCCACAAGGCGAACTCCGGGAAGTTGGCCAAAGCGATGCCCATCAACGCCAGTCCGCGCAGCGCGTCGAGGATGATATACCGCTGGCGGGCAGTGGTAGGGCCTTTGGCTGTCACCGCCGTTTGCCCATAGGTGATCTCTGTATGGTGAGAGACTGTATTCGATTTATTTTGACTCATCTATCTCCTGATTTGGATAATGTGAAATGATTTTGCAAATTTATGAAAAAAATTGATAGATTTGATAGATTTGATAGATTTCTCGCAAAGCAGACTAACAGGAAAGACGATGTGGTGATGAGTTACTTTTGTAGGGGACTTTCGGATTTCCGGAAATATTTTTATCCCGTCCTTCATATTATTCCCAAAAATTAACTATATTTGCAATTGAATCACACCACCGGCCAAAAGATTTGGTGGAGCATGCGATACATTCGAAACATTCGAGTTATTCGAGATTTTCGAGACTTTCGATACATGCGAGACTTTCGATACATGCGAGACTTTCGAAACAAGAGACAAGAATAAAGAATCGACAGAGACTATAAAGACATTCGTTTCACTACTCTGAAAAAAAACAAAAAATGAAAATAGGAATCATCGTGGCCATGGAGAAAGAGATGGCCCAACTTCGGAAAATCCTCTCCCACCCTCAAGTGGAGCAACATGCCGGCAGAGAGTTTATCACAGGAAAAATCGGCGAGAAGGAGATTGTCATCCAACAGTGTGGCATCGGCAAGGTGAATGCCGCCATCGGCGCTGTGGAAATGATAGAGCACTACCATCCCGATGTCATTGTGTCGAGTGGCTGTGCCGGCGGCGCCGACACACGACTACACGTCACCGATGTGGTGGTGGGAAGGACATACACCTACCATGATGTCTATTGTGGTTCGGAAGTGGCGTATGGACAGTTTGTCGGCATGCCCGCCATATTCCAGGCCGATGAGCGTCTGGTGCAAACGGCGATGAGCCTGGGTGAGGAGTACAACGTGCATGACGGTCTGATCGTCAGCGGCGACTGGTTTGTGGACAGCAAGGACAAGATGCGCGCCATCCTCAGTCACTTCCCCGATGCCACCGCCGTGGACATGGAGAGCTGTGCCATCGCCCAGACATGCCATGTGCGCAAGGTACCATTCGTGTCGTTCCGCATCATCAGCGACATCCCGCTACTCGACACCGACGCCTCGCAGTATTTCGATTTCTGGAGTCGCATGGCCGAGGGGTCGTTCCACGTCACACGCGCATTCGTCGAGGCGTTGTAATCCATTTTTGAACTTCCTCAAGATCCATCGTGACGGACTGAAAGGAAAAAACAAAGCCCGGGGCATTGCCCTGGGCTGATTGTTTGTCGGCTATTTGTTGACAGCCAAGTTTTAAGCGACAGACGCGACAGGTCCGTCAGATTTATTCCTCTTCCTATTGCTCTTTGTTTTGACGCTTGCGGTCGTTGTGGTTGAGGATGGTTTTGCGCATGCGGATGCTCTTGGGAGTCACCTCGACCAGTTCGTCGGCCTTGATGTATTCGAGGCATTCCTCGAGACTCATCTCGACCTTGGGGATGATGCGGGCCTTCTCGTCGCTGCCGCTGGCACGCACGTTGGTGAGCTGCTTGGCCTTGGTGACATTGATGACGAGGTCGTTGTCATGGACATGCTCTCCCACCACCTCACCTGCGTAGACCTCCTCGCCCGGGTCGATATAGAACTTGCCTCGGTCTTGCAGCTTGTCGATCGAATAGGCATAGGCGGTACCTGTCTCCATGGCAATCATCGAACCGTTGACACGGCGCAGGATCTCTCCCTTGAAAGGCTGGTATTCTTTGTATCTATGGGCCATGATGGCCTCACCCTGACTGGCTGTAAGCACATTGGTGCGCAGTCCGATGATGCCCCTGGAGGGGATATCAAACTCGATGTTCACCCTGTCGCCCTGCGACTCCATGGTGGTCATCTCACCTTTTCGGCGTGTCACCATGTCGATCATCTTGCTGGCAAACTCCTCCGGCACATTGATTGTCAGTTCCTCGATAGGCTCACATTTCACGCCGTCGATCTCCTTGAAGATCACCTGTGGCTGTCCCACTTGCAGCTCGTAGCCTTCACGGCGCATGGTCTCGATGAGCACGGAGAGGTGCAGCACGCCACGGCCACTGACAATCCATTTGTCGGTGGCACCCTCCATATCCTCCACCTTCAGCGCCAAGTTTTTCTCCAACTCACGGCGCAGGCGCTCGTAGATATGTCTTGAGGTACACCATTTGCCCTCCTTGCCGAAGAATGGCGAGTCGTTGATGGTGAAGAGCATGCTCATGGTAGGTTCGTCGATGGTGATGGGAGGCAATGGCTCGGGTTGCTCAAGGTCGCAGATGGTGTCGCCAATCTCGAAGTGCTCCAATCCAATGATAGCGCAGATGTCGCCGCTGCTCACGCTGTGGGTCTTCACATGTCCCATGCCCTCGAAGGTATGCAGCTCCTTGATTTTCGTCTTCTCCTGACTGCCGTCACGGTGAGCGATGACCACTCCCATTCCCTCGGTGAGAGTGCCACGATGCACCCTACCCACGGCGATACGTCCGGTATAACTGGAATAGTCGAGTGACGTGATGAGCATCTGCGGGGTGCCCTCCAAGACATGAGGCGCCGGTATGACCTCTACGATCTTATCGAGCAGGTAGGTGATATCCTGCGTCGGGGTATTGTAGTCCTCACCCATCCAACCATTCTTGGCACTGCCATAGACCACGGGGAAATCCAACTGATCCTCTGTGGCGTTGAGCGAGAACATCAGGTCGAACACCATCTCATAGACCTCCTCCGGACGGCAGTTGGGCTTGTCCACCTTGTTTACCACCACGATGGGCTTCAGGCCTATTTCCAGGGCTTTCTGGAGCACGAAACGCGTCTGAGGCATCGGTCCCTCAAAGGCATCGACGAGCAAGAGGCATCCGTCGGCCATATTGAGCACACGCTCCACCTCGCCACCGAAGTCGGAGTGTCCCGGAGTGTCGATGATATTGATTTTTACACCTTTATAATTAATAGAGACATTTTTGGAGAGAATGGTGATACCTCTCTCGCGCTCAAGGTCGTTGTTGTCGAGCACCTGGTTTCCTATCTCTTTTCCATCGCGGAAAAGATTGCCTGCCAACATCATTTTGTCTACCAATGTGGTCTTACCGTGATCCACATGTGCAATAATCGCAATATTACGTATGTCTTGCATTGCTGTTACCTAAAAATAGAAAAATACCTAACGATAGATTCGGCTCCACCGCCCCCAGCCCGGAGGTTGACGACGGCTTTATGGTCTACTTATTGTGACTTTCTGTGTTTATATTCAAAAAGCGGGTGCAAAATTACAAAAAATCCACTAAAAACATTTGTTGAATATCAATTTTTTTGTACCTTTGCACCCGCAATTCGTTGCAACACCGTTTTTTTAACTATTTAAAAGTATTAAGATGTATTTAGACAAGGCAAAAAAAGAAGAGATCTTTGGAAAATACGGAAAGTCTAACTCTGATACTGGGTCACCAGAGGCTCAGATAGCATTGTTCTCATACCGTATATCCCATCTGACGGAACACCTGAAGAAGAACCATAAAGATCATACTACCGCACGGTCATTGACCAAGTTGGTAGGAAAACGCCGCGCCCTGCTTGACTATCTGTACGACCGCGACATCAATCGCTATCGTGCCATTATCAAGGCCCTTGGTCTGCGCAGATAATCAGAGAGACAGGAGAAAAGTACGGAGGATGCCACAGGCATCCTCTTTTTTTGCACTAAGGGAGGAATGGGGGGAGGATAGCGGCTGCGACAATGTCGCAGCATAGCGAACGGCAGGGGCTCCTTCTCTTTTTCTTTTTCCCTTTCTTTTTCCCTTTCTTTTTCTCTCTTCTTTTTCCTTTTTCAAGCTTTTCTTTCCTTTTTCTTTCAAGCTTTTCCTTCCTTTTTCATTTTCTGTTGCACTTCAGCGAGGGGGATCATCACGAAATCGCGCTGATGCATGAGGGGGTGAGGGATTTTCAGGGTGGGAGTGTCGATGGTGAGGTCGTCGTAGAGCAGGATGTCGATGTCTATGATGCGATCGTGATAGACGCCATCCCTTGACTTCTGTTTTCTGCCCATGGATCGCTCTATCCGCTGTATGGCGCGAAGCAACTGATGGGGAGTGAGAGACGTATAGCAGCATACCACGGCATTGACAAAGAAATTTTCTGACACAAATCCCCATGGCTCGGAAACATAAGGAGCAGACTGGCACACGATGTGGCCAATCTGCTCTTCAATATTTTCTATAACCAGGGATATGTTGGCGGTCTTATCCCCCAAATTAGTTCCCAGCCCCAAAAAGACAGTATGTTGATCCATCATCCAGTATCAGCATCACATCACCATAGCATACAATCAGTCATCCAGTATCAGCATCGCATCGCCGTAGCATCCAAAGCGATACCCATTCTCGATAGCCATCTCATAGGCTTTCATGATGAGCTCATAGCCGCCGAAAGCACACACCGACATGAGGAGTGTGCTCTGCGGATGGTAGAAATTGCAAATCATAGAGTCGGCGAGTCCAAACTCGTATGGTGGGAAGATAAACTTGTTGGTCCATCCCTCATACTCCTTGAGCAATCCGTCGGTTCCCACGGCAGTCTCGGTGGCCTTTGCCACGCTGGTGCCCACAGCGACGACATGACGGCCCTCCACTTTCGCCTTGTTGACAATCTGGCATGCCTCTTTCTCGACGAACATCTGTTCAGAATCCATTTTGTGCTTGGTCAGGTCCTCCACCTCGATGTTGTGGAAACTGCCCAGCGCGCAATGCAGTGTGATAAAAGCCGACTCTATGCCTTTGATCTCCATACGCTTCAGCAGCTCTCGGCTGAAATGCAGTCCGGAGGCAGGAGCGGTGACAGCGCCCTCATTCTTGGCGAAGATACACTGGAAGTCGGTCATATCCTCCTCTCTCACAGGTCTGTCTTTCACTATCACAATCTTGGTCTCACCAGGATTCTTCTCGTCGGGCACCTCTTGCTCCGACTCATGGTCGATGATATAATGTGGCAGTGGCGCCGACCCCAAGGCATACAAGTCTCTCTTGAACTTGTCGTGCGGACAGTCGTAGAGGAACCGGAGGGTACGTCCACGGCTTGTGGTGTTGTCGATGACCTCTGCCACCATGCTGCCGCTCTCGTCGAAGAACAGTTTGTTGCCAATACGTATTTTGCGTGCCGGCTCAACCAGCACATCCCACAAGCGCATACTCTGATTGAGTTCCCTGAGCAGGAACACCTCAATCTTGGCGTCCGTACGCTCCTTGGTACCATAGAGACGGGCGGGGAAGACTTTGGTGTCGTTGAACACGAATACATCTCCCTCGTCGAAATGCCGCAACACATGTCTGAACTCAATGAACATCGGATTGCCCTCATCATCCTTCAATGTTTCGCCCTTTTCATCGGTCTGATACATCTCAATACGATTCGAACGTCGATGCACGACCATCATTCTGCACTCGTCACGATGATAGGAAGGATAGAGTGCTATGAGCTCCTCTGGTAGTTTGAACTTGAATTGTGATAGTTTCATATAAGCAAAGTAGATATTCTTCTATTTGGAATTGTTGTTGTTGATCTCAACCTTGTCGAGCCATTCCTGAAAATGGTCGAACGAGACGCAGTCGTCGACGCGGTACTTCCCCACCCTCGTGCGGCGGAGCGACGACAGAAAGGCGCCGGAGCCAAGAGCCTGACCGATATCGCGAGCCAGCGACCGGATGTAGGTGCCTTTGCTGCACACCACCCTGATGGTAAACGTCTTGTCCATGGCGTTGAAGTCAAGCAGTTGGATTTCATCAATCCTCAGCGGTTTGGCCTTCAGTGTCACCTCCTTGCCCTTTCTCATCAGGTGGTAGGCTCTTTTGCCGTCGATTTTGCATGCAGAGTACTCAGGGGGCACCTGCATGATGTCGCCGACGAACTGCGGCAGCGTCTGCTCAACAAGTTGCCGGGTGACATGGACCGAGGGATAGGTGAGATTCACCGTATGCTCACGGTCGTAGCTGGGTGTGGTGGCGCCATAGCGCAGCGTGGCGACATACTCCTTCGTCTCTGCCTGCAACTGCTCGATGAGCTTGGTGGAGCGCCCTGTGCAGATAAGCAGCACCCCTGTCGCCAGAGGGTCGAGGGTGCCGGCATGCCCTGTCTTGACGCGCCTCACCCCGAGTTTTCGGGAGATGAGGAAGCGCACATGTGCCAATGCTCCAAAACTGGACATGCGATAGGGCTTGTCGATGGGGATGATGACGCCTTCCTGAAAATCCATCAGTCTACCATTACCAAGGACTGTCCTGCCAGCAGCAGGATGATGATGATGCCACCGACAATGATACGATAGACACCAAATGCCTTGAAACCATATTTTGTGAGGAAGTTGACAAACCATTTCATGGCCAGCAGTGCCACGACGAACGCCACGACACATCCGAGTATCAGCATGGTGATATTATGTGATGTGGCCCATGAGGTGTCATCCTTGAACAAATCGAGCAAGTCAAGCAATGTGGCTCCCGCCATGGTGGGCACAGCGAGGAAGAAAGAGAACTCCGCCGCTCTTTTGCGTGTCAGTCCCTGTGTCATACCGCCCACGATGGTGGCCATGGACCTCGACACGCCAGGAATCACGGAGATACACTGATAGAGACCGATCTTAAAGGCGCGTTTCTCATCGACTTTGTTCGTATCCTTGCCCTTGTTGAACCATTTGTCGCAGAAGAGCATGAACACGCCTCCCAGCACGAGCATGATGGCCACCACAAGCACGCTGTCGAGCAGCCAGTCGAGCAGTCCCGACTTCTTGGCAAGCAGTCCGATGAAGACTGCCGGCAGCACGCCGATGAACAGCAGCCAATAGAACCTGAACTTATGTATCAGTTTCTGGAAGGCGTTGCTCCCCACAGGCGCCGGGGTGTGGTCGATATGGAAAAAGCGCCTCCAATAGAGGCATACCACGGAGAGTATAGCACCAAACTGTATGATGAATGTGAAGGCATGCACGAAGGCGTCGCCTTGCTCCACGCCCAAAAGATTCTGTGTGATGATCATGTGACCTGTGGAAGATACCGGCAGAAACTCTGTCAACCCCTCCACAATGGCAATGATGATTGTCTGTAACCAATCCATCTTCTTTCAATCAATTATTATTTGTTTTTCTTCTCCTGTGCAATGACCGTCTTCTCCGCATCCATTTTTCTCGGACCGTCAGCGTCATCCGTTTTTGCCCTGAACATAACGCCGACAATCATCGACAGGAAGCCAAAGAGGCAAAACATAGGCGCCACCACGATACGCCGTACACTGAAGATGTCAGGATTATAAGCCTCGGTGGTAGTACTTCCGCCACTCATCAAGATAAAACCAATGATCACAACGGCCATACTAATGCCTATGAGGATGAAATTGATGCGTCCAAAAGCCAAATCTCTTTTCATTGTCGGATGTCGTTAAGTTAAGTAAGT